>Ga0182746_1000842_pt1 | contig 33870 bp, 42 predicted proteins | sample eDN3rd30CBELigOP_FD_128881 | JGI IMG/M metagenome (GOLD analysis project Ga0182746, IMG submission 128881) | Enriched Organic Plus compost microbial communities from Emeryville, California, USA - eDNA 3rd pass 30_C BE-Lig OP (version 2) (version 2) ...
CTATGTGCGCGGCGAGGAGCTCAGTTCGTTGCTGGCGGGAGTTCCCAGTACCCGCCGTGCGGGTCGGTTGCCACGAACGCGTCGGTGTCGAATCCGCGGACGTTGGAGGCGGCCCACTCGAGCCACTCCCAGTCGGCGACTTCTTCGGCCTCGGCGGTGCGCAGCTCGGTCCCGTCGGCCAGGCGCAGGCCGATGGGGTTCAACCAGCGGCCACCCTGGTCGGTCTCTTCCAGCAGGAGGGTCGCGCCGGCAGGGAGCTCCTTGCGGAGGGTGACGACCAGCTCGGCAGGTGACTGCTCGTCGATCGGCTTGGACGTGCCGATGGCAGCCTGCTGTTCGCGCTCGATGTACGCGTCGTACGCGTCACGGTCGTCCGTGTCGACGCCCGCGTTGATGGCGTCCCGGAGGCGCTTCGTCGTGCCGGGGATGATCCAGTCCATGTCCGAGTTGAAGTCCGGGTGGTTCGGGTCGGTGATCGCCGCTTCGCGCGCGAGTCGCTCCCGGTTCGTCTCGATGCGAAGGCCGTAGCTCCCGGCAGCGAGGCCGGCGGCGTTGACTTCCCGGTTCCAGCGGCCCGGACCGTACCCGACGGTGACGTTCTTCGAGTCGGGGTGCCCGAACCCTTCCTCGCGTCGCTGGACGATGCACGCGTAATCGCGGCCGTCCTCGGTGAGGATGACGGACATGCCAGGCTGCAACTGGCCGACGAGCACGCGAGCATCCGTCAACGTGAAATTGCCGAGGGCGATCTCGGGCTTGTGCTGCCCCTGCCCGACGAACTGACCGCCGCCGGGGCCTGCGGGCTTGTGCGCCTGGCCGTTCTGGTCGACGACGGCATTGACGGGGGCCTGGTTGCTGGGTGCCATGCCTGGGATGTGCGCGGCGTCAGCCGATGATGAACCACCAGGCGCGGACAAGGATGTTCGGCTTCGGGCGACGCAAGGCTGCCTGGCCGTTGCCCTCCGGGTAGCCGGGGAGCCGGTACGGGTTCCACCGGTGCCGGGCCCACGCGTCACGGTGCGCACGGCGGTTGCGGAGGATCCAGTTGTGCCGGCGGCTGCGGAGCCAGATGCCCAGGCGGGTGTACTCCCCGTTCTCGCACACGAACCCGTCGTCGCAGACGAGGCAGCCGTGCACGGCGAGGTTCTTGCTCGCCAGCCGGCGGATGACGGTGGCGAGCACAACGGACACGATGAGCAGGGCGGGCAGCGTGACGACGCCGATGAGGAACGAAGGCCAGTCCAGGTTCATGGTCACGCCGATGCGTGCCACCGCGCATGGACGACAGTATGAAAACCACGACTGGCCTGACGTACCGCCCGTTCACCCGTGAAGAGCTCGAGGTGCTGCCTGAGGGCACTATCGTGGCGATGCGGTACAACGACGGCGAGGAGCCGGAGATCTTCCGTGTCCAGCCGGGTGGCCGGGGTGTTCCCCCGTGGGCGGTGCTGACCGCGTTGCCCCAGGACTACGAGTGGGAGCGTTGGACACTGGACGAGGTCCACTCCGAGTTCGCCCGGTACGCGGTCGTCTACCAGCCGGAGGCCGGCCTGTGACCGAGCAGCTGCGTCCGGAGGACGCGATCGAACGAATCGGTGAACTGGCTGCTGAGGCCGTGAACCTCGCGACCGCGCCCGGCTCTGCGGTTGTCCCTGCCGGGGTGTCGCAGGCCGAGGCTGTCAAGGCCGGCATGGTGGAGCGTCGCGCGAGCCTCCTGCGCCAGCAGCAGGCGGTGCAGGAGGCGGCTGCCGAGGCGAAAGCGCTCATCGAGGCGCAGGTGAAGCAGATGCAGCGCCAGCTCGCCGAGAAGATGGCGCTCCTCGAGCCGGCGATGAAGGAGCTGGAGAAGATCAGCGACGGGGTGGACGCCCTGAACATCTACCTCGGCCGGGACGAAGAGATCATCCCCGTCACCGACGGTGAGCACGCCCCTGCCGACACCGTCATCACCGTCCGCCAGCTCGTGCTCGCGATGGACGAGGAGAGCCTGCTGTTCGTGGACAAGGGCGGCCTGGACTTCCGCCAGATCGACGACTTCGTGAAGTGGCTGCAGCGTGACCCCGGCAACATCGATCAGCTCCTCCCCGAGGAGAAGGGTGTCGTCGCGATCATCCCCCGCCGGGCGAAGAAGGAGTACAGCGACCCGTGGACGCAGATGAACGCGGACGCCGGGAACAGGCACACATGGTGGCTCATCCGCAACGGCGAGGCGGTGTGGCTGACCACGACCGAGTTCGTCGTCGGGAACAACACCGTCCCCTCCCCGAAGGAGTTCACGGACATGTTCGTGGTCCCGGAGCGGTTCGGCCGGCCGGCGCACCCGATGGAGCCGGGCAGCGACGAGTGGATGAAGGCGGAGGAGCGTGCGGACAAGCGCACCCGCCACTACATGAAGGTCGCGCTGCTGTTGCAGGGGCTGCTGGACCGGACGACCGTGTTCCACCCGCATGACGGCGCGTCGTTCCTCGACCAGTCCCACTACGACGCGGGCCGGGTGAAGGTCATCCTCGACGGGGAGAACGCGATCACCGACGGGCGCCCGCCGTTCCGCAAGTGGCGGTCAGAGCGGGTCGCCCGGATGCACGCCGGGATGCGGGTCATCGGGTCGTGGGGTTCGCACCTGCAGACGTACGACACTCGCGACCGTCTCTCCGACGTCCGCCCGAAGGGCCACACCCCCGAGTCCCTCGTCCCGTACAACGTGCGGCCGACCTCCCGCTCCTACTACGACTGGGAGTTCTCGTTCGCCCGGCGCGATCAGATCTGGGACGACGACATCCGTGGCTGGCGGCAGCCGAAGACGAAGGCGACCGCGTACCTGCAGAACCACTCCGCATGGTGGCTGCCGCTGGACACCATCACCGAAGACGACATCCGCTACTACCTGGGTGCCCGCACCCAGCGGCACGACTACATCGACATGATCCCCGTCCTCCGCGCAGCGCTCGAAGTGAAGGTCGCGGAGCGTGAAGCGGAGGCGCCGTTCCGTGCGGCGCTCATCGACGCGCTCGCCAGGGAGGCGGGCCTGGATGCCACCGAGGAGCTCGCGGATGAGCTGATCGACTGGTACAAGACCGCGAACCAGCACCACCGTGCGCTCGACCCTGATAACGCGAAGGCTGCACGGGTCATCCTCGCCGAAGCGCGCCGGCGCGCCCGCGGGACGACAGCGGACAGCGAACGCGTCGCCGCGCTGCTCGTCGAGCACCCTGACGCGATGGTCGTCGCCCGCCGATCCTCCGACTTCGTCGTCGCACTCCCCCAGCCGCGTGTGCACCCGGGTCAGGACCAGACCGTGTTCTGCACCCTGCACGTTTACACCCCCTCCGGGAAGCTGAAGGAGACCCGCGAGTGGGCGACCCTGTCCCGCGCGCAGACGGCCCGGTGGACGGTCCTGCACCGCACGGACACGTGGGAGGCGTGGACGTTCAATCCGGACCCGCAGCAGCACTACACGAACGCCGAGCTCGACGGCGTCGCCACCGGCTTCCGGGAGAAGCACGACGACCTGTTCGCGGTCCGTGTCGCCCCGAACCTGGAGGACGCCTGCGCGCACGGGCGGGCGTACGCGTGGAACCGCGAGGACGGGCTGCGCACGGTCTCGTTCACCGTCGCCCGCAAGGGTGAGAAGGTCATCGTCAGCCAGACCTGGCGCGGCATGTACACGGTCACCCAGGACGGGCACGACCAGCCGCACTGGGAGACCCGCTGGTCCGGTGAGGCAGGTCCCGCCTTCGACATCTGGCGGGACGAGCACATCGCCGCGCAGGCGCGCGCCGTCTGGCAGGCCGAGCGCGACAAGACCGCCGCGCACCGGGCGGCCCGCGACCGTGCCATCGCCGTCGCGTCGAAGCTCGAGAAGGTGTGGGAGGCGCAGGCCGAGGAGCAGGTGAAAGCCCGGTTCCTCGAGGACTACGGTGACGCGAGCCTGTGGGATGGGCACCGCAAGACCATCAAGCTCCCCCACTACCCGCACCGGTGGTCAGGCGACAAGGTCTTCCGGGAGAAGCTCACCGACCTGTACGTCGCCGACCCGGACCTGGACGTGACCGGGATGACCGTCGCCGCCATCCTCGACCTCGCAGGCACCAGCCACGACCAGGTGGACGAATCCCTCCTCGACCTGGTGCCGGTGACCCGCACGGAGCACTGAGGGTCCCGGTTCCTGACCGCTCGAAGCGATCCGCTACGTCGCGGTCGTCGGCGCCGAATCGGCAGCGGACAGTCAGCAGGGCCCTTGCCGGATTTCGTTGTGCCGGCACTTCGTGGGCCTGTCGGAATCGTCCGCTACTCTCCTGCCATGGCGCTCACTGTCCTAGCTCATTCGTCCGTGAGCATCGACCTGCTCCCGGCGAGCCCGTATTCCTCTCTGCAGGACGGCTGGTGGATGTATGCCCTCCAGGAACAGAACGGCGAGCGGCACCTGGTGTTCAACGGTCACGATGCGATGGAAGCAGCGCAGTTCCGTGCATCCGCTCCGGGATTGACCATCAATCGCGTGACGGGCTGGCAGTATGCGGCCCGGAGCATCCTGGCCGTAAGGAAAGCCACACGGATCTGGGGTCCGAACCTGATTCTGGATGTGTCCTGCTCAACCGCCGACGGTGCACGACGTGACATCCGTATCGCCGGCCCTCGTAAAGCGCTGAAGGAGCTGTTCGCCTACCTCGGGCATCCCGTGTGATGTCTTCGTGACTCGGTCGAGGACTGCTGTCGCCATCACCGGTCACCTCCGGCTGGGGTGCGGCGTTCGGGGATGGTGACGACTATCGTCATCGTGGCCGAGTCCCGGGCTGTTCCATCTGGTTGTTCGGCTGTCGCGGGGGAACTCGGGTCTCGCCTTGCGCTGCTGTCGACCTCGGCGATGGTTTCGGGGTAGTCCTGGGCGACCGGCCCGTTCACGTCCGCCCCTGCACTCCCGGTGGCGGTCGCCACGGGTACTGACCCGATCGTCGGTTCGCCGCCGATGCTGAGCGCTGTGCTCAATCCGGCGGATCCCACCGCGACGGCTGCTCCCAGAGCAACTCCCCGCAGCAAAGTCTCCCTCTTCACATCTCTCCCTGTCGCTGTACTGTGCGTGTGTCGCGCCTATGCGCGGTTGCCGCGCTCGGAGGTCAGCAGGTGGTGAGCGTGTCGCGGAGGGCGGCGATGTCCGCGGCGGGCGCGGTCAGGTCGTACTTCACGAGGATGTGGGTGTAGTCGATCGCGTACGTGCAGTCGTAGGCGGCGTTCCCGGAGGTGGACGGCATCCAGTCGGCGGGGCCCTTGTCGGACTTCGGGCCGTTGGCCTTGCCGGACACGGCGAGGAGGTTCTCGAAGTCGTTCGCGAACCTCTTCCGCTGCTCGGCGGTCCACGCCCACGCGCCCGCCTTCCACGCGCCGCTCACGCTGTGGATGTGGTCGATCTGGACGGCCTGGGAGGTCTTCGCCCCGAACGTGAAGCTGATGGTCGTCCCGGTGTACGGGTCGTTGAGGACACCGGTGAGGACCTTGCACCCGTCCTCAGTGGTGACGTTCGTCATGTCGCGGGCGAGGACATCGTCCCGCTGACGGCACCCGTTCCCGTCGATGTCCGCCCACGCACTCCCGAACAGGTCACGGTCGTACGCGGGGACGCGGGTGGCGGGGGTGACGCCCACGGACGCGAGGGACATGAGAGCCTTCTGCGCGGGGGTCGCGTCGCCCTCGGTCTCGATGACCTGCGGTTCCGGGTCCTGCTGCTGCTGGACCGGCTCCGCGGAGGCGGGCTCGGACGGAGCCGGGCTCTCCGAGGCGACGATCGTGGACAGGTCCAGGTCCAGCCCGTCGGCCTGAGCGTTCGCCCAGGTGACGAAGGCGAACACGACGATGGCGATACCGGCAAGTCCCACAATGAAGCGCTGCATGACCCTTATATGCGCGGTCCGCGTATAGAAGACGGGACAGCGGTTCAGTGGGCGTGCATCGGGCGAGACCCGTGCGGAGGCTGGATGGGCTCGAGCCCGAGGAACCGCATCTTGTTCTGCCCGTAGTAGCAGGTCTGCACGACCAGCTCACCCTTCATCCCGCGGAGCTTGGTGACCAGGCTCCACTTCGGGGTGTGCCGCTTCTCCACCACCCGGTACAGGGTGTCGCGCCCGTCGATGCGGACGGTGTCCCCCACATTCCAGCGGAGGATGACGTCCCCACCGCAGACGTTGTGAGCGGCGTACACGGGCGGGACATCACGCATCCGGTACGAGCGCATCTCGATGAACTTCCCGTTGCACCGGTCCAGGGCCTTGCGACCACCCACTCCCCCAAGCCGGATGGTCGGATACTCCGCCGGGGCGACCGTGTCCTCGACGACCTGTTCGACGGCGACCTTCGTCTCCCCGACGGCCCGTTCCAGGGAGGCTGGGGCCGTCAGCTGCCAGATGAGCAGCGCCGCAGCGCACACGGTGAACCCGATCCCCCACCACAGGGCGCGGGACGGGCGGCGAACAGGGTCAGGCTGCGACGGGATGCTCTTCGACTTCCGCATCCTTGTCCTTCGCCGCGGGCTCCTGGGTGGAGCGGGCCTTCACAGGCACCCCTTCGCAGCCGAGCTTCATCAGGCACTTGCTGGGCGCGGCGCCCGCGGACGTGAACATGACCCGGCCGCACTCGGGGCACGAGATGATGGACCGGAGGGTGCCTTCACGGCCGCCGCGGGTCAGGTACGGGAGGATGCCGCGGTGCTCTTCGAGGATCGCCTGCTGCTGGTCGGTGAGCTGGACTCGCTCGTGGAGGGTGGTGTCGCCGACGACGCCGGCCCAGTTCTCGGTGCGGGCAGCCTGCATGAGCACGAGCGCGATCTGGGCCGCCTGGACCGGACCTGGGGCGTTCTCGTTGTGGCGGATGGTCTTGCGGACCTGCGGCGCCTTCTTGCCTGCCATCGCTGTGACTCCTGAGATTTGGTGGGTGGGGGCCGGGGACGCTGCCGCCCGGCCCTCACCTCGTTCTTGGTCTGTCTATGCGCGGTGCGTCAGTCAACGCGGTACACGAACTCCTCAGGGGAGTCGGTGGGCTCCACCCGGTGGAACAGGTGCATGTCGAACAGGCTGGTGACGTACGTGTTCATCGCGTCCAGCAGCTCGGCGTCCTCGACGTTCTTCCCGTCGATCTCGAGGGTGACCCGGCGGGAGTCGCCGGTGTCGGCGAACCGGAACGTCAGCTCCTCGGCGCCGTGGCGGCGGGCGGCGTCCTGGATGAGCGGGTGGACAAGGTGCGCGGACGTGTTCCACGACCACCACGCCTGGGTGGTCGCCTCGGTGAACTCTTGGTCGGTGAGCGCGTCGCCCTCGATGGTGTCCAGGTCGAACACGAACGTGTCCCGGTCGGTCTGGGTGGCGTTCATGTCGGTGAGCCGCTCGTAGCAGTACCCGTAGCTCTGCAGGCTGTTCATGGCCGGCTCGAGCTCGACGTCCAGCTCGTCGGCGTCTTCACCGTCGATCGCGATGATGGCGACGAGCGCGTTCCCGTCTCCGTCGTAGTTGAGGGCGACCTCGACTGTCTTCGCGTCCGGGTTCACGTCACGGACCTGGTCGCGGAACCGGCGCTCCGCGAGCGGGATGAGGGCTTTGACGTCCTCCTCCGCCGTCTCGTACCGGGTCTTCCACGCGATCGCAGCCGGGGACTGGCCGGGAAGGGCGGTGGCCGGGTCCGGCGCGGACTGGTCCTTCGTGGCGAACTGGCCGCCGTCGGGGCTGCCTGCGGGCTTGTGCTTCTGGGTCTCGTCTGCCATGCCAGCTATGTGCGCGGCTATCGCAGGTTGTTCATCGTCGGGAAGTCCTCGGTGAGCTTCTTCACCGTTCCGCGGTCGTCCACCCACACGTAGACGGTGCCGCCGGCGGCGTAGACGCTGACGGAGTCGTCGGGGAACGTGTACTTCGCGTCGACGGTGATGGACACCTGGAACTTCAGCAGCCCGTCTTCTCGTTCGATGAGCAGGGTGCGGGGGTCCTTACGCGGGATGGCGGAACGGGTCATGTTCGTGTGGCCGCTGTCGGTGCGGGCGAACACAGTGTCCTGCTCCGCGACGGTCGGGTCCGCGCCGGCCTTCTTGAGCCGTGCGGTGCGGGCGTCGGGGGTCTCGGCGTTGGTGACGGTGGTGAACGCGGCGACGAACGCCTTCACCTTGCCGCGAACGGCGTCGGCGACCTTCCGGTCCTGCTCGGTGATCACGTAGTGGTCGTCTTCGCCCTGCGGGCAGTAATCGGGGCCGAGGGCGGCGCAGTCGGCGTTGTCGTACTCGCCGTGGTCGTGGTTCTCGTCGTCGTGGCCCGGGTCGGGGGTCTCCGTGACCGTGGGCTCAGGTTCGGGGGCGGTGGTCGATGTCGCCGACGGGGCCGGCCCGACATCGACGGTGGATGTCGGGGTGGGGTCCGGGTCGGGTGCCTTCTGGTTCAGAAGGGCGCTCATGGCGAACAGGCCGCCGATGATGGCGGCGACGACGGCGATGCCGATGATCAGGTTCCGGTTCACTGGGTCTCCTACTTCGCGTTGAGCTGCACGCCCATTTCGGTGAGGACCTGCTCCGGGTCCTGGTACTTGCCGTTGATGAGGGTCTCGAAGTGGAGGTGGCAGCCGTAGGCGTTGCCGGTCTGGCCGACCGTTCCGATCTGCTGACCCTTCGTGACGTTCTCGCGGACCTTCGCGCGGGGGCCACCGTTGGGCATGTGGGCGGACCGGGTAGTCAGCCCGTTGCCGTGGTCGATGACGACGGAGTTGCCCCAGCCGCCTTCCGGTCCGGAGTGGATGACCTTCCCGTCCGCGATCGCGAAGATCGGGTGGTCGCACTTGACCCCGAAGTCGAGGCCCTTGTGGTTGCAGGACGCGAGCGGGTTGGTGTTGCAGAACGCGTCGCGGGGCCCGTAGCCCCAGCCGATCTTGATGGACGGGTCGCCGAGGGGGTGGCCGCCTTCGCCGGTCATGCCCAGTCCCCCGCTGCAGAAGGTGACCCCGGCGCCGAACCGTTCGAACAGCTTCTCGGCGAGCTCCTCATGCTCGGCGTACCGGTCCGGGTAGGCGGACACCTCGACCTTCTGGGCTGCGTCGCCCTTGGGGAGCTTCTGCCAGTTGGGGATGTCGAACAGGCCGCGGGGGCTGCCCTTGTTCGGGCCGTTCTTCCCGCCGAAGAACGCCTTCACCTGGTAGGCGGGGTCCATGAGCTCGGCGACCGTCCCCCAGCTGCCGACCCGCATCTGCCAGAACCCGAGGGAGTCGTGGTCGGAGCCGATGGCGTCGTTCGGGTAGTTGAGGGAGTCGGGGACGGAGCTGTTCGCGTAGTTGCGGAACCCGGACTCCACGCGGGCGGCCATCAGGGAGATGATGACGGCGTCAGGGGTGACGTCTTCGATCTTCGACGCGTGCTGGATGATCGTCTTGATGTTCTGGACCTGGACGTCGTCGAGGGCGACCTTCGTGCCGTCGTCGAGGGTGATGTCCCCCTCCCCTTCTTCGGTTGCCCGCTCCGGGGTGGTGGTGCACGACTCGAGCTCCCCGAGCGCCCACTTGAGCGCCATCTCGTAAGCCTTGATGGCGTCCGGCTCGTCCATGCCGAACTCGGCGAGGGCGCCTTCGTAGAAGTCCCGCTCGGTGTTGTGAGCGTCCTGCTCGGAGCTGTTCTTCCCGATGACGAGGCCCTTGCCCTGCACGTAGGTGGCGCCCGCGCCGAGGGTGCGGATCTTGCCGTGGCTGAGGATCTCACCGAGCGGCTCCAGGTCGGTGTCCTCCCCCGCGACCTCGCGGACGGCCAGAGCGAGCTCCCACCGGATGCCGTACTGGGACCCGAGGGCGATGCCTTCGGTGACGTCGCCCTTGTCACGGCCGGACTGGGTGACGGACTGACCGGACCGGTAGGTGTTGCCGTAGTCGGTGCTGTTGCTGCTGACCAGCAGCATGAACCCGAGGAGGCCGGCGGGGACGATGAGTGCGGAGACGAGGGCGAGGACGGCGACGATCGCGATGATGCGGCGGCCGGCGTTCGTCTTCGCGAATGCGACGGCGGCGCCTCGTGCTGCTCCGACCCAGCCGCCGGTGGCGGCGCCCTTGGCGGCGGCTTTCGCGACCTGGGTGGTGGTCTCCTTGACGCCTTCGGCGCTCGGCTGAGTGAGGGTGCGGCCGACGTTGACGGCCTGCTTCATCTTGGTGGGGTCTAGCCCTGCCATCTGCGCTCCCCCTCTCTTCCTGTCAGAACGGTGTGTTCTCCCATGCGCTCGGGTCGACGTTCGCGGCCATCCGCTCGAAGTCGGGCTCCGGCTGCGCGAAGTACTCGTCGATGGCGTCGAGGTTCTCGGTGACCGTCATCTCGGTGTCGTCGGCGACCTGAACGTCGTAGAACGCGTCGATGTCGAAGTCGTCGCCGGTGGTGGTGGTGTCCTCGAAGTACACCTCGGTCAGTTCGGTCTCCGGGTTCGACTGTTCGTGGGCGAAGCGCCCCAGCTCATCGCGTGTGCGGTCCTTGATGTCCTGCGTCATGACCTCGATGTACGCGGGCCGTTCTCAGAGCTGGTCGAGCTGTGCGATGGCGTCCACGTACTGGCGGAGGACGTCGTCGAGCGCGTCGAGGACCTTAGGGCCGTGCTCGGCGAGTGCTCCACCGTCGTTGAGGGCGTCGGCTGCTTCGGCGAGACGGTCGGGGGCGTCGCTGGGCTCGGCGTCCAGCATCGCGGCGCCGAGCGTGGCGAACGATGCGATCTCGGCGGGGTCTTCCTCGATGGCGCCGATGAGGCGGGCAGCGGTGAACGCCCACTGCGCGCTCATCAGCAGCGGGTACATCTCCTGCGCGACCTCGAACGCTTCGTTGTCGTCGGAGAACGTGACGTGCTGTCGGAGGTCGATGGCGTCCAGTCGCTCCTCCGGAAGGCCCGCCTGCCATGCCTGGATGGCTTCGAGGTCGCCCGGGTCGTCGGGGTTGATGCCGTAGAGGGCGAACACGTCCACCCACCCCTCCTCCGGGGTGTACAGGCCGCTGCCGGTCAGCTCGAGTGCGATGCGGATGGCCCACTCGGCGTCGGTCTCCGGGCGGGGCTCGGCGTGCTCGGTCTCCCGGATGCGGATGCGGAGGGCGACGTCCTCCGGCAGCCAGAACAGCGGGTTCCACAGGGAGTCCGGCTCGACGGTGTCGAACCGCTTCCCGCGGGCGTGGATGGGGACGGGGATGGCGACCACCGGGTCGGTGACGATGTCCTCCGGCGAGATGCCGGTCTCGTGGACGAAGTCCATCAGGCGCTTCGCGGCGGTGAGGACGTCGCGGGAGACGAGGATCTTCTCACCCTCGTCGAGGAGGAAGCGGCGACGGGGAAGAGTGGCGACGGCAGTGCTCATGAGGTTGTGGCTCCGGGGTTGGGCGGTTGTCTGTGCCTCGTACCCTGCGGCGACCGCCGCCAACCCCCGGATCCACCCTTTCCAATGCCGATCCAAGCCCGTTGCCAAGGTCGATTCGGCCTGATTCCCCTGTTCAGGAGCGGTTTTTGGTCCTCCAGCCAAGTCTGCCAAGTGCGGAGAGAGTATGTATAAGGGAGGAGAGAGTGTGTTCTTCGGCCTTTTTCTCTCTACTACTTACTTTTTCTTCTCACACAACACTTCTACTACTTGGCAACCTTGGCAGGGGCTCTCGATCCCTTGAAAACACTGGGCAAACTCCAGCCAAGGTCACCTTGGCAGAGCTTGGTTCAGCTTGGCAGCACGTGGCAGGTTCAGCATGTCCGAAGGGTTTCTGCCACCTCGGGCGAACCCCACCCCCGGACTCAACCCTGGGACACGTCGCCGGCCGTCAAGTGGAGGGGTGAACTCCACCCGAAGTCGGCGAACAGGGCGATTCGCTGTGCGCCGATTTGAGGCCCGTTTCTGACCCGGGACGGGCAACACCCCACCCCGCACCCCGAAGGCGCGTGAGAGCGGCGCTGGAAGCCTCCTGCGATCCACCTCCACGTCGACCCCTCCCCCAAACGCGCTCGCTGACCTCTCAACAATGTTGCTCTAATGTTGCACCAGTGTTGCGCAACATTCGCGCCGTACCTGCGCTACGTGTTGCCATCCTTCGTGCTGTTGTTGCGCCTATCTCGCGCCGCGTCTGTTCCGACGTATCGCATACGTAGCGCTGTCGTCTTACTGCGTGTGCGCCGAATGTGACCGACTGCGTCGCAGACACGCCGCGACCGTTGCGCTGTATCTGATCTGGGTCGGCATAACGTTTCCGCTCAGTAGGCATCGCATCTGCGCGAACGTAGCGACAGGGCTGCCCAACATCTGTACCGCTTGAGTGCAACATTCGGACGACAGCAGGGCATCACATCCGCAGTGGCTGCGCTAATGTTGCAGTACGTCTGCACAGATGTTGCGCAACATTTGCACAAGAGGAGTAGGCAATGAGGATCATCTCCGTCACCGGCCAGAAGGGCGGACTGGGGAAGTCGCATACGGCGATGAACCTGGGCGCGACGTTGGCGCGGGCCAACAAAGTGCTCGTCGTCGACGTGGACCCTCAGAAGACCTCCACGAGGTGGGCTGAGCGAGCGGGGGAGGACCTTCCGTTCGACTTCGCTAGCAACACTGACCCGTCCATCCTCACGCAGCTGCGTGAGCTCGAATACGACGTCATCATCGTGGACACCCCGGGGAGCCACGCGATGCCCGATGTTCTGAACGCGGTGCTGTCTGCCTCCGACTTCGCCATCCTTCCGTTGACGCCGGCGTTCGCCGACATCGAGCCGGTGCAGGAGACACTCACGGAGTTCGTGATACCGAACGACGTGCCGTACCGGCTGCTGCTGAACAAGGTGAACCGCAACCGAGGGGAGCGGCGCATCGAAGCATGGAAGGAGCTTCTGGACAACGGGGAGTGGATCGACGGGATGATCGGGCTTCCCCGGTTCACGAACTACATCCGGATGTCGGCCGTCATCGAGGACATGATGCTCGATGGCAAGGTCGTCACGCAGTACACCGACACCCGAGCCAGCCAGGCGGCCATCCACGACTACACGATGGTCTCGCTCGAGCTGACGAGCATCTGGGCGAACCAGGCCGAGAACAGGAAGGCAGTCTGATGGCACAGCTGGATCTGGCATCCGCGCTGAAGAAGTCCGTCTCTCCGAAGCCGGCTCCGGAGGAACCGCGGATCCTGCATGCCGTCCCTCAGCCCGAAACGGGCGCCGAGGACACGCCTGCGGCGTCGGCCGAGGCCAACGACGCGACCGACGCCCTCGCCGCCGAGGCGAACACCGTCGAGGAGGAGGAGCCCACGGCCGTCGCCCCGAAGGCCCCCAAACCGCGGAAGCGTACCGGCCCGAAGCGCGCGCCCGTCGATGTCTCGGCGACGGAAGCCATGAACGTGGGCATCGCCATCGAGCTGCCGGTTGACCTGGACGCACGTCTCACCTCCTACCGGCAGGCGACCCGGAAGAGCCTCACCGCCACCCTGCTCGATGCAGTCGAGAGCACGTACGAGCAGCTGCCTGAGCTGATAGCGAACGCCACGGGGCGTGCCACGGCGCCGAAGACGAACCTCTTCGATCGGTCGCCACGGCTGTCGATGCCCGTCAACTTCGGAGAGAAGACGGAGAAGGTCCGCCACACGATCCGGATCACCGCGTCCAACCGTGCGCTGCTGGACGAGATCACCGAGCAGTTCGGCGCGCCATCGCGGAACTTCCTCGTGGTCACCGCCTACGACGCCTATCTGCCGATGAGCAACTGATGTGAGTGTGGCGGGAATGGATATTCTCCTCGATCTATCCAAACCAGCCGGCCGCGGCCAGGATGGATAGATCCGAGCAGTTATCCAAACCGGCCGCAGGGAGAGTGTCATGCAGCAGAGTCCGTACACGCCGGGGGAGGTCGCCGCGTCTGTGCCGGGCCGGTCGGTGCAGCTCGCACTGTACGAGGACAGGGCGAAACGGATCGCAGCTCTGGGGGAGTTCATCGGGCGTCCGCGCGTGGACTACGCGCCACGCGGTGTGGGGAAGACGAGTCTGCTGCGTGAGGCACAGCGCATCTTCGAGCGCGACGGCATCGCCACCGTCTGGGTGACAGCGAACGAGGACGAGAACCTGCTCCACACTGTTCTCGACGAGATGCGGAAGCTCGTGCCCCCATCGAAGGCGGCAGGGGTCGTCGAGCTCATCGAAAGCGCGACCCTCACGCTCGGCGCCGGCCCGGTGAAGGGATCGGTGACCGTATCCCCGAAGAAGAAGCATGCAGAAGCTGCGGCGTCGGCGAGCAAGGCTTTCATCGCGGCGTTCGAGAAGGTGACCCGCACGCTCCTCGAGCACGGGCGCGCCGGGCTGGTCATCCTCATCGACGAGGTGCAGTCAGCTGACAAGCCGAGCCTGCGTGCGATCGCGTACGCGTGGCAGGAGATGAAGAGCTCGACCGCACCGGTGCCGGCGGCACTGTTCGCGGTGGGACTTCCCGGTAGCCAGGAGCACATCAACTCGGCTGTCACGTTCAGCGAGCGGTTCGACTTCTCCGAGCTGTTCGGTCTCGACGACGGGGGAGTGGTCACCGCGCTGGCGGACCCCGCGTTCAAGCTGGGAGTCACGTGGGACCAGGCAGCACTGCGTGTGGCGGTAACCGAAGCGAAGGGGTACCCGCACAAGGTGCAGCTCATCGGCGACGAGACGTGGCGCGCTGCCGGCTACCCGGACGCCGGCGTCAACATCACCGCCGATCATGTCGCCCAGGCGATGCCGGAGGTGGACCGCCTGATGGAGTCTCTGTTCCGGGCGAGGTGGCGGAGCGCGTCGGCAGGGCAGCGGGAACTGCTTATCGCGGTCGCCGAACTCGGGGGAGTGGACGTGAAGCGGGAGGACATCGCCAAGAGGCTGAACATGCCCACCACCTCCATCTCCTCCGCCCGGGACGGGCTGCTCCGCCGCGGCATCATCGACTCCAGCCGGCACGGGCGGGTGTCGTTCACCGTACCCGGGTTCACCGAGTTCATCCTCGACCAGCGCTGACGGTACATTCACTCCAGGCGGCCGACGAGTCAGGGGAGAGGCACTGATGGTTCTGTTCCGGGACATGCTGATCGATACCCCGTACCCGCTGCTGGGCATCGAGGACCGGCGGATCTGGTCGGAGCCGGAGACCAGCCAGTGCTCCTACTGTCGCGCTCAGGGGGACTTCACGCCGTACGACTCTCGGGATGTGGTTGTCGTGCGTCGATGGAAGCGGCGAAGCGTGTGGCAGCCGGAGCTGGACGGGCCGGATTCGGGTGGTCGGTACGAGTGGCGGTGCCAACGTCACCCGTTCGACTACAGCAGCTCGCCGTATGCCGGGAACGCGCCCGACCATCTGCGGCCGCCGGCGAACGAACGGTGCGAGAACGTGACGCTGTCGGCACGCTGCTCGAACCGGACGGGGGAGCAGTACGAGGGCCGGTGGCTGTGCGCCGAGCATTCGACCGAGGTCGTCGAGCGGCTCCGGGTGGAGGAGCGGCTCCGGGAGATCGACGAGCAGCTGTCAGGGGACGCGGACGACACTCCGCTCTGATCCGTGGCCGCGTCAAGCGGCCAGGGCGAGGCCCCGGTCGAGGTACCCGGCCTTCACGAGCTTGAGGGCCTGCGCGTAGTCGCACTTCTTCGTCGGCCCGCGAGGGAACGGGGCGTAGTCGGGCCGGTCGGGGTCGTAGTGGAGGGGTGCGCGGCCGCGACGGTGCTTCGCTTTCTTCTCCATCCAGGTGATCTCCGCCTGCCACCATGCCCACAGCAGCCGTTCGTTCTCGTACCGGTCTCGACGGTCGGCAAGGTACCCGTTCACCTCGAGCTGGCGGGCGATGAAGTCGCGGACAGTGGGGGGCAGGCGCCTCCACCCGCCGCCGGCCCGTTCCACCAGCCCGTGGGTGGTGAGGTCGTGCAGTCGGTGCCGTGCCCTGTCCGCGTCCATGCCGGTGCTCATCACCAGTTCGGCCATGGTCATCGTGCGGTGCTCGGGGAGTGTCTTGTAGAGCAGCCCGCTCATCCTGCCCAGGCTTCCGGGGGCGCAGAACACATCGTGGCGTAGCAGTCCCAGCCGGGTTCCGATCTCTCGGATGAGCGCCTGTTGGGAGGGCATCGGGTTCTCGATGGCGCGCATACGCGCTTGTGTCCGGTTTTCTCCGGATGGTCCTGTGGAGAACCGCGTGTGGAGCCTGTACTTCTGTGCGTGCATGCCCTCCGGCACGCCGACCCGTTCCACCCACGGACGGTCCCCGGCGGCGAGCGCCCGGAGGGCGACGGAGACGGTGTTCCGCCCGTACCCGGTGTCGGCTGCCAGACGACGGACGTCGGCTTCGACGGTGTGCCGGGCGCTCTGCAGCATGTAGAGGCACAGGGCGTCCAGTACGGTCCGCTGGGCGTGGGATCCTTCCGTGCGCCGGTTCCCGGTCGCCCACAGGCCCGGGCGGGCGTCGGCGGCCGCGAGGACCCGGGTGACGGTCTCGGTGACCGTGGCGACCCGTTCCCGGTAGCCGGCGTCGTCGCCTTCGCCTGTGCGCGGGTTCGTGGCCACGAACGTGACCGCGTACTTCCAGGCGCCGGCGAGGACCTTCTCGGCCTGGTGGGGTTTGCGTGATTCGCGCCGGTCGCCGACGCGGCGGGTGCGGACGTGTTCGAGGGCCGGTGCGGTGGCGGCGAGCGCGGCCACGTCCCGGTAGGACCAGTGGGCGTCGGCGCACGCGGCGAGCACCTGAGCGAGCGTGTAGGACGCGTCCGGCCCGGGGGCTGCGTGGAGGACGGCGTCCATCTTCATGCTGAGCGGTCGTTTCACACCCCGCAGGCGGGGGTGTCCGTCTTCGTCGACGACCATCCCGCGCACCGGTGTCGTCTCCACGACGGGCAGCTCGGCGCCGAGATCTTCCAGGAGCTCCCGCAGCTGCCGGGGGAACTCCTCCGGTGCCGCGTGCTCCTCGATGAGCGTGAGGCTTCCCTGCGGGTTCGAGTACCCGTGCGCACGGTGCGGCGCGTACGGGGGCCGGACGCACCCGGCGGCCGGGTTCAGCAGCGGCTGGGTGTCCAGGGACGGGAGAAGGCTCTTGGTGAGCTGGGCGAGCTCTCGGACGACGGTGGCATCGGTGGGTTCGTCCAGGCGCACCCAGATGTGCCTGCCGCCGGTGGGGCCGGAGATGCACACCAGGTGGGGGACGTTCAGCTCGTTCAGCCAGTAGGACATCTTGTCGGCGTCGCGGGCGGCGTTGCCGGCGGCGCTGTCGAAGTCGAAGCAGAGGTAGGCGAACCGGTGGTCGTCGTCGGCCAGCAGCATTGCCCAGGTCGTGGTGGCGGCCGGGCCGTTCAGGTCGGCGACGGCGTCGTACTGGTTGAGGATCTCTCCGGTCGCGGCGCGCGCGGCGATACGGATGACGGACCGGGGCGACAGGCGCCGGGCGATCGCCCACGCTTCCTCGCGCGTGTACGGCGACACGCCGAAAGTCATGCCGGTGTTCGTGTCCGTGGTGCGGGCTACCATGGGTCTCACCTCCTGTTTCCGGGCACGCCAAAGCCCCCCTCCGACAGGGGCCTAACTTCACAAGCTCGAACCGGTCAGCTGCCAGGCGTTCACGGCTCGAGAATCAGAGCTTCCAGCCCTCACACGCGCCAACGTGTGGGGGCTGACTCATGTCATGGGGACATCGCGGGGACTCCGTTCAGATCGCTGGTCACCGGCGCGCGGAGGGCGCCGGAGGTCGTGGCCTCGTCGTTGAGGTGGCAGGTGGTGGCGACCGTGGGGGAGAGGGGTGCCGGGCGCGACACGCCGAGGCGGTCTTCGTGTGTCAATGCACGCGAACCAGCAGCGGGGTGCGTTATCGTCATGAACATCTCCTCTCGGAGGTAGGTGAAAGCCCCCGACGCCAATCGGGATCTTTCGCTTCTGATCGATCTGGCCTTCTGGTCGCCAAACTGTCTGGCCGGATCGAGAACTGAGACCTCACCGGCCCCGGCACCGCCAAGTGCTAGGGGCCGGCTCTCGTTTACGGGGACGGCATGTCGAGCTCTCCGTCCTTCTTCTCGGGCAGCGGCCACCAGTGCGGGTAGCCGCGGTCGTTCAGTTCCGTCTCCAGGTGGTCCAGGAGCATCTCGAGGTAGACCGCGCCGGAGACGCCGGCGTGCCGGGCCAGCTGCTCGAAACGGTCCTTGTACGGGCGGTCGATGACGTACCCGAACTTCACGGGGTCCACGCGGGTGTTACGCGGGAGACGGGCTCTCATGTTCGGCAACGTAATGGGTCCAGTACTGGGACCATCGGAGGCACGCGGCGAAGGCGCCGATGGGGGAGTGGCCGGCGCCGACGGCGTATTACGAGAGTTCATGGGTGGGCCTCGCGGGGAAGGCGAAGCCCGCAGCGCCGGATGTGTGCGACACGCGGTTCGAACGCGCACTCAGATGGGCGCGGAACCGGCTGTTTCCGGGTAGCATGAAGACACCTTCCTCATGTGAGTGGGGTTTGGTACATCCGGACCGGAGTTTGACCGCCCAGGTCCGGAAGAAATCTCTCTAGAGGCCCCGTCTTCGGACGGGGCCTCTGTACTTAGCTCGCGATCTTCTGTTCGAGCTGCTCCTTCGGGTCTACGAGGCTACGAAGCGCTACCGGTGCGGCAGCGCGGAGGACGTCCATGGGGGACTCGGCCGGTGCGAGCCCCTCGAGCGTGTCGAGGGTGTGCGCCGGCTGCGGAGCGAGCTCAGGCATGTTGTGCGCGTACGCGGCGATGGCGACGAGGTAGTCGCCGTAGCTCATGCCGAGCAGCGTCGCGTTCCGCTGAATGACCTCGGCCAGCTGACGTTCCGGTTTCGCCGCGATCGGCACCCGGTCACCCTTGCGTGGTCTTCCCATGGGTCCCAGCATGGAGGCTGGAGCGAACCGGTAACGGTAACGACTCGGCGTGTCACGGGTTTCGGTTACCGTAACGAGCCCGATCCCTGCCGGATGTCGGCGAATGCGCCAGAAGTGTGTGCGATTCCGTCCATACGCGCGACCCGGGCAGGCTGTTTGGTCAAGCGCGCAGACTCCCCAGTATGGTGTCGGGATGCGCCTGCTGCCTATCCCAGACGCCAACGGCAACACCACCATGTGGATCAACGCCGACCACCTCGTCAGCGTGCAGGCCGTGTACCGGATGGGCGCGAACGGTGTCCTCGTCGACGCGGAGATGAAGGTGGACGGGATGCCGCTTCATCGGGTGCCACTGGGGGAACACCTCGAGCGCGCGGGCGCGGAGGCCGCGTTCGCCCTGTTCCTCGAACGGCTCCAGGCGGGGTAGGGGAGAGGCAGGTCAGTTCCGGTAGAAGTCGACCTGCATCGAGTTGTCCGCGAACCGCAGCACTGCGCGGCAGTCGCCGGCGGACGCTTCGACGGTGAAGTCGCTCTCTAGGGAGGCGATCCTGTCCGAGGCTTTCGCCGCGACCGAGGTGTTCGCGCCGACGCAGTCTGCCGCCATAGCCCTGCCGTACTCCGCGTCGAGCTCCTGCGCGGCGGCGTACGAGTCGTCGTAGCACTCCTGCTGGGATGAGCATGGCCCGTAGCTGGCGATCGGGACTGCCGAGGGCGAGCTGCCCCGGCAGCCGGTCAGCGCAGTCGCTGCGGCGGCCAGGAGCATCACGGAGATCGCGACCCTGCGGCCGACATATTCACGAGTGCGCATGGGCGCGAGCATATCGAGCCACGCCGACATACGTCGAGAGCGATGGCGGAGTGGGGCGGTCAGATCCCGAAGACGGCTACCTGGCAGGTGGCGCACCAGTATCCGCGGCGCAGGGGCCTGAGCACCGTCCCGCATTCGGGGCAGTGGGGTTGGGCGGCTGGCTCGAGTTCGTCATCGTCGACGGCCATGGGGTGATCGTACCCGCCGGGGGAGCGGTCAATCCAGGGCTGCGGAGTGTGCTGCGCATGAAGTGCAGGCGGAGCACCACCTGCTGCGCGCTCAGAGCCGCATGCCGATGAACCGCGCGCTGCGCGCTTCCTGCTGCGCGCGCACCACCGGGTCGTGGGGGATTGCCCGGCGCGCAGCCTGCTGCTCTTCGTGGGTGACGGGGCGCCCGCGGAAGATGCGGCCGAGCATCCGGCGGAGGTTCATGGGAGGGTTCCGTTCCGTTCGACGTGTGTGCGGGTACCTCTCATCACCCTGCGATCACCACGACTCGAAGAGACCTGGAACACCCTCTTGCGGCCATACGGTATCGCCTGTATCGTCGATTCTGGCCATTCGGTATGGCCCATTGGAGAGGAGCATGAGCATGTCGAACAGCATCTTCATCCCGGAGGCGGGGCGCCACTACGTCGCCGTCCTCCCGGAGCACGTGAGCGCTGTCACCGCGTTCATCGCGTCGCTGGGTGAAAGCCCGGCCGCGGCGGAGCCGTCGGATGACCCGTTGATCACCGACGAGCTGCTGGCAGACATCGCCGCCGCCGGCTCGACGACGACGGCGATCATCGCCGAGGTCATGGACATCCTGTCCGCGCAGGCGGGCACACCGGAGAACCTCGTCACGCTGTCGGAGCGCACCGGTCGCAAGCTCTCGCAGATGCAGACGGTGTGGACACACCTGTCGCGGCACCTGCGGAAGGAGTTCGGTCACAAGACGTGGCCGATCCGAGTGCGCAGCGGCTACCGGTTCAGCCCGCCGCTGGGCGGCGAGGAGCTCTACTACTGGGTGACACCGACGATCGCCGAGCGCTGGCAGGCCATCCGGGGCGCCTGATAACCGGAGGAAGTTCCTCCGATAATGTATCTTATGTCAGTTTTCGTGTGCATTGCACACATGGCGCACCCCCGGTCGCTGCGTGTTCTGTCCTGTGTCATCGAAGTTGTCAGGGTCTCGCGTTTCTGTCAGGACGTCTCGCTGAACCTGTCGGGCGTCTTGCTGAGCTCAGCCGCACCGAGCTTGCCGTCTGTCGTGGCGAAGCGGCACCTGTCGGACCACTTCGCACACCCGAGCACATGGAACGCTGGTCGGCGATCGCCCGCCGTTCTCCGGCCGCCTATCCGACCTGGTACCGCTGGTGAAGATCGCGACGCGAGAAGACCCGCCGTGTGGTGGCGCAGGAATGTCCGAGGTGCCCGATAAACACATTCTGGGACGTGCATATGCCTGACAGGCAGGCGCGCACGATGTAAGGTTTCTGATACAAGCACACGACTCGCGCCACCCCCTGACGAAGAGGTTCCATGACTCCGACCGCACTCGCGACGGCTCCGCCGGCCACTGCGCCCGCGTTCGAGCCGCGCGGCACCGACGGCACCTTCGTCACACCCGAGGTACCTGCGCGGGATGCACTCCTCTCGCCGGACGACGCACCCGTCTCGTTCACCTCCTACCGACGGAAGATCGCTATGAGCAACCCTGACGCTGACCGCCTCTTCGTGAAGTCGCGGCACCGCGTCAAGACCTACGGCGAGGTGTTCACGCCGCGCTCGATGGTCGATCAGATGCTCGACCTGGTCAGCGAGGACCTCGAGAGCGGAGACGGGTTCGTCGACAAGACCTTTCTCGAGCCCGCTGCAGGTGACGGCAACTTCCTCGTCGCGATCCTGCAACGCAAGCTCGCTGCGATCGAGGAGCGGCTCGATCCTTCGACCTGGCCCCGAGAGTCGCTGTTCGCGCTCGCGTCGATCTACGCGATCGAGCTGCTCGAAGACAACCACCAGGACGCGCAGGCTGCGCTGGTGAGCGAGTTCGTGAAGTTCCACGCCTCGCACGGCACGCCGTGCTCGCCGCGCACCGACCTCTACCGCGCGGCGCTGTTCCTCGTCAAGACCAACATCCTGCGAGGCAACACCCTGACGGGCAAGACGCCCGACGGCGACGAGATCGAGTTCTCCTGGTGGACCCGCCAGTCGGACGACCCTTCGCTGGTCAGGAGAGAGCCGTTCACCTTCAACTCGCTGCGCGAGGACGGTGCCTTCGACTTCACCGTGTACGCCTCCTACGAGCCGTGCCTGGTCCACCACGTTCACAAGAAAGCGAACGCAGATGCCTAACCCCACGATCAGCACGTTCCGGGAGATCACGCCGCAGATCTACTCGTGGAGCACGACCGACCTGCCCAAGTACGCCGGCTGGGAGAAGATCGGCTACACCGAGCAGGCCGGCGGCGCACAAGCACGCATCGCTCAGCAGGCCTCGCAGCTGTCGATCGACAAGAAGATCGAGTGGGTGTTCAAGGCCACATACATGACGCCCGACGGAGGGCGGTTCACCGACCACGACTTCCACGCCTTCCTCAAGCAGCAGGGCATCGAGCGTGAGCACGTCTCCGGGGCCGGGGGCCGCACCACGCGGACCGAGTGGCACCGCTTCGAAGGCGCTCCGAAGACCTCGAGGCAGTACTTCTTCGACTTCGCCTCGGGAGGCTTCGAGATCGACGTCTCGGGCATCGAGCAGGACTACGAGCTGCGCCCCGAACAGAAGGCGGCCGTCTCCCAGGCGCTCGAGGCGTTCCACGGCGGCAAGGCCGAGGTGCTGTGGAACGCGAAGCCGCGCTTCGGCAAGACCCTCACGACCTACGACCTCATGCGCCAGCTCGACGCGCGCCGCGTGCTTATCGTGACGAACCGACCGGCGATCGCGAACTCGTGGCTCGACGACTTCCTGCGCTTCATCGGCCACCAGACGACCTACCGGTTCGTCTCCGAGTCACCGTCGCTCAACGGCCGCCCGACGATGACGAGGCAGCAGTGGCTCTCCTACTCGCGGGAACAGATCGACCAGGATCCGCGCATCGTCGAGTTCCTCTCGCTGCAGGACCTCAAGGGCTCGACGTACTTCGGCGGGAGCTTCGACAAGCTCAAGCACATCGCTCAGTTCGACTGGGACCTGCTCGTCATCGACGAGGCGCACGAGGGTGTCGACACGACGAAGACCGACGTCGCCTTCGACCAGATCACCCGCAAGTGGACGCTGCACCTGTCCGGCACGCCGTTCAAGGCGCTCGCGTCGGGCCGGTTCGGCCAGGACCAGATCTTCAACTGGACCTACGAGGACGAGCAGACCGCGCGCGCGGAGTGGGACGACCCGAGCCAGGAGAACCCCTACGAGGCTCTCCCGACGCTGAACCTGCTCACCTATCAGGTCTCCCGGATGATCAGCGACCGTCTCGCCGAGGGCGTGGCGATCGCCGAGGACGAGGCGAACATCGACTACGCCTTCGACCTCGGTGAGTTCTTCCGCACGAAGGACAACGGGTTCTTCGAGCACGAGGCCGACGTGCAGGCCTTCCTCGACCGGCTGTCCGTGAACGAGAAGTATCCGTTCTCGACCCCGGAGCTGCGCGACGAGATCCGGCACTCGTTCTGGCTGCTCGACCGCGTGGCCTCGGCGAAGGCCCTGCAGAGGATGCTGAACAAGCACCCGGTGTTCAAGGAGTACACCGTCGTCCTGGCCGCCGGTGACGGGCGCAGCGCCGAGGACGACAGCAACCTCGAGGTCTCGAAGGCGTCCCTGACGAAGGTCCGCGAAGCGATCGCCGAGGCCGAGAAGACCGGAGGAAAGACGATCACCCTCTCGGTCGGCCAGCTCACCACGGGCGTGACCGTCCCTGAGTGGACAGCGGTCGTCATGCTCTCCAACGTGACCTCGCCGGCCCTCTACATGCAGGCGGCGTTCCGGGCGCAGAACCCGTGCACCTTCGAGCGCGACGGCAAGGTGCTCCAGAAGAAGAACGCCTACATCTTCGACTTCGCCCCCGAGCGCACCCTCACGATCTTCGACGAGTTCGCGAACAACCTTCACCCGAACCCCTCGGGTGACACCGCCGTGCGCCAGCAGAACATCCGCACCCTGCTGAACTTCTTCCCCGTCATCGGTGAGGATGCCGAGGGGCGGATGGTCGAGCTCGACGCCTCGCAGGTGCTCACCTTCCCGAAGGTGTTCAAGGCTCGCGAGGTCGTGCGCCGCGGATTCCTGTCGAACCTGCTGTTCGCGAACGTCGCCGGGATCTTCCGCTACTCCGAGCACGTGAAGAAGATCCTCGACAAGCTCCCGACCGCTGAACAGGGCAAGCTCAAGAAGAAGGAACTCGACCTGCCCGAGCCGCTGCCGAACGTCGATCGGGACGGCAACGCCGAGGTCGACCTCGAGACGGTCATCAACCCCAAGGTCGCCGAGCTCGGCGTGCCGGTGTGGAGCGTCGAGGAGATCCCGACGACGGACCCCCAGGCTCCTGCGGCCGAGGTGGCGAGGAAGCTCGCGAAGCTTGCCACAGAGAAGACGCGCGAGACCCGTGACAAGCTCCAGGCCGAGTACGGGCTGACGAAGAAGCAGGTCGAGCGCGACGAGAAGGCCACCGAGGCTGAGGTCGTGCGCAGGTACGAACGTGCGCGCGTCGAGCACGAGATCGCCTCGAAGCACCTCGCCGACGAGCTGGCCGAAGCCGCCACCGAGGCCGACGCTGCTGTGATCGCCGTGAAGAAGGCCGAGCAGGAGAAGGCCTTCCACGAGAGCGTCGCCAAGATCCTCATGGAGACGACCGAGTCGGTCACCCAGTCCGTCGTCGAGCGCGAGGAGAAGAAGAAGGAACAGAAGCGCGCCGACCAGACCATGGACGACGCACGCTCGCACCTGCGCGGCTTCGCTCGCACGATTCCGATGTTCCTCATGGCCTACGGCGACCGGGGCATCCGCCTGGCGAACTTCGACGACTACACGCCCGGCGACGTCTTCGAGGAGATCACCGGCATCAGCGAGGCGGAGTTCCGCCTGCTGCGCGACGGCCAGGAGGTCACCGAGGAGGACGGCACGGTCACGAAGATCCCCGGCCTCTTCGACGAGGCCGTGTTCGACCAGTCGATCCAGGAGTTCCTCGACAAGAAGGAAGCCCTCGCCGACTACTTCGACGACGCGCAGACGGAGAACATCTTCGCCTACATCCCGCAGCAGAAGACCTCGCTCGTCTTCACGCCGCAGCCGGTCGTCAAGCAGATGGTCGACATCCTCGAGACCGAGAACCCCGGCATCTTCACGGACCCCGAGAAGACCTTCGCCGACCTGTTCTCCACCGCCGGTCTGTTCCTCATGGAGCTCGTGCGGCGTCTCGACACCGGCCTGGCCGATCGGATCCCGGACCAGGACGAGCGGCTCAAGCACATCTTCACCTCGCAGCTGTTCGAGATGAGCCACAACAGGATCCTCCACGAGGTCACCCTCGAGGCGGTCTCCGGCGGAGTGCCCGAGCGCAAGCGCTGGCTCAAGGACTCCGGCCACTTCAGGGTCGGCAACCTCGCGAAGATGACCAGCGAACAGCGCACCCAGACGATCGACGACATGCTGACGGAAGGCAACTGACCATGAGTAAGAAGTTCGATGTCGTGATCGGCAATCCTCCCTACCAGGACGATTTGATCGGGGACAATGACGCAAAGGCTCCGCCGATCTACCACGAGTTCATGGACGCAGCGTTCGATGTCGCGGTTCGCGCTGTACTGGTGACACCGGCTCGCTTCCTCTCGAACGCCGGGCAGACTCCAAAATCATGGAACGAGAAGACCCTCGCGGACGAGCACCTCAAGGTCGCAATCTTCGAGGCCTCATCAGCGACGATTTTCCCCGGGACAGCTATCGACGGCGGCATCGTGGTGACCTACCGAGACGCCACGAACGTGATCGGCCCGATCGGAAGTCATTCATACCTCGCTCCAGAGGCCAAGTCGCTGGTCGAGGTGGTCAGGGCCAAAATGGTGACGTCTCTCGCATCGACGATCACCGAGCATCCGTGTTCCTGGGACCCACGGGTATTCGAGGACCATCCCGAGTTGCGTACTCGCATCCCAGCTTCGAGTGGTTTGCGTATGAAGACGAACACCTTTGAGCGCATGTCAGAAGTCTGCGCTGACGCGATGCCTCGGGACGGTCACGAGTACGTGAAGGTGCTGGGCCTCGCGAACCGCAAGCGCGCTCACCGGTGGGTACGTAAGGCGTATGTCGTAACACCACCTGTCGTTAGCAAGTACAAGGTGATCATCGCTGCTGCTGACGGTGCAGCCGTGAAGTCGGGCAAGGTGGTTGGACTGCCGACTGTCGCATCGCCTGGGACCGGGTTCACTCAGACTTTCATGTCCATCGGCGAGTTCGACACGGAGGCCGAGGCAGCGGCCTGCGCGGCATATGTGAAGACGAAGTTCGCTCGCGCGATGCTCCGCACGTTGAAGACGACCCAGCACAACTCTGCCACTAAGTGGAAGCACGTCCCGCTCCAGGACTTCACCGAGGCCTCGGACATCGACTGGAGCAAGTCCATTCCCGAGATCGACCAGCAGCTGTACGCGAAGTACGGCCTCGCCCAGGCCGAGATCGACTTCATCGAGTCGCACGTGAAGCCCATGTCCTGACGGGTCGGACTTCCGCGCCCGCACCGAAGGTCCGAGCTGGCTGAGAGGCGTCATCCGACATGGCCAAGAAGAAGTTTTCCTCCGCAGAGTGGCAGCACAAAATGCACGACAACATGCTTCGTGCGCGCACCTTGGAGTGGTTTGTCTTCCGCGCGCGCCGTGTCGAGACCCACTCGTTGCTCACGAACCGCGATCTGCCTGTACCTCACTGGATGGCGGGCGGGCTGTCTCTCAGACCTGCTGCTGACGGGTCGATCTCGCTGCACGCCGATCTCCCGCCCGAAGAGGCGTTCGAGTCCCTCGCCGCTCGCTGTCGTCCATTCATGATGGAAAGTGACGACCTGTACCTCGAAAAGGTGCTTGCTGCACTCGAAGTCGAACTGCAGTCGTCGACCGAGCACCCGGATCCCGAGTACGCGGAAGTGTTCTCGAACGCCAGGTCGCAGTGGAAGCAGCTCGATCCAAAGTCGGGCGCGACGCTCGGGTTCTCGATGCAACGTGGTTCCGTCGACGGCGCTCTGGGCGCGATGATTCCCGATACGAAGCTCGCCGATGCGTGGCTCTACTGCGACTTCGGCCACGGTGACACCGATGTGACCGAGCGTGTCGGCGATCATGACCTGGACGACCGGTATCTGGCTGCGTCCTACCTCGTCATGAACCTGGCACGAATCGTCGTCGCCTTGTTGCAGATCATGCGCAAATGGCATGCGAGTGGTCTCGTCGCTGTGCGCAGCGACGCTTTCGGCGGCCGTGTTCTCGCGCGACCGAACCGCACGATCGGCACCGGGGGAAAGATCTACACAGCCCCTGTCGGTACTGATCCTGACCTCTTGCTCGCTCAGATCGACGCGCTCGCGACAACAGATCAGAAGGCTGCCGATGCCAAGCCCTGACAGCTCCATGCCGGAGATCGCTCACCGCATCCGCGAAGCTCGCAACGCTCGTCGTTGGTCTCAGAACGACCTTGCGGAAGCCGCTCACGTGTCGCGACCGTCCATCGCTCGGATCGAGGCCGGCGACGACGTGAGCACAGCGACTCTCTCCAAGGTCGCGGACGCCCTGGGGCTGGCGCTCCGTCTCGCCACCACAGAGGAACAGGCCGAGCGCGAGTGACCCGCCTCGGTCAGCCCTCCTGCTGCTGCTCGGCCACGGCGAGCTGAACACCGTCGAGCAACACGCTCGGGTCGATCTCGAGCGCGGCCGCGATGCGCAGCAGCGAGCCGATGTTCATGTGCGAGCGGCCGTTCTCGTAGAAGCTGATGTTCGCCGCGCTCACGCCCGAGCGGCGGCTCAGCTCCGCAGCGGTCATGCCCAGCTCGTTGCGCCTCGCGACGATCCGCGAGCCGACCAGGGCGGCGACAGGGGATGCGACTCGGGCCATGTCATCATGCTCTCACAGCCGGGTGCCCTGTCCAGGAGCACGAGGTCAACGCCTCGGTCATCGCGCTGCCGGCTGTCGATCGGCTCCACCGAACACATCAGCCCACGTCGGACACTGTCATCTTCGATGAGACATGCTCGCGCTCGATACATACCGAGCACCCGCATGATCCTGCGGGTCTCGCGTCTCACGAGATGTCAGGATCGCTGAGAAGGGACAGCGTGCTTCATGTGGGAAGGCGCATACAGGGCCGTTGAAGGCGCGGATACGGGTGTCGGCGACCAGCCGTAGGGTGACCGACATGACATCCACCGCCGCCGTCACCGAGCTGCTTGCCCGTCACGACCCGATGGGACTGACCAGTGCCGGCGCACCCGCCGACGAGTACGAGCCGGAAGCGGGCACCATCGTCCCCCGCCTGGCCGAGGCCGGCTCCGTGGACGATGTCGTCGATATCGTGCACGCCGAGTTCCAGACCTGGTTCGACGGAGCCGCCGGCCCCCGCGACCGGTACGTCCCCGTGGCGACCGAGCTGTGGGAGGCAGTCCAGCGCGGCTAGTACCCGGACGTGTACGCGATGAAGGTCCCGATCGCGGTAGCCAGCCCGACCACTCCGGCGACCGCGCCGATGATCCCGGCCCACAGTCCGATCGCCCAGTTCGGAGATGGCCGAGCCTGCGCCGCGGTCACGACGGCGATGAGGCCGAAGATGATCCCGCCGATGCTGGCCAGCGAGAAGTAGGCGTTGAAGGACAGGAGCAGCCCGAACAGGCCCAGACCCAGCGCCCAGATGGCCCGACCCATCTTGTACGGGGGAAGCTCTGCGATCCCCGGCGGCAGGAACGTGGCCGGCGCCGCGGCGTACTGGGCGGGAAGCCCCGGGTAGTCAGCGTGCTGGACCGGCTGCGGCGTCGGCGTCAATGTAGGCGCTGGCATCGGCGTCGGAGGCGTGGGCACCGGCACCGGGCGCGGGGCAGGTTCTGGCCGGAAGGTGCGCGCCCAGTTGTCGTAGTACGCGCGAGCGAGCGCGTCGTCGCCGATGATCCGCTCCGCCTCCGCCTGCGGGACGTTTATCCCGATGGCCTGGCGCGCGATCTCATTGCCCAGAGCCCGCTTGAACTGCTCGAACGTAGTCCCCACGCGGACATTCTGGCCCACACCCGCGACAGCGGTCACGTGCGACGCGCTCCCCTACCCCACGGGGGCCGCGGCGACCACATCCGCCGGCGTGAGGTCGAGGGCTGTGCACAGTGCCTGCAGTTAGGTGAGTGTGATGTCCCGCTGGCCGTTGAGGACCCGGGCGATCGTCGCCCGTGAGATGCCGGTGGCCTCGGCCAGCTCGGTGTAGCTGGGCATCCCCGGCGCCGACTGTGCGGCTTTCAGGACGGCGGCGACCCGGCCGGTGAACTCGTCGACCATCAGCCGACCCGCTTCCGGTTGATGAGTCCGGCCCGCGCGCGGCCGAGGTCGGTCATCAGCGGGTCCAGCGACTCCCGCAGCGTCTCCATCACCCCGAGTGCCCGGGCGACACGCAGCACGGACTGGAACGACACGGTCGAATCTCCCCGCTCGATCTTCCTGAGCGTGTCCCTGGTGATGTGTGCGCGGTCGGCGACCTGCGCGGCTGTGAGCCCGAGGATCTTCCGCCATGCGGCGAAGTCCTCCCCCATCTCCTCCGCGGCACGTTCGACAGCTACCGGCACCCGCTTCGGTCGGACCTGCATCACCACTCCCCTATGACGACCATGATCGTCACAACGCGACGTTGTGGCGACTCTACTCGCCATAACGGCAGGTGTCACGAGCCGGGCTACGATCGCGCGCCGGGACGTTCAGGCGCGGGGTCGATAGAGGCGGCCGGCGTCGCGTGCACGGTCGGCGAGCTTGTCGTCGAAGGTGACCAGTGTCGTGTCCAGTGCCTCGGCGAGCCACAGGACGCACGCGTCCGGCATCCTCAGCCCGTGGCGTGCTCGGGTCGCCGCGAGCTGCAGCGGGTCGGTGGCTGTCTCGTTGACGGTGATGCCGGCGTCGGCGAGGTCGGCGAGCACCTCAGTTCCGACTCCGCGCTGTACGGGGCCGACGAGCGTCTCCGCCATCGTCAGCGGGTGCACGACCCAGGGGCCATCGTCTCCGTCGAGGATGTTCACGGCGGTGTCGTGGTGCGCGTCGCGCGGATCCAGGAGGGCGATGAGGACGGAGGCGTCGAGGACGATCACTCGTCCCAGCCTTCCCTGACCTCTTCGAGGTACCCGGGTCCGTAGATGTGGCCGTACTTCTCCCCCAGGGCGCGCAGCTTCTTCCGGCGCTCAGCCGCTTGAGACTCACCTCGATGCTCGACCGCTTCGGCGCCGGCCGCGATGAGCTTGCCCAGCAGCACGGATTCGCGGGTCTCCCCCGGCCATGTCTTCTTCGCGACCTCGAGCGCGTGCTTGACGCTCTTCGTCTGCGTGACCTGGGTGCGGCGCTTCGCGGTGGGCATGACACGAGTGTACCACCGCTCTCGGACAGTGGTACACCCTCCCCGGTCAGCTGAGCTCGCCGGCGTCCAGCAGGTCGGTGACGAGTGCTGCGATCGCGGACCGCTCACTGCGGGTGAGGGTGACGTGCGCGAACAGCCCGTGACCCTTGAGGGTCTCGATGACGGACGCGATGCCGTCGTGCCGGCCGACACGGAGGTTGTCGCGCTGCCCGACATCGTGCGTCAGCACGATGCGGGAGTTCTGACCGATGCGGCTGAGGACGGTCAGCAGCACGTTCCGCTCGAGGGACTGGGCCTCATCGACGATGACGAACGCGTCGTGGAGGGACCGGCCGCGGATGTGGGTGAGCGGGAGCACTTCGAGGAGCCCGCGGGACTCGACCTCCTCCATGACGTTCACGGAGACGAACGAGCCGAGCGCGTCGAAGATCGCCTGCCCCCATGGGTTCATCTTCTCCGCCGCGTCCCCGGGCAGGTAGCCGAGGTCCTGGCCGCCGACGGCGTACAGGGGGCGGAAGACGGTGATCTTCTTGTGGGTCTGCCGTTCGAGGACCGCTTCCAGGCCCGCGGCGAGCGCGAGTGCGGACTTGCCGGTGCCAGCCCTTCCGCCGAGGGAGATGATTCCGACCTCCTCGTCCAGGAGCAGATCGATCGCGAGACGCTGCTCCGCGGACCGGCCACGCAGCCCGAACGCTTCCTGGTCGCCGCGGACGAGGCGGACCTGGTCGCCGGCCCCGGTGACACGGGCGAGCGCGGAACCGCGGTCCGAGGACAGGACCAGGCCGGTGTTGACGGGCTGGTCGGCAGCGTCCTTGATGAGGGCGGTGTGGTTCTCGTACAGGTCGTTGATGACCCCGGCTCCGACGTGCAGGTGCGTGATGCCGGTCCACCCGGAGTCGACGGCCTGCTCAGCGAGGTACTCCTCGGCGTTCACACCGAGGGATGCGGCCTTCACCCGCATCGGCAGGTCCTTGGAGACGACGGTCACATCGGCGCCGGCGCGGGCGAGGTTCGCCGCCACAGCGAGGATCTTCGCGTCGTTGTCCGTCCCACGCAGCCCGGACGGGAGGACGGTGAGGTCGGTGTTGTTCAGCTCGACGCGGAGGGACCCGCCCTCCCCCACCGGGACGGGCGAGTCGAGGCGGCCGTGCTCGATGCGGAGGTCGTCGAGCTTGCGGAGCGCCTGCCGGGCGAAGTACCCGATCTCGAGGTCGTTGCGCTTGCCTTCGAGCTCGGTGATGACGATGACGGGGATGACGACGTCATGCTCAGCGAACCGGAACAGTGCGTTCGGGTCGGCCAGAAGCACAGAGGTGTCCAGGACATACGTGCGGCTCCCCTCCCCCACAGTCTCGATGGTGCCGGTGTTCAGGGAGGGAGTGTGGGTCATCTCGTCGGTCTTCCGTTGAGGGGCAGAGCGCCGGTCGGCGTCGTACCGGTCATGTACGCGGGCCGCCCGCGGTCGACACCGGCCGCAGGGTATGCGAGGCATTCCGTTCCCCGCATACGAAGGAGACCCCTGTGAAGAACAAGACCCTGACCGTGATCGCCGCACTCGCCCTCGCCGTTGGCGTCGCGATCGGCGCCGCATCCCCCGCCTCAGCGGCGACCGGCAACAAGGTGAAGAACACCGGCACCCTGACCGTCCAGGTCAGCACGGCAAACGGGTTCGTGGCGACGCTCTACACGGGTGATTCGCTGTCTCAGGTGATCGGGTTGTACGTCCCGCCGAACAAGTGCGTCCGCTACAAGAAGTCCACCTGGACGAAGAAGTGCGCTACCGCGAACAGCTACTTCGTCGTGCTCCCCACATCCGGAGTCACCGAGGTGCAGCGCCTCTCCTGATCGAGCGCTAGAACTCCACCAGCCAGGTGAGGGCGACCTGCATCGGGTCTTCGACGACCGCCTCGTGGTTGATGACCCCCGCGGTCGCCGGCAGCACGTTCGTGGAGTCGTACGGCTTGCCGTTCTCGTCGGTGCGGGGCCGCACGAACGTGTTGACGCCGGGACGTGCCGTGGGGCGGTACTCGTAGCCCATCGCCGTCTTCGTGAGGAACATGAACGTCGACGGGCAGTTCGCAGTGTCCCCACCCCAGGAGCCGGCGGAGTAGCGGAGGGACTTCGTCGAGTCGCGGCTGAGGTAGATGCCGTCACCCCACATGCGGCCTGCGATGCGGACGTTCGCGCCGCGGCGGGGCGGGACGAACAGACCCTTCTGCAGGATGGACAGCACGTTGGCAGCTCCCGTCCCGTGCCACAGCCGCTGCACGTTCCGGACCCGCTCGTGGGTCTGGGCGACGTCGTCGCCGTGACGGCGGTCCTCGAGCCGGTAGACGTACTTCAGCGTCATCTGGGCGACGTCGGTGTGCATGGCCTTCTTCGTCGCGTGGAAGCGGTCCACGACCGCCTGGAACTCGTCGCTTGTCTCGTCCAGGCGGACGACGCGGTACCGGAAGAAGTCTTCGTCCACGCCACCGACCTCCGCGGCAGCGGCGTGCTGGCGAGCGTTGTCGGCGTATCGGGCGCTCGCTCCCAGTGCGTCCAGCAGCCCGTACTGGGCCTGGGCTGTGGTCATGGACCCCAGCCACGTCTCAGCCCATCCGGCGCCTGCCTGCACGGGGATCGCGTGCGGGACGAGGCGGAGGTACTGCTCGGTGAGCCGAGCCTTCTCGCGCGCGTCGGTTGCGGCGACCATGCGGTCGAGGAGGTCACGCGCCTTCGAGACGGCGTGCTCGGAGATGACGCCGAGGGCGGTGCGGGCCTGACCGGAGGTGTCCACAGAGATGAGGCCACCGGTGGACTGCATGAGGTTGTGCTTGTTCGCGGCGACCAGACGGTCGATGAGGGTGTTCACGACCGGGTCGGTGCTGCCGCCTCCCAGGGACGCGGCGGCGGTCGCGTGCAGCTCGACGTTGGATCGGGAGACGGTCTTCGTGGCTTCGACGACGTCGACCTTCGTGTACCCCTTGCGGGTCTTGTCGTAGATGGTCTTGTCGAACACGGACCGGCCACCGGTCACCGTCTGCTGCTGACCGGTGAGCTCATCGCCTTGCCGGACGCGCCCCCACAGCTTGTGCACGGTCCCGTCGTCGTGGAGTCGCAGACGGTAGAACTTGTTCGAGTTCGCACCCGATTCGACGTAGACGAGCAGGGTCTCTTCCAGGATCTGCGGCATACCTTCTCTATGCGCGGTGGAACCCTGAGATATGCGTCATTCCGGGTGTCCGGCGGCTCTGGAAGACTGGGCTGATGGACCAGATCGAGGCGCTCATCTTCGTGCAGAAGGCAGTCGCGGAGCTGAACGCTGAGCGGCAGCGACAGGGCCTTTCCATGGGGGACCTCGCCGAGGTCACCGGCATGTCCGAGGCCGACGCGCGCGGATACCTCGAGGGCGGGCAGATGATGACCCTCAGCGACCTCGGCCGATTCTGCGCCGCCCTGGGTGTGAGCTCATTCGAGATCCTCGCCCGCGCCGAACAGGCGTACCAGGAGACGTCGTAGCCGGGACGGACCGCGCATAGTCTTGTGAGCGCCCGACCGACGGCGCGACTGACCTCGCCCTCACGGGTGGGGGCTTGCGCCGTCACGAACGCGGCCATCTACCCGTGGGCTCTCGCCGAGCTGGACGCCTCGGCCGCTAGCCGGCCAGCCCGCCGCACCGGGACCCCGCTGTACTGCCCGCCGCGCATGTACATGCTGCCCACCACC
>Ga0182746_1000843_pt1 | contig 33857 bp, 32 predicted proteins | sample eDN3rd30CBELigOP_FD_128881 | JGI IMG/M metagenome (GOLD analysis project Ga0182746, IMG submission 128881) | Enriched Organic Plus compost microbial communities from Emeryville, California, USA - eDNA 3rd pass 30_C BE-Lig OP (version 2) (version 2) ...
ACCCCCGCCTCTTGCTGTGACAGAATCTTGATGATCTGCGACTCGCTGAACTTACTTTTTTTCATTGTCCCTAATTTATAAAAACTACGTTAATAATCGTAGCTAATTTCAGGGAGCATTACACGTCGAAATCTTGTTGTACTCTCTCTTTAGTCACTTTCACACTAAATTCTTGCGCCGATAGATTAAATACAAAAAAATACAAGTAACTACAACAGCTATAACAATCAAATGTTTCATATTAATTATTTAAATAAGAGTTGATTCTTTGAAGAAAAAGAGGAAATCCAATTTCCCTAATCTTATCTCCTGAAAACCATCTTCTGTATTGACCATTCCAGGATACTTTCTATTTTGACTTAAATCTAGAAACGAGATAAACATCATGTTTTCTGTTTGCCCTTCTCCCTGAGCAGCAAATCTGATATCCGTACCTTCATAAATTTCTTTAAAGTAACCATGTAAAAAATTTATGTATTGGTACTGGATAACAAATGAAATAGGTTCTATCTGGCGCTAAATAATGTATGGCTTATATACTATTTAAAAACGTCATTAATACACTAGATCGTTTTTCTTCATAAAGATAGACACAATCAAAGTGTTCTCAAAATAAATTGTAAAAATGACATGAATTAAGTTTTTGGGAAAGCTTTGTATATCAATTTACTGCAACAAAATTTAGAGTTTAAAACATTATGCATGATCAAAACACAGCGTTCCAAAACTTGTTTTGGATTACAAGGGCGCTTTCTACAACCATACCGGAAGGCGGTAATTAAACGTACATAATTGTTAATACCGATAACGCTGGTGATACTGTGCAATCAGCTGTGCAAGTTCCTCAAATCCGATGGCGAGCTGATCTGCTGACACGGGTATGCCGTTTGTCTCGACATTTTGGTATAGGGCGGGACCAAGTGCCGGAATATCACGACGGGCGTCCCTCAATTTCAAAAAAACAAAATGTATTCCGTGTCTCTTTTCGGTCCTTAAAGATTCGATTGAACTCCACCGCAACAGGCCAACCTGTTTACCCAAGGGGGTCGCCTTGTAAGTGATGCCTTCGGCATTCAATATCAGTCCGATGCTGTCGCCATTACCCAGTTCCTTCGCTGCCTTCACCACAACATAGATCCCTAGCGCCCCTAGCATCGCCGTCATAAGACCGTGGTATAGTCTTATTTTGTCCGCGATAAAGAAAATGTAACAGGAAAAACACAATGCGGCTATTGTGAAGATAAAGCCAACCAACAAGTTCTTAATCCGCTTCTTTTTGTCAAATTTTATAACCGTCTCTTTCATATATCTTATGATATAATTTTTATCATTTTTCCGGCTGCGTCCCCTGGCAAGAAGAAGGCGCCGTGTTCATTTGAGTACAAAATGATATTAGCTCACCAAATATAGCGACTTAATGGGTTCAAATCCCGACTTTTTACAATTCGCAGTCACTGGATTAAAAAACGATGTATCTCCTTCTAGTATCGCTTGTACCGGCATGGCGTATCCTGGGGATCCGAATAGAAATACAATGGCCCAGCGTATGAGGATCGCCGGGCCATTACATTTAATTGCTGATGCGGGTGCTTTCTAAAACTTATAAGCGAGATTGAGCCTAAATCCCTGAGGGTTGACAACGCGCCATCCGTAATGTGTATAGCGCCATGCACCGGGATAGAACCCCACATAATTGTATCGGTTGGTCACGTTGTTGACCAGCAGCGCAATATGATAGTTGTTCTTCTGATAAGAGGCTCCAAGGTCTATCGAAAATAGATCATCTGGCAGGTATTTGTGGTCCTGCACCACAGGCCAGGTCGCGCGTTTGGCCTGATATTCATAGCCGGCAGAAAACCCCAGTCCTTCGAGATTGCCATCGGCGATTGTGTACTTAATCCAGCCATTGCTGATATGCTTTGCTGTGCCGTACAGCATGCCGCCGATCTTTTGGGGGTCATTATCCTTGGTTACTTTGGCATCGGTAAAGGCATAGTTGAATACGACATTCCAGTTTTTGCCGACCGCACCATTGACGTCGAGTTCTATCCCTTTGGATGTAGCCTCTCCCGTCTGCTCGGACCGGCCGGGATTGTCTACTCCCGCCGCAGTAAGCATATTGGTCTTTGTCAGATGGTAGGCCGTTATATTGGTCATAAGTTTATTTTGTAGCCAGGTCTTCTTGAAACCGATCTCCTTGTTGCGTCCGTACGACGGATCCGGACTGCCGCCGTCCACAAGCAGGCCGGTCTGCTCCTGAAAGGTCTCGTCATACAGCGCGTAAACCGTCAGTGTAGGTGTAAGCAGTCCGGTAATGCTGAAGCGGGGTGTAAAGGCCTCGTTTTTCACCTCGTTGCCACTGTTGGCAGCAGATACTTTTTTCGTCGCTGTATAACGGAGCCCTGCAGCAATACGCAGTTTATCCTGCAGCAGGCGAACCTCATCCTGTACATGCACCGAACTGTACGAATAGTCAGACAGCGAACTTGCTCCGCGTTCACGCAGTGGCCGGGTACGGTCATAAGTAGGCAGCATATCCTTGGTCAGATTTCCGTAAACAGGATTATAGATATTAAAGATCACTTCGCCTGCGGCATTGACGGGTAGCCCCCTGCTCTTATCCACTATACTGCCGGCTACGCTCCAATCTGCAACGTAAAATTTCTTGCCCATATCCAGTCCAGCCAGAATGTGATGGCTGACAGCACCCGTGCTAAACCTTCCCCGCGTAAATACCTGCCCTACAGTAGAAGTGTTGAGTGCATCGTTGATGCTGACGTTACGGGTCACATCCCCTTTTTTCAATCCTTCGGATCCGTCGGCCAGCACAATACTATTGTAATTGGCATAGATAGATGCGCCTTCCATTTCCGAGCGTACATAGCCAAACTGCGCCGTCAAAAGCCAGTCGTCATCAAAATTGTGGTTGATGGTCCCATAGACGTTATGCTCCCGTGACTTCGTAGGATCCATAATCGGATCACTGAATGAAAAGTTTTTCTTCACTTCCTTAAAGCCATCAATACCATAGGCATATTTGGCGAACCCACCTTCAAAATTATTTTCAGAAAGAATATACTCAAAAATCACATTGGTATGCTCACTGGCATTATATTTAAAAGAAGGATTAATCACATACTGCTCATGATTGACATACTGTTGGAAATTGCCCTTTTTGGTGCCCATCAGGTTGAATCTTCCGAGAAACTTACCGTCACTGCTCAGCTGCTGATCGATATCAACAGCCGCCCGCAGCAGACTGTAACTGCCCAGCGTCATCTGCGCTGTCCTCCGGTTGATGCCCGTAGGCTTTTTGGTGACAATATTATAAAAACCACCGGGCTGGGTATTGCCCATCATAAAACCTGCCGGACCTTTGACAAACTCCACACGCTCCACAAAAGCCATGTCCTCCCGCAGCGGACCAAAACTCCCGCTGACATCCATGCCATTTCGCAGGTTGGAGGCCTGAAATCCACGCACGGCAATGCCAACGCTCCCCTCTTCTTGATGGGTGATCGTACGCACACCGCTGACATTACGTGACAGCCCCTCGGCCGTAGTCAGTATCATCTGATCATTCAGCAGACGCTGATCAATCACCTGAATATTTTGCGGAGTCACCAGCAGGTTTTCCCCCAACCGCAATGTGGAAGATGGAATCGTCGTCTTATTGGCAACGACATTGGCTGTAGACAAGGTATAGGTTTTCGTGGTATCTATCTTGACTGAATCAGCGGCAGAACTGCTCTTGCCGCTTTTTTCCCTTGCTGTACCTGTTTGCTGTGCTATGGTGGCTACCGGTAAAATCAATATGCTCCAGAGAATACTTTTCTTAAACATGACTTATTTAGAATTAATATAATTAAATTTACACCGCAAAAGTAGAGGACATTTGCTTATTCGAATTTCGAATTCGGGAGAAAAACATTAGAATATGGGAGCGAACACACAGCGGGAACTGACAGGTCAACTGATGGAATTTTATGAGCGTGATGAGCAGGACGGCACAGTCAGCCATTTAAACACGGCACTGGGAGAATTTTCAACAACCTACATCTTTGATAGCCCCGAATTTATTGTCAGAGACTATGTGTATACGTATGCAAGCGATATCACGCTGTCCTACCAAACTGCAACGAAAAACTATATACAGATTGCATTTTTCCTCAACGACGAACTGCTTATAGATCGCATCAATGGACAACAGAACATTTACCGGCCGCAGCACAACTACATCTATTTCACACCTTGTGGATCAGAGGTCGATATTTATTTTAAAAAGGGCGTAGTTTATCGCAACCTTGACATATATGTTGAATCAGACTATTTTCATGAGTTCGCAGCACAGATCCCTGCACTGGGTTCTTTCATCAGCGCGGTAGACAGCAACGCTTTTGTCCGGCTGGCCGAACAAGGCATTCCCATCAGTCCACAGATGCAACTCATACTCAAAGAAATGAAAGCTTGTGACAAGAAGGGATTACAGCGGCTGTACTTTATGAAAAGCAGAATACTCAATCTACTGCAGCTTTTGTTTGAATGGATCGACCTGCATGGAAATACTGATGCGCCGACATGTGCCTTCAAGGAAACACCGACCGGTATCTACCATGATGTTCAGGAATTTATCGTCAATAACACATCTCAGTTCTACACCATCGAACAACTGTCCGCATTGTTTGGAATTAATGAATATAAACTGAAAAAAGGTTTTAAAGCCAGCTTCGGTATGGGACTCTTTCAGTTTGCCACCAAGGTACATATTCAGGAAGCACGCTCGCTATTAAAAACAACGAACCTGTCCATTAAGGAAATTGCGTTTCGTACCGGCTATTCGTCGCCGTCTTCTTTTTCTGTAGCCTTCAAAAAACATTGCGGCATCTCGCCAAACCGGATTCGACGAGATCAGGCTTCGTCCTAACTACGGCGAGCAAACCACACCCGCTTCACAACAGGCGACCATGAGCTGGATCACGCGCTTTTTTCAATAAAATTTGCGTAGCTAAATAACGACACATATATTTGAGTCAAATGATTTCACTATGAATTTGAGACGGGATGTTTTTCAGGCAATCGCTGATCCAACCAGAAGGGCCATACTGCTGCTGCTGGCTTCGCAATCCATGACTGCAGGCGCCATAGCAGCCAATTTCGATACGGCCAGACCGACAGTTTCCAAGCATCTTCAGATTCTCTCCGAGTGCGAGCTCCTGCAGGCGAGGCAGAACGGCCGTGAGATCCACTACCAGCTCAACCCGGCGAAAATGAAGGAAATAGCGGATTTCATCGAACCGTTCCGCAGGATGTGGGACGACCGCTTCAATGCCCTCGAAACCCTGATGAAGAACTATAAGGACAGTTAAAATGGAACAGAAAACAACAATACAAGCCGAGGAAGGCAAACAGGAAATCGTCATCACGCGTGAGTTTGATCTGCCTGTGCAATTGCTCTTCAGAGCTTACGATGAGGCGCCCCTGTTTGAACAATGGATGGGAACAAAGGTACTGAAATGGGAAAACCACAAACATGGTTCTTATGTTTTTGAAACAATGCGCGACAATAAGGCTGTATTCAGAGCGAATGGCACCATACACGAAATCGTCCGCAACGAACACATCACGCGCACATTCGAAATGGAAAACTCACCGCTTCCGGTGCAGCTGGAATTCCTGACATTTGAAAAAATCGGGGATCAGCGCAGCAGACTGGTCATGCAGATCGTTTTCAAATCGGCCGACCACCGCGACCAGCTGCTGATGATGCCTTTTGCTCAGGGTATCAATATGGCTCACAACAGACTGCAGGACATGCTCACCAATTTAATTAAACAAACTCAGGTAAAATGAATGTAGAAGCTGCCCATTTCTTTGAAAATTCCAACAGATGGAATAAAGAATTCAACAGCTCAGATTTACCAACGCTGCAGATATCGAAGCGCTCAGAAGCAGTATCTCAGATTATATCCGCGAAGCCATCGACGTCGAAAAATCAGGACAGAAGGTCAGCATGCGGAAAACCGAAGACTACCCCGTACCTGAAGAGCTACAAAGGGCATTTAACGAGGATATCGCATTCAAAGATAGCTTCCAAGCGCTGACTCCGGGACGGCAGAAGGCGTATCTCTTTTATTTCAGTCAGGCAAAGCAGGCAAAAACCCGCGAATCACGAATCGAAAAATATTATCAGCAGATCCTCGATGGAAAGGGCATGGACGACGCATAATGTCATACAGCCGTATAGCCGCCGTCCACCAGATAGTATCCCCCGGTCATAAAAGACGACTTGTCCGAACTTAAGAAAATGACCAGTTCGGCCACTTCTTCGGCTTTCCCCAGCCGGCCAATCGGATGTTTGCTGATCAGGGTGTCTATATGTTCTTGATCAAGCTGGGCTAACAATGGTGTATCGATATAGCCTGGCCCGACCGCATTGCAGCGGATATTTTTTTGACCATACTCGGCGCCTATATTTTTCGTCAGCCCGACAACAGCGTGCTTCGCAGCGGTATAGGCACTCGACAGCGGAGCGGCGACCGTCCCGTGGATAGATGCCATATTGACGATGACGCCTCCGCCGTTTTTTTCCATGGCCTCAAGCTGATATTTACAGCCATAAAAGACGCCATTAAAATTAATGTCAATTACCTTTTTCCACCCGTCCAGACTGTAATCTCCCGTCAGAGCGGCCTCACCGCCTATTCCGGCATTATTGCATGCTATATCCAGACGCCCGTATGTGGCTACCGCAAAATCTACCAGTGCTTTATTGTCTGCCGCAGATGAACTATCGGCTTTAAAAAACACAGCTGCCCCGCCCTGATCTTCAATCTGTTTTACCGCTGCAGCTCCTGCTGCCTCGTTGATGTCTGAAACCACCACTTTCGCTCCTTCTCTACTATAAGCCAGCGCAACAGCAAGCCCAATGCCTGAACCTGCGCCGGTAACCAACGCTACTTTATCTGCTAATGCATTCATATCTTATAATTTTTATTACCTATACAATTTACGAAAATCAACGCAGAAGCCGGCAGAAATTGCCCCGCGGTCGTTGTAAAACGAAACTCAGATGACAATCTCTTCTCCTCCGCCCGCGCCGTGTAGAATTCTGCCGATCAATCCTGCAGCTGTGGATATTTTTGATACAGTCTGTCCAGGAAAAACCGGCCCATCAACTGGAACCTGGCCTGCGCTTCGAACATGCCGGGCCCTGGTGAAATCAGGCCGGCAGGCATGCGCTGCACGGTACCGTAATAGATGAGATCCAGTCCATTACCGTTCACATCAAGATGCATTTTTTTAGGCTTCAATCCCATAATGGAGCCCATACGCGTGACCTTTTCAGAGCTACTGATCTGCGCCGGACGGGCATCCAGGAGGGTCTCATGGTCAAAGACGAGGTGATCCCGGGCTTCGCCCTCGTCAAAAAAGATATAGTGCAGTTCCTGGTTACTGAGAATCAGATAGGAGGCATTGTCGCGTTCCTGATACTTTGCCTTTACACCTACTGCAGCCCATGCCGCTGTCTTAGCCGCTGTCGCGGCGGCCGAAGCAATCTTGTCTCCGACAGTGGCAATATAGGCGCATTGTGTAAACGCGTCAATCGGAGCCCCGTTCATCTGTTTGCTCAGTTCACTGAATTCATGCTGCAGCAAATCATCTTTAACGGCTACGGCCATGGACAGACCGGCTTCCCCTTCATACTTCTTGGCTGTATCCTTTTGCTTTTTCATCATAACGACAGAAAGAAGTACACAGGCAGCGACAATGACCACAAAAATACTGATATATAAGATCATAGTTAATTCATAATTTAGTTCATGGTTAGTATTTCAGAAACAGCCGAGAGCGTTCCTCAGCAAGAATGTACCCACTCGTACACGAATGAGAAACAACAAAAATTTTGCCAAAACTTACAACATTCGGTGCGGATAGTGCTTGTTGTTTAAGGCAGTCTGATGCATGTCGACCCATATATGGCTGTACGCCTGCTCGAGCAGCCAATGTGGCGAACTGCGCATGTCAGCATCCTGATCATTATTGTATATAGCCGGAAACTCAGCTTCTTTGACCCGAAGCAGCACGATGACAGCTCCCTCCATATGCAATGGAATATCGCTCAGGACCAGGTTATAGAAACCTTCTTCGAGCAGATCAGCATTAAATCGTTCCAGACTTTCGTAACTACGCTCCAGTTTGCCGACGAGCTTTTCCAGATCTTGTGGATAATGGAGCTCCACATAGGCTTCAAACAGTCCGGCGCCCTCATTATAGGATCCTGCTTTCATCAGATTTAGCGCCTCATTACGGTATACCTGTAAAAAACGGTCGGTCGCAGGCTCCGAATAGGTTCCGCCGGCAGGCTTTCCATCCCGGCCCAACGCCCAGGCTTTGAGCTCCGCCAGCCGCGCTGTTTCTCTCATTTTGTAGTCCATTGTGATAAAATTATCTGCCCGTGGGCTCTTCTTATCTGTTAGTGTTCTCTTTCTTTAAGCTCCAGCTGCAGCAGGATGTCACGCTTTTTCCCTTCAATCAGTGATAGGTTACCGGCTACAAAAACACCTTTTTCACCGGAGTTACGGCTTATACCATATACAGTAGATTCATCCCCCGGATCTGACGCCCCTTCATAACGGTATAGGTAATCAATCTTATATTCATCGGCGTGCGCCAGGAGTTCATCAAATTCAACATTATAATCTATCGTATACCCCATACCACTTAATTTTTCCAGCGCAACACTGGCCGAAGAGTATCCATGCATTCTTTCCATAGCTGATTGTCTTAATCTGTTGTAAATCTATTTTTATTATAAAACGATTAGCCCGCGGCTTTTGTTTTCGCCAATTCCAAATAGTTTATTCGGAATCATATTTCTATTTTTGTGAAAAGAAAACGCAATCTGACATGGCAAATCTCATAGCTCCGGCTTATCAGCATACCCCACAGCTGGCATTCCAACGTTTGCTCGATGTACTCTACACCTTAAGACTGGAATGCCCCTGGGATAAGAAACAGACGATGGAATCGCTGCGCCATCTTACGATGGAAGAAATGTACGAACTGACTGACGCGATCCTGGATCAGGACTATCCGGAAATCAAGAAGGAACTCGGCGACGTGCTGATGCACCTGGTGTTTTATGCGCGTATCGCTGAGGAAGAAAACAGGTTCTCGATCGTGGATGTGCTCAACGCCATCTGTGACAAACTGATCGGCCGCCATCCGCATATTTATGGAGACGCCAACGCGGACACCGAAGAACAGGTCAAATCCAACTGGGAGACAATCAAACTTAAAGAGGGCAACGCTTCAGTACTTTCGGGTGTACCAAAAGGGCTGCCGGCTCTAGTCAAGGCTTACCGCATTCAGGACAAAGTCCGAGGGGTCGGATTTGACTGGGAGGACAAAAAACAGGTATGGGAAAAAGTGGAAGAGGAACTGGCCGAATTCAAAGCCGAATTTAATATTGAATCGACAGATACGGTAGACCATAGCCGTGCCGAAGCTGAATTTGGAGATCTGCTGTTCTCCTTGATCAACTATGCACGGCATATCGGCATCAACCCCGAAAATGCGCTGGAACGTACCAATAAAAAGTTTATCGAACGCTTCACGTACCTGGAGCAGAAAGCAGCCGAGAATAAACAGCGCCTGCAGGACATGAGTCTCGAACAAATGGACGTATACTGGAATGAAGCAAAAACATTAAAAAAATGACAGCAGCCGATCAAAAGGCGGCCCTACATGGGCATTTTAATTCGACTTTGTCAAATTAATGCGTAAATTCGCAGGAATATGGAAACAGTTGTTAGCGGTATCAGAAGTACCGGAAAATTACATTTAGGAAATTACTATGGTGCATTGAGCAATTTCGTGAAAATGCAAAATGAATATAATTGCTTTTTTTTCATTGCAGATTTACACTCCTTGACCACGCACCCTACCCCACATGGTCTACAAGGAACTGTACGGCAGGTTATCGTCGAATATCTCGCGGCGGGCATAGACCCCGAGAAATCCACCATTTACGTGCAGTCTGACGTCCCCGAAGTAGCCGAGCTCTACCTGTACATGAATATGAACGCTTATCTGGGTGAACTGGAACGGGCAACGGCATTTAAGGATAAAGTACGGAGCAACCCGGACAACGTCAACGCCGGCCTGCTGACCTACCCGGTATTGATGGCCTGCGATATTCTGATCCACCATGGGACCAAAGTACCGGTAGGCAAAGATCAGGAACAACATCTGGAAATGACACGCACGTTTGGCAACCGCTTTAACCGCCTGTATAATGTCGATTATTTCAAAGAGGCTTTTGCATTCTCCTATTCAGATAAGCTCGTGAAAATCCCGGGGCTGGCGGGACAGGGAAAAATGGGTAAATCGAATGGTGAAGCAGACTGTATATACCTTTCGGACAGCGCCGACGTCATCCGTAAAAAAGTGATGCGCGCAGTATCTGATTCGGGACCGACAGAAATGAACCAAGCTAAGCCCGAAGCCATACAGAATCTTTTTGATCTGATGAAAGTCGTTTCGGCCCCGGATACATTACAGCACTTTGACGATCTGTACAATCGATGTGAAATCCGTTACGGAGACTTCAAGAAACAACTGGCCGAAGATATGGTGCTGGCAACAAATGATGTCCGCATGCGCATCGAAGATATCGCCAATGACGATGCGTACATCGCCAAAGTCGCTAGACTGGGGGCCGAGAAAGCGGGTGAGTCTGCACGAAAAACACTGAAAGAAGTGCGCGAGATTATTGGTATTAAAAGATTTTATTAAGCTTAAAACATATGCATATAGCTATCGTCGGAAATATAGGTGCCGGAAAAACTACATTGACCGAATTATTGGCAAGCCACTTCAAATTCGAACCGCAATTTGAAGCCGTCGACAACAACCCTTATCTCGAAGACTTTTATTCGGATATGAAACGCTGGGCATTCAATCTGCAGATTTTCTTTTTAAACAGCCGTTTTCGTCATATCGTCAAACTGCAGGAGACGGGTATCGATATGATCCAGGACCGTACCATCTATGAGGATGCGTATATCTTTGCAGAAAACCTGTACGATATGGGGCTGATGAGCGCGCGGGACTTCGAAAATTATAGCAATATCTTTCAGAGCATCATCCACTACATCAAACCTCCGGATCTGCTGATCTACTTAAAGGCATCGGTACCGACATTGGTCAATAACATCCAAAAAAGAGGCCGCGATTATGAGACGGCAATCCGTCTGGATTATTTATCCAAATTAAATGATAAATACGACAAGTGGATCAACAATTACAAGGAGGGTAAAGTGCTGATTTTAGATAAGGATAATCTGGATTTTACAACAAACCCCGAAGATCTGGGCAGCATCATCCAAAAAGTAGAAGCTGAATTGTTCGGTCTGTTTGATTAAACAGACCAGAAAGAACAGAAGGCCTGTAAACTACCATATTTACAGGCTTTTGACATTAAAAACGTTAGCGTAAATGAAATTTTTAGGTATTATTCCTGCACGATATGCTTCGAGCAGGTTTCCGGGCAAACCTCTGGTGGATATCAAGGGTAAGACCATGATCCGTAGGGTATACGAACAGGTGCAGCAGTCAGCAAAAATAGATAAAGTTGTCGTCGCCACCGATGATCTGCGGATACAGCAGGAGGTGCTCTCCTTTGGTGGACATGTGGCCATGACCGCAGCTACGCATGAATCGGGCACAGACCGCTGTGCTGAGGTAATCGCGAAAGAACAGGGATATGATGTTGTGATCAATATCCAGGGGGACGAACCCTTTATTAACCCTGAACAGATTGATCTCCTGGCCAGCTGTTTTGAGTCGCCCGAAACGAAAATCGCCACCTTGGTCAAAGCGATCACCGCACAGGAGGAGCTATTCAATGTCAATATCCCGAAAGTGGTACGGAATTTAAAGGGCGAAGCGCTCTATTTCAGCAGACAGACCATTCCGTTTTTAAGGGGCATAGCGCCTGCAGCGTGGCTGCAACATCAGCAGTATTTCAAACATATTGGCATTTATGCTTATACCACCGCGACACTACGCGAATTAACACAGCTCCCCGTCTCCGACCTGGAGAAAACCGAAGCGCTCGAACAACTGCGCTGGCTGGAAAACGGCTATGCCATCCAAACGGCCATAACGCCGCATGAGACCATCGCTGTGGACACGCCAGAGGATCTGGATAGAATACTGAGCTTGTTTTAACAGCTAATTTAACGGCCTAACGGTGTTCGGTATAATACATATTCCGGACACCTTCGAGCAGCTCCTTCCTGCTCAGCTCATCGAGCGCAGCGATCTGTTGCTTGGTTTCGATCAGTTCATCCAGCTGAAGCGGAGTGCTTACTCCCACTGCTGCGGTAGCCACCGCCGCACTGCTGAGCACGTACGACAGCGCTGCTGCCGCCCGCGTTTTGCCAGTCCGTTTAATGGCCTGATCCAGATTGCGGAGTATATGTGCCACCTCTCCAGAGCTATATTGCAGATAGGCTCCAGCAGGTTTGTTTACCAACATCCCTTTGGCCAACGATCCCCTGGCTATAATACTGACGTTGTGCTTCGACAACAATTCAACCATCTCTTCCTCTGGCCTTCTGTCCAAAAGACTGTATTGCATCATGACGCTCGCAATCGACGCCCTGGAGATATAGGTTTTGATGACGTTGGGCCGTATCGATGAGAGACCATACGCCCGGATCTTGCCCTGCATTTGCAATAGCTCGAAGGCCTCAATGATCTCCTCTACCGGATCGTCGATAGTCCCGCCGTGCAGCTGATACAGATCAATATAGTCGGTTCGGAGCCGCGAAAGAGACCCTTCTACGGCTTTGATGATGTATGTTTTTGACGGTGTCCAGTCCCATCCGGAGCCATCGGCCCGCCAGGCGTTGCCCACCTTGCTAGCCAGTACCACGTCTTTCCGAAAGGGCTGTAGGGCCTCTCCCACGATCGTCTCATTCTGCCCCTTGTCATACAGATCGGCAGTGTCAAAAAAGGTAATACCATTCTCAAAAGCCCGGCGCAGGATATCTTTGCTCTGTTTGGGCTGATTAGCCTTCAACGACATACAGCCCAGACCGACTGCCGAAACCTGAATGGAGCTCTTGCCTAAATTACGTTGTTCCATTGGCAGTAAAATCGAGCAGTTCCACCTCAAAGATCAGTGTACTATGAGCAGGGATATCATTGCCCTTGGCCTGCGCTCCGTAGGCCAGCCGGCTCGGTATGTAAAACTTGTATTTTGCGCCTTTGGACATCAGCGGTATACCGATCTGCCAGCCTTTGATGACCTGTTGTAGAGACAGTTTCAGCGGTTCGTTGCGATCATAGGAGCTGTCAAACTGCTTTCCATCGAGCAGTGTACCCCTGTAATGTACGGTCACCTCGTCAGTAGCTGCAGGTTTGGCACCATCGGCATCTTTCAGAACGAGATACTGTATACCTTCGGCGGTCGTTTTCATGCCGGCCACTTTGGCGTTTTCAGCAAAAAACTTATCTTCCTTTGCCCGGCTCTCCGCCTCTTTCTTAGTGCGCATATCCATAATCGCCTGCTGGATAACTTCCCGCGTCTGCCCTTCCTCAAGCAAGGCCTGCTCATTCTTTAAAGCAGCGGCAATCGCTTTGCCAATGACATCGGCTTTGAGATAGTCAATCTCCGTGGATTTTAACGATCTTCCGATGTCCATACCAAAGGCATAGGATACGGAATCGGCCTTAGTCGCCAACGTATTTGCTGTTCTGGAGGTATTGACTGTCTTCTTTCTGACAGCGCTGACTTTTTTCTTTTGCTGGGCAAATCCAGCTACTGTAGTCAATGATAATAGGGCTAATGCAATGTATTTCATGTGTTACTTAACGGTGCTTCTGCACGATTTCATTTATAATTTCCTGTGTTATATTCGGATAATCAACTTCTACCCTCGAGCGGCTGTTAAGCCAAGCTTCGATGGCCAGCATATTTTTCTGCTTCAAGCTCGAAATGACGGGAATCCCCATTTCCTCCAGCGAAGCAGCATTGAGATGCTGCTCATACTGATTTTTCATCGGGATGACCAGCAATTTCTTGTTCAAATATAAGGCTTCTGCCGGTGTTTCAAAACCTGCACCGCACAAAACTCCCGATGACGATGCCATACTTTCAATAAACGACCGGTTATTGATCGGTCTTATCGTCACATTCTTCATTTCGAAAGGCCGTGAGTTGTGTTTACTGAACACATCCCACTTCACATCGGGAAACTTCATCAGATGCTTAAGCAGGTGCGCGTCGTCGTAGGCCGGCAGGTAAACGGTGTAATGCCCGTTGTCCGTCACTTCCAGTTCACGGACTGCATTACGGATGACCGGTGGATAGATGTTTCTGGCGTATCGTTTAAAATGAAATCCGTAGGAATGTGTAGATGGTGCATAGTTCTTCATAATAAACTTGCCCAGCATATCGCTTTCCTCAGGTTTTGGGCTCGCTGGATCCAGCGCACCGATCTGGTGGCTCAACCCGATGCACTGTAGGTCCTTCGAATGGCAGGCCCACGCAGAAATAGGTTCGAAATCATTGAGCACAAGATCATACTCCTCAATCGGCAAACTTTTGATCTCACTGGTAAACTTACGTATCGTAGAACTCATAAAAGTTTTCCAGAGATCGACTCCGCCCGACTTTCCGAAAATAAAACTCAGTCCGTGAAAACGGTATTTCACCTCAAAAGGCAGAGACAGGTCTGCCTGGATGCCACTGACCAGCACGTCTACCTCACCATGGGCCCTGAGACAGGGAACAATGTCCATCGCGCGGCTCAAATGCCCGTTGCCAGTGCCCTGTACGGCATACAATATCTTCATAATTACTGTATTTGTGTCGGCAAATTAATGAATTTAAACGACTATCAATGTTATTTTATTGTTTCGTTATGTTAACAAAACATAAATTAACAGCACCATCCGCTTAAGTTAATATGTTTTTAATTTGAATTTGTGTATATTTAAAGTTAGCAATTAATTAATAACCAATTTACTATGATCAAGGCTCCTTTCTACTGGGGATTATCTCTGGTCGTCATATCAACATTATGCTCCTGGGGATTTTTTGCGCACAAAAAAATCAATCATTATGCAGTATTCGCTCTACCGTCAAAACTGGCGGTATTTTATAAAGCCAACATTGAGCTGATTACCGAAAAAGCTGTCGATCCCGACAAACGCTGTTTTGTGGACAGCGCCGAAGGTCCGAGACATTTTATAGACATCGAAGACTACCGTCCGGACAGAGTCGTCGACTCCATCCCCCTACACTGGTCACAGGTTAAAGAAAAATTTCGCGAACGGGAATTATTAAAAAATGGGATCATTCCCTGGCAGATCAATTTCACCTACCTGAAGCTGGTGAAGGCCTTTCAATCAAAGCATTATCCGCAGATTATCAAACATTCGGCGGATCTGGGCCACTATATCGCTGATGCCCATGTACCGCTGCACACAACCAAAAATTACAATGGTCAGCTAACGGGACAGATAGGGATACACGCTTTCTGGGAGAGCCGCTTGCCCGAAATGTTTGCGGGCCGTTACAATCTCCTGGTGGGAAGAGCACAGTATATCGAAGATCCGCTGCGCGAGGCCTGGAATATCATCAGGGAAAGCAACCTGCTGGTCGACTCGGTACTGACTATTGAAGCCACACTCAACAGAGAATTTAAATCCACCCAGAAAAACTCCTTTATAGAACGTAATAACCAGTTGATATGGACCTATTCGGACGCCTACGCTACAGCTTACCACAGCGCGTTGAACGGAATGGTGGAAAGAAGAATGCGAAAGACCATCAGCCGCGTGGCTTCCTACTGGTACTCAGCATGGATCGAAGCAGGTCAGCCAGATCTTTCCGCGGCTCCCAAAATGATGGAAGACAACAAGCAGGATACGCTGACCACATGGGGCAAAAAGCCTATCGGGCGGGAAGAATGGATGTAATAAAAAGGAAAGCATTCCGGACTACCAACATTATCAATACCGGACTATTTTATTTCTTGGTCAACTCCTTAGTTTTGTCCCGTCAAACTCTATGAAAGACGCTGTCGTTGCCGTAACTGCAATTGCACAGAAACTTGACAGCTTGTGCATAACATGGCGTCGCATATTACTTGAACAAACACAATCATGTTGAAGAAGAAAATTACATTAACAAAACTTGCTGTCGTGCTTTCCATCAGCGCTGCACATGCGCAGACCAGGGACACAACTTTATTAAATGAGGTCATGATCAACCAGAACAGGCTTCAGATTCCATTTTCAAAGCAGAGCAAAAATATTCAGATATTAACGCAGGAAGATATCCAGCGATTGCCAAACCGGTCCATCAACGAATTGTTGTCCAATATCCCCGGCGTGGATATCCGCCAGCGTGGCCCCTTTGGTTCGCAGGCCGACGTCAGTATTGACGGGGGGTCATTTGAACAAACCGCCATCCTGCTGAACGGAATCAAAATAACAGATCCACAGAGTGCACATCACAACATGAATCTGCCGGTTCCACTGGAAGCCATAGAGCGCATCGAAATCATCAGGGGACCGGCTTCCCGTATCTTTGGGATCAATGCCCTGACAGGAGCCATTAACATCGTCACCAAACGTGCGGAATCTAACTTGATCAGTGCACAGGTATATGGAGGTACTTCTTTCAAGGATAATGAACAGACCAGCTCCGGAAAATACTATGGTAAGGGTGCGCAGATTGGCGCAGAGCTGCGGACAGAGCGCATGAGCCACGGGGTATATTTTGGACATGAGGATACCAACGGACAACGTTACAATACCGCTTCAAACAATGACAAATTCTATTACAACGGAACCTACGAGCCAAACGCCACTAATCAGGTAAAGGCCGATTTCGGCTATATCAACAACCGTTTTGGCGCAAATGGATACTATGCTGCCCCGACCGACAACGATGCTTATGAGCAGGTCAAAACAGCTTTCTCCTCCATACAGTCCAAACACCAGCTGAGCCCAGCTTTTGCAATCAGTCCGAGGCTGAGCAACCGCTATAATGAAGATGAGTATTGGTATCTGGGGCGGTCGACAGCAAAAGGTAGGTCAAAGCACTACAGCAATGTATTCGGTGCTGAAGTCAATATGTCATTGGAACAACATTATGGAACATTTGGACTGGGACTGGAAAGCCGCTTCGAGAAGATCAACAGCACGGCGATTGGCGCCCACACCCGGAATAACTATGGCGGATACCTGGAGTTTAAAACAGAAGCAATGGAGAAGCTTATGCTCAGCACGGGCGCCTATGTGAATTACAATTCTAAATTCGGATGGCAGGTATTTCCCGGCCTTGATCTGGGCTATGACCTCAATGAGCATTGGAAGCTGGTCCTGAGCGCCGGCTCCGCGCAAAGAGTACCTTCCTTTACCGATCTTTACATCAATCAGACAGCGAATATCGGAAACCCTGATCTATTATCTGAAAACGCTTATCAGATCGAAGGGGGAATCAAGTACTTATCAAACCGTATCGTGGCGCAGGCCAACTATTTCCACCGCAACATTACCGATTTCATCGATTGGCAGAAATCAACGGAAAACACAGAAACAGGAACAGTTGTCCCATGGAAGCCGGCCAATATCGGAAAAAATACCGTCAATGGTCTGAACGCCTCCTTCCGCTACCAACTCAGCGATCCGGAAGCAGCCACAAAATATTATACGACAGTCAGCTACAACTACCTCCATCCTGAGGTGACTGTCGCTGACGGCACACTGTCAAAATACGCCATTGAAAGCCTCAGACATCAGGTCATTTTCAATTTTACAATAAATCATAACAACTGGACGCTGACAACGGCCAATCGTTTCAATGAACGCATCAGTTATAAAAGCTACTTCATAGCGGATATTCGGGCATCCTACCAGTGGACGACTGTCGATATCTTTGCTGACATCCAGAACATTTTTGACAAAAGTTATGTCGAGGCCGCCGCTGTCCCCATGCCGGGGAGATGGTTCAGTCTGGGAGCAAAATGCAGGTTGAAGTATTAGAGGAAATCCAGGTTCGGCCGATACCTGAATGTGAAAATGCCCCGACATGGACAGCCATATCGGGGCATTTTCACATTTTCAAGGGGGCCGTTGGCCCCAAGTTTATTTTTTGGGAAGTACAGACAAAATACCGCCAATCAGGTGCTGCCTAAACTCAGCTTCGTCATAGGACTCGGCTGTGTGCCCCAATCCGGTATAAAACACCTTCCCTCCATCGTAAGTATGTGACCAGGAAATCGGATGATGGTCGCCCATCTTTCCCCCCTCGTAGCTTTTTTCATCCAGATTCATCAGCACGTGCAGACCGTCTTTTACATCCTTGAAATTGTACCATTCATCTTTGTGCCACCAAACCTTGTCGAGATGTGCGGTTGCAGGGTGCTTTTGATCAAGCACATCGATTTTCGCTTTCTGTACAGCGGGATGGGATGCAAAATAAGCTCCGACCAGCCCGTTGTACCAAGGCCAGTCAAATTCGGTATCTGTCGCGGCGTGGATACCGACAAAACCTTTACCGGACTGAATAAAACGGACAAACGCTGCTTGTTGTGCACTGTCCAGGATGTCACCTGTCGTGCTCAGAAAGATAACAGCGCCATATTTTTGCAGCTCTCCGTCGGTAAACAATGCGGCATCTTCCGAGTGGTCAGACCCAATATTCTCTTTATCCAGTAGCAATTTTAGGACTTCTGCACCCTTCTCGATGCTGCTGTGTCTAAATCCCTTTGTTTTGCTGAATATCAGAACACGCCGTTGCGCGTTGGCAACGAAACCGGTTGCCAAAATGAAAAATAGTAAAATCAATAATCTGTTCATGGTATAAATGGTTATTATATCAAATTTTATCCTGCAGTCAGTTCACGGTAGAAATCAAGGCTCTCAATGATATCTTCTTCGGATACAAATATATCATACTGGCAGCTGCCAATACGGTCAAGCAGTGCGAAGCCGATCTGATTGGACAGGTTCTTTTTATCGTTGCGCATAAGTTCCAAAAGCGTGGTATCAATGGACGAACTGAAGCTATAGTCGTTAAAGTATCTTCTAAAGGTAGCTATCAGATCGTCCAGATCCGTCAGCGAAAGTCCGTTCAGCTTATGAGAAAGAAATCCCTCACAGATCATGCCTACAGCAATAGCCTCACCATGCAGCAACGGTCGCTTGTCATGCTGCAGGGAATAGCCTTCGATGGCATGTCCGATCGTATGCCCAAAGTTCAGGATCTTGCGGAGTCCCTTCTCTTTTGGGTCTTCCAGAATGACCCTATTTTTGATCGAAACAGAATGCTTGATCAGGGCATTGTCAACCTGATCGATACCCAGTGTTTTCACTTGATTATAATATGCCTGGTCGAAAATAAGCCCATGTTTGATGACTTCTGCAAAGCCTGAAATGAGCTGTCTCTTATCAAGGGTCTTTAGGAAAAGGCTGGAAATAAACACGGCCTGAGGCTGTGCGAATGTACCGATAATATTCTTGACACTGCCCATATCTATGCCCGTTTTGCCGCCCACAGAAGCATCTACCTGCGAAAGTAGTGTCGTTGGGATCTGGATAAAATCCATCCCTCTCTTAAACGTGGAAGCCGCAAAACCGCCCATATCAGTGACGACCCCGCCGCCCAGATTAATTAACAGGGAATGTCGATCAGCACCAAAATCAAGCATATTTTGCCAAACACCGATACAAAAGTCGATGTTTTTATTTTCTTCCCCGGGATCTACTTCGATAACATCATAGTTGGATAAACTGGGCAGGGCCTGCTGAAATAAAGGCAAGCAATTATCCAACGTATTCGTATCGACCAGAACAATGATTTTGGAATAATTGCGTGCAGCTAAAAACGTCTCTAGCGAGGCCAGCGTGTCATCAAAATATACCTGATAGCCCAAACTTTCTATGACTTCCATTCTATGATTCTTTAAGGTTTAAGTTTTCTATTTACCAATATTGTTTAATATTACACCAATTTTACTTCCATCCCGTCAAACTCCACCACATCTCCCGGCCGCAATTTGAGTCTTTTCCGATAATCGACCTGTCCATTGTACTTGACATATCCCTCCGACACAACCAACTGTGCCATAGCGCCATGCTCCACCCAATTTAAAGCTTTAAGTAACTGTATAAGCTGTATATAATCGCCCTCGATTTTAAATTCTTGCATTCCACAAAAATAATGGTTTCGGGGAGGAATACAAGAAATATCATCGTTTTAATGCACACTAAATTGCTACATTTGCCTTATTGCAAATAAAGATTATGATTGAGAATTCCGAGCCCAGAACATTGTCCTTTGATAATACAGAGATCGCATTTAAAAGTAAAAGCGATAAGGATCTGGAAAGAGCGTATTGGTTATTCAAAATAATTGCGAATAACTTTCTGACAAAAGTAGGTCCATCAATGACCAACTTTGCCCTGAATATCGGATTGCCGATCCAGGGTATCATCCGCAATACAATATTCAAGCATTTTTGTGGCGGAGAAACAATTGAGGGTTGCGAAGCCGCCATCAACGAATTGGGTGAGAATGGCGTCGGCACAATACTCGATTATTCTGTCGAAGGGGAAGAGACCGAAAGTGCCTTTGATGCTTGCTGCAACGAGGTCCTCCGCACGGTAGTGGCTGCCAGCAAAAATAAATATATTCCGTTTTCGGTCTTTAAGCCTACGGGACTCGGACGTTTTGAGCTATTTGAAAAAGTCAACGCAAAAGAGACGCTGAATGAAGCCGAGCAAGCCGAATATCAGCGTATGCTCGACCGTACTGACCGCATTTGCAGAGCCTGTTACGATGCTGGTGTCAAAGTACTGATCGACGCCGAACATTCCTGGATACAGGATGCCATCGATGATATCGCGCGGGAGATGATGGAAAAGTACAATGTGGAAAAACCGATTGTATACAACACCTATCAATTGTACCGCAGTGACAAACTGGCTTCGCTGAAAGCGGATTTTGAATATGCCAAAGTTAGAGGTTTTCACATGGGTGCCAAAATTGTACGCGGCGCCTATATGGAGATCGAACGAGCACGTGCCGCCCAGAAAGGGTATGCAGACCCTATCCAACCCAACAAAGGAGCGTCAGACCGTGACTACAACGAAGCCATAGCTTTTATTTTGGACCATCTGGACAATTTCGGTTTGATGGCCGGTACACACAACGAGGACAGCAGTATGCTATTGGCCAAAGAAATTGACAGACGTGGCATCGACCGATCCACCGACCGGATCTACTTTGCTCAGCTCCTGGGAATGTCTGATAACCTGAGCTTCAATTTGGCTGCTCATGGCTACAACGTCGCGAAGTACATGCCCTATGGCCCTGTAAAAGCAGTCATGCCTTACTTGTTCAGAAGAGCACAGGAAAATACCTCCGTCGCCGGAGCAACGGGCCGTGAACTCGGACTGTTGATCAAAGAAAAACAAAGAAGAAAAGCTAGCCGTCGATAAAGGCTGGCTTTTTTCATGTAATGGGACTTGCCAATCCTCCCGGTGTCCCTGCTCAGCACCCTACTGTATCCATTCCTTCGTAGAAGCTAAATGGAAAATCATTCCTTATTATTGAAACAATTATTTAAGTTTGCAAACTTTTCCGCTAAAACAAAGTTCATAGGGGAAGGGGTTCCCATGGGACAAAAGAATATACATTTGAAATGGAAGAAAAACTTAGATTATTTGATCTCGCACGCCAACAGGTCAGCAAATACCCTAACCTTGACATGTTTGCCCACAAAGTGGACGGCAAGTGGATTTATATAAAAACAGCAGATTTTCTTGAAAAAGTGGATAAACTGTCCAAAGGCCTGATCGAACTAGGTGTTAAACCAGACGAAAAAGTCGGCCTCATCGCTGGCAGCAGCATCGAATGGCATCTGATAGATTTTGCCATTCAGCAGATCGGGGCTGTGGTCGTGGCCATCTATCCCAACATCACCGACGCCGATTACCAATATATTTTCAACGATGCCGAGATCAGAGTCTGTATTGTCAGCAACAAGGGGCTTTATGACAGACTGATGAACCTTACAGAATCAATCTATACATTAAAATATATATTTTGCATCGCCGAACAGGACTCCTTGCGAAGCTGGAACGAACTCATTGATCTGGGTAGCCGATGTCCTGAAGATAAATTAACGGAGCTGCGCCACCAGATCCAGCCCGATGATCTGGCCACCCTGATTTATACGTCGGGTACCACGGGCAAGCCAAAGGGTGTAATGCTCTCCCATAGTAATATTTTCGCCAATGTGCTGGGGGCCGCAGAAATCACACCCTGTAAGGCCTATGACCGGGGACTTACCTTTCTTCCCCCCTGCCATGCGTATGAACGAATGGTGCTCTATACGTACATGTATCTGGGCTTCACAATCCATATCGCCGAATCATTTGATAAAATCGGTGACAACCTCAAAGAAGTACAGCCTCATATCATGACGGTCGTTCCCCGTATTCTTGAAAAGGTCTATGAGAAAATCATGAAAACCGGCCACGAGCTTACGGGGCTTAAAAGAAAAATATTTGATTGGGCTGTCGCTGTCGCCGAAGAATATGATCCCAATCCGGCCAAAAGGAGTTTCGCCTACAATATGAAACTCAAATTGGCCAAACAGCTTGTGCTCAACAAGTGGTATGAAGCGCTGGGGGGAAAGCTGCAGACGGTGGCCTCCGGCTCAGCCTCTTTGCACAACAAGCTGACCCGTGCATTTTTAGCGGCAGGTATCCCGTTGTATGAAGGTTACGGTATGACGGAGGCATCCCCGCTCATTTCGGTAAACCATTACCTAAAGGGCATCCGCGTGGGCACCGTGGGCCTCCCCGTCCGCTTTGTGGCAATCAAACTTGCTGAAGATGGCGAAATACTGGTAAAGGGTCCCAATGTGATGATGGGCTATTATAAAAATCAGGCGGAAACCGATAAAACAATCGTGGACGGCTGGCTCCACACGGGCGATATCGGCAAATGGGAAGACGAAAAATTTCTAAAAATCATCGACCGCAAAAAGGAAATGTTTAAAATATCGGGTGGTAAATACGTAATTCCGCAGCCGATCGAAACGAAGCTTGTGGAATCCAAATTTATCGAGCAGGCCATGGTGATCGGTGACGGGATGAAGTTTGCTTCAGCCTTTATCGTCCCGAACTATGCACATCTATTGGACTGGGCGAAACAAGATGCGCCGGAACTTGCGACTATGAGCAGGCAGGAGTTTCTGGAAAGCCCGATGGTCGTCAAAAAGGTCAATCAGGAAGTCCGCCGGGCAAATCAGCATTTTGGCAATTGGGAACAGATAAAAAAGCCGGTTATCCTAAAAGATGAATTCACCATTGAAAACGGCGAACTCACGCCGACTCTGAAAATGAAACGTAAGGTAATCCTTGAGCATCATCAGGCGGAGTTCAACCACATCTACCAAATGGAAGAAGAGTAGCAATTTATATTAAATCATATGAAATTATTAAAGGATAGGATCTTGAACGATGGCAAGAGTCTCGCTGGAGGCATACTGAAGGTCGACAGCTTTATTAACCACCAGATGGATCCGGTCTTAATGAAATCTATTGCCGTAGAGTTTGTCCGCCGCTTTGCAGATCTTCCGGTCAACAAGATCATCACGATAGAAGCTAGTGGCATAGCACCGGCAATCATGCTGGGCTACCTGCTCGAGCTACCAGTTGTATTTGTAAAAAAAGCAAAGCCAAAAACCATGGGCGACATGTACGTCAGTGCAGTTCATTCTTTTACAAAAAACAGAACATACGATATCTGTGTGAGCAAAGAGTTTCTTAAAGCAGATGACAAGGTACTCTTTATCGATGACTTTCTGGCGAATGGCAATGCCGCTTTTGGCATAATGGACTTGATCAGTCAATCGGGAGCCTCTTTATCGGGTATGGGTTTCATCATCGAAAAATCTTTTCAGGAGGGTGGCCGGCGGCTAAGGGCACTGTCCGGCATTCGCATTGAGTGCCTGGCCCGCATAAAATCACTGGAAGTCGACAGGGTAGCTTTCGAAGAAGAGTAAAACAGATAAAAAGCCTCATCTTACTTAAAAGATTGAGGCTTTTCTTCAAACAACAAGATAAAGTATATGTATTAATCCCAACGGTAATCGTTGTAAAAATCTTCGGGATGTCTGCTAATCGGCACATCTTTCACGATACGGATGTTGGCTGCCCCTAGATTGACATTCAGCATAAAGGAAGGGATACTGGCCGAAAAATTCCAACTGCCATTTCTTAAATAGACATAACCATTACGATAGGGATCATAAAATGTCTTATAATCACGGAAATATACATGGTGACGACTATCATAGCGATGTGCTCTCGCCCATGCAGGTGGGCCATGACGGTGTCTTTTCTCGTAATACTTAGCTATCTTTTTGTGGTATTTACGGTCTTCCTTTTCACGTTTCTCCCAATACTTCCGATATTCCTTGTCTCTTTTTTCCTCATACTTCCGGTATTCTTTATCGTGTTTCCATTCCTTTTCGTGCCCGCGATGCTGAGCGGCCGAGTCTTTGGGAGCGGCGAGGGTTAATCCCCCGATTGCCAATGCAAAGTATATCATCTTTTTCATAGCCACAGTATTTTAAATTTGAACTCCGTTGTTATTCTTTCTTTTTTGCTTTTAAAAGCGTTTCTATAGGTATGACCCCAAGATCTTGCTAAAGGTTTAATCACTGAACGTAATTTTGTCCGTTCTGTGATTTGTACTTCCATTCCGGCCAATTTAACGTATCTTTGCAACATGTCCAATACAGGTTATATCACTGAAGATACAATTGTCGCATTAGCAACATCCACCGGCGCGAATGGCGCCATTGCAGTTATCCGGGTATCAGGCCAACAGGCGATTACGATCACAAATGACATTTTCAAGGGCAAAGATCTGTCGGCACAGCCTTCGCATACCATTCATTTTGGCACCATACGTGATGGCGATGAAATCATTGACGAGGTGTTGGTTTCCCTGTTTGTTGCCCCCAACTCATATACAAGGGAAAACTCGGTCGAAATATCCACACATAATTCCAAATATATTATTGAGCGCGTCATCAGTTTGCTGATCAAAAAGGGAGCACGCGCGGCACGTCCGGGCGAATTTACGCTTAGGGCATTCCTCAATGGCGGTATGGACCTCTCCCAGGCAGAAGCCGTTGCAGATTTGATTGCCTCCAATTCGGCAGCGTCCCATCAGGTAGCCATGCAGCAGATGCGTGGTGGTTTCTCCGGCCAGCTCAAGTCTCTTCGGGAGGATTTAATACATTTTGCCTCGCTGATCGAACTTGAACTGGACTTCTCCGAAGAAGATGTCGAGTTTGCTAACAGAGAACAGCTTAAGAATCTTATTACCAGGATCCAGGTGATCGTTCAAAAGTTAATCCAGTCTTTTGAGCAAGGCAACGTACTGAAGAATGGTGTGCCGGTAGTGATTGCCGGAAAACCGAATGTAGGCAAGTCCACCCTGCTCAACGCCTTTTTAAATGAGGAACGAGCAATTGTCTCCGATATCGCTGGTACCACCCGTGATACCATCGAAGATGAAATGAATATCCACGGCGTGACCTTCCGCTTTATAGATACTGCCGGTATTCGTGAGACCGCGGATATCATCGAAGCTAAAGGCGTCGAACGCACACGTGAAAAAATGAAGCAGGCGCGGCTGATTATCTATCTTTTCGACCCCATACAGGATACTATCGAAGACATGCAGTCTCAGCTGGCCGAAGTCCATGAGCTTCAGATACCGTTTGTTATCATCATCAACAAATGTGATCTGCTCACTGAAAAACAAAAAGCAAGCTATGAGGCACTTGCGCCACTTTATATTTCGGCGAAAAAACAGATCGGCGTTGAAGAACTGAAAGAGGAACTCATCAACCGGGTGCAACTAGGCAATCTGAATACCGATGATGTTATGGTGACCAACATCCGGCATGTTGAGGCGCTACAAAAGACCTCCGACTCTCTGGAACGCGTATTATTCGGAATTGATAATCCCGTCACTTCGGACTTTCTGGCCATGGATATCAGACAGGCATTGTATCATCTCGGTGAGATCACGGGCAGTGTGTCGACAGACGATTTACTGGACAATATTTTTTCAAAATTCTGTATCGGGAAGTAGTTGTATTATAACATCCCGTTTATCGTCAGCTCGACGATAGGCGAAATCTATGGGCAATGATGAGTTATACAATATTTTAAATCTCTTGAGTCGATTAATTGTTTTAATCGACTCTGGGTTACTTTATTACGGTTTCCCGTATTTAAATAATGCTTTTCTAGCTATATTAGAGGCAATTATTAGCTTATAATAGACCGCAATTGTTGAATAGATTCATACAGAAATTTGATTAAATAAATATAAATGACAAGTCAAGCACAAAGAGCAGAACTGCAAAATAAGATATGGAAAATAGCCAACGATGTACGTGGCTCAGTGGATGGATGGGATTTTAAACACTTTGTTTTAGGAACTTTATTTTACCGTTTCATCAGTGAGAATTTTACGGACTATATCGAAGCAGGCGATGCATCAATCAATTATGCTGAATTTAAAGATACGGATATTCCGGAAGAAGTAAAGGTAGATGCCATCAAAACCAAAGGCTACTTTATTTATCCCTCTCAGTTGTTTGTAAATGTGGAAGCGAATGCAGATGATAACGATAACTTAAATACCGATTTAAAACAAATTTTTACGGATATACAGAATTCAGCGAATGGGTATGCTTCGGAGCAAGATATCAAAGGCTTGTTTGATGATTTTGATACCACCAGTTCACGCTTAGGAAATAGTGTTCCAGAAAAAAACAAACGTCTAGCGGCTGTGTTACATGGCATCGCTGAATTGAACTTTGGTTCTTTCGAAGAAACAAAGATTGACTTGTTTGGTGACGCTTATGAATTTTTGATTAATAATTATGCAGCTAATGCGGGTAAATCGGGTGGTGAATTTTTTACGCCTCAGGAGGTGTCGAATTTGTTGTCTCGTATTGCTTTACATAAGCAGACGAAGGTCAATAAGATTTACGATCCCGCCGTGGGTTCGGGTTCGTTGTTGCTGCAAGCGAAAAAGCTTTATGATGAACATTTTGTAGTCGATGGCTTCTACGGTCAAGAAATCAATCATACGACGTACAACTTAGCGCGTATGAATATGTTTTTGCATAATGTCAATTACGACAAGTTCAATATCGCTTTAGGGAATACGTTGACGGATCCTCATTTTATAGATGACAAGCCGTTTGACGCCATTGTATCTAACCCTCCTTACTCTGTAAGTTGGATTGGTTCGGATGATCCTACTTTGATTAATGATGAGCGTTTTGCGCCAGCTGGTGTGTTAGCTCCTAAGTCAAAAGCCGATTTTGCTTTTGTGATGCATGCCTTGAGTTATTTATCGGGTACAGGTCGTGCAGCTATTGTTTGTTTCCCGGGTATCTTTTATCGTGGTGGTGCCGAACAAAAAATCCGTAAATATTTAGTGGATAACAACTTTGTAGAAACGGTGATAGCATTAGCACCTAACTTATTCTACGGAACGAGTATCGCCGTAAATATCTTGGTGTTATCAAAGCATAAATCCGATACCAAAACGCAGTTTATCGATGCTAGTGGTGAAGCGTTCTTCAAGAAAGTAACCAACAACAATATCTTAGAAGAAAAACACATCGCTGAGATTCTGAACATCTTTGATTCTAAAGAAAACATCGATCATGTAGCGGTAACCATAGACAATAAGCAGATAGCCGATAACGATTATAACCTATCGGTCAGCTCGTATGTAGAAGCCAAAGATACACGCGAGGTGATTAACATCGAAACGCTGAATCAAGAATTGGATAGTACAATTCAATCCATTAATGAGCTTCGTGCTTTTATTGCTAACATCATTAAAGAAATCGAAGCATGAGTGAATTGATACTATATACCACCGAAGACGGTGTTACGAAATTAAACGTGCAGCTGGAAGATGAAACCGTTTGGTTGACGCAAAAACAATTGGTCGAACTCTATCAAGCTGCAAAATCGACCATTAGTGAGCATATTAAAAATATCTATGCCGATGAAGAATTGACACCCGAAGCAACTGTTCGGAAAATCCGAACAGTTCAAATGGAAGGAAATCGTGAGGTGAGTCGTGAACTCGATTATTACAATCTGGACATGATTATCGCTTTAGGCTACCGCATCAATTCAAAAATAGCCACACGCTTCCGCCAATGGGCTACCCAACGCCTTAAAGAATACATTGTCAAAGGGTTTACCATGGACGATGAACGCTTAAAAGGCTTGGGCGGCGGCAACTATTGGAAAGAGTTACTCGACCGCATTCGCGACATTCGTTCGAGCGAAAAGGTGATGTACCGTCAGATATTGGATTTGTATGCTACTGCGGTAGACTACGACCCCAATAGCGAAGCAAGTCAGACCTTTTTCAAAATTGTACAAAATAAATTGCACTATGCCGCTCATGGGCATACCGCCTCTGAGGTGATTTATATGCGGGTAGATAGTGACAAACCCTTTGCGGGCTTAACCAATTTTAAAGGCGAAGCACCTACACAAGCCGAAGCCATGGTAGCTAAAAACTTTTTGGAAGAAAAAGAACTCAAAGTACTCAATAACCTCGTAGCGGCTTACTTCGACTTAGCAGAGCTGAACGCCATAGAAGAACGCCCCATGCGTATGGACGACTACATCCGTGAGCTGGACAACATTCTCAATAGCGCAGGGCGTAAAGTCCTAGAAAACGCAGGCAGCATCTCTACTGAACAAGCCAAAGAAAAAGCCCTTGCCGAATACAAAAAGTACAAAGCCAAAACCCTCAGCAGCGTAGAAAAAGAATACCTCAAAACCATTACAGCATTGGAAAAACAAGCCAAGCAAGCCGATAAACTAAGTAAAGCCAACAGCAAAAAAGGAGGAAAAGCATGAGTGCACTGAAAGCGTTATTGAAAGATGTTCCGGTGGAATGGAAAGCGTTGGGGGAGCTTACTGAAATTAAGACAGGTGAAAAACCTCCAATAATTGCTGGTATCCAAACTGAGTTTGAATATATAAATGCTGGTACTACTAATTCAGGGTACTGTTATGATTACAATTGTAATGGAGATACTGTAACTACTCCGTCAAGAGGTCAGGGAGGTATAGGTTTTATTGGATATCAAATTGAAAAATTTTGGCTTGGACCATTATGTTACAAAATTATTTCGAAGGATAATAACAAGGTCCTTAATAAGTTTCTTTATTATTTTATTAGTTCATTTAGGAAACTAATTCTCGATTTGAAAAAGGAAGGTGGCGTCCCTGCTGTTAATAAGTCTGATTTAGAGAAAATCCAAATCCCCATCCCACACCCTAATGATCCTGAAAAATCATTAGCCATTCAACAAGAAATTGTAAGGGTTTTGGATAGTTTGAGTGAACAAAATAAAGCCTTAACCACCGCCTTAGCCCAAGAAATAGACCAACGCAAAAAACAATACGAATATTATCGTGAAGAGTTGTTCCGCTTTGAAAGTAAGGAAGTGGAGTGGAAAAAAATTAGTGAGATAGGTACATTTCAAAGAGGAAAACGTTTTGTTAGAACTGATATGATTTCAGAAGGTGTTCCATGTATTCATTATGGTGAAATGTATACCCATTATGGAATTTGGGCAAGAGAAGCTAAATCTTATTTAAGTGCAGAATTAGTTTCGTCAAAAAAACTAAGAGTTGCAGAAAAAAATGATGTAGTTATAGTTGCAGCAGGTGAAACAATTGAAGATATTGGTAAAGGAACTGCATGGTTAGGCGAAGAAGGTGTTGTAATTCATGATGCTTGTTTTTCATATAGAAGTCCATTAAATCCAGTGTACTTTGCATATTTTACTAGAACTATTCTATTTCATGATCAAATAAGAAGAAATATTTCTTCGGGAAAGATTTCGGCGATAAATGAAAAAGGTTTTAGCAAAGTGGTTATTCCCGTTCAATCCATCCAAGAACAAGAACGCATTGTACGTTTATTAGATCAACTCGATGAAGCGACTAAAAACATTGTTGCGCAATTAGAAAAAGAAATAGAACTGCGAAACAAGCAATACGAGTATTATCGGAATCAGTTGTTAATGTTTAATGGTTAATTGTTAATTGTTAATGAGATGAGAGATAATGTCGTAAAAAACAAGAGTTTTGCATTTGCGGTAAGGATTGTTAAGTTGTATCAATATTTGTGTGAACAGAAAAAAGAATTTGTTCTATCGAAGCAATTGTTACGATCAGGAACATCTGTTGGCGCAATGGTTCGCGAGGCTGAACATGCAGAATCTAAAACAGATTTTAAGCATAAAATAGCCATCGCTCAAAAAGAAATAAACGAAGCACTTTATTGGCTAGAACTTTTACAAGCAACCAATTATCTAAACGATGAACAATTCAAAAGCATACATAAAGATGCCGAAGAACTCATAAAACTAATAACTTCCATCATCAAAACAACCAAAAATAATCTTAGTTAATTGTTAATCGTTAACCATTCACCATTAATCATTTACCATTATGTACAACACCATCGCCGAATCAAATAATTATATAGTTCTTGATAATTACGATAAGATTATTCAAGCGCACGAACCTGCATCAGGTTATCAAACCGAAGCAGCTTTAGAGCGTGAATTTATTCAAGATTTAGTCAATCTGGGATATGAAAATGCTTTGCATATCAAATCATTAGATCAGATGCTGGCGAACGCGCGTATACAGATACAAGCGTTGAACAATATGAGCTTCACAGATGCCGAATGGGTGCGCTTCTGCGAGGAATACTTAAATAAAGCGAGTGATGATTTAGTAGCGAAAACCCACAAAATACAGAACAATCATATCTATGATTTTGTGTTTGATGATGGACATATTCAGAATATTTACATCGTTGATAAAAAGGATATTGCCCGAAATAAGGTACAGGTTATCTCGCAGTTTGAGCAGAAAGGCACGCACGCCAATCGGTATGATGTAACGATCTTGGTAAATGGATTGCCTTTGGTGCAAGTAGAATTAAAAAAACGAGGCGTGGCTATTCGTGAGGCTTTCAATCAAGTACACCGCTACAGCAAAGAAAGTCTAAATGCGGAAAGTTCTTTGTTTAAGTATGTGCAGCTATTTGTAATATCCAATGGAACCGATACACGTTACTTTGCCAATACGGTAGAGCGAAACAAAAACAGTTTCGATTTTACGATGAACTGGGCGAAGGCGGATAATAATCTCATCAAAGATTTAAAGGATTTTACGGCAACTTTTTTTCAGAAAAACACATTACTAAATGTTATATTAACTTATTCTGTATTTGATATTAGCAACACCTTACTCATCATGCGTCCCTATCAAATAGCGGCTACCGAACGCATCTTGTGGAAGATTAGAAGTGCGTATAATGCTAAAAAATGGTCCACTCTGGAAGGTGGCGGTTATATTTGGCATACAACGGGATCGGGTAAAACATTAACTAGTTTTAAAGCAGCTCGCTTAGCGACAGAATTAGAATTTATAGATAAGGTGTTCTTCGTAGTTGATAGAAAAGATTTGGACTATCAAACCATGAAAGAATACCAGCGTTTTTCGCCCGATAGCGTGAATGGTTCCGATAATACGGTAGGACTAAAACGAAATATTGAGAAGAAAGACAATAAGATCATTGTAACGACGATTCAGAAGTTAAATAACCTGATGAAGAGCGAGCCTAACTTGGCTATCTATGACAAGCAGGTGGTATTTATCTTCGATGAAGCCCATCGTTCACAATTTGGCGAAGCGCAAAAAAACTTAAAAAAGAAGTTTAAGAAATACTACCAATTTGGATTTACAGGTACGCCCATCTTTCCACAAAATGCGTTAGGGGCAGATACCACAGCGAGTGTGTTTGGCAGGGAATTGCACGCTTATGTCATCACGGATGCGATTCGTGATGAAAAAGTATTGAAATTCAAGGTGGACTATAACGATGTACGCCCACAATTCAAAAGCATAGAACAGGAACAGGATGAGAAAAAATTAAGTGCCGCAGAGAATAAAAAAGCTTTTTTGCATCCTGAACGTATAAAGGAAATTTCGCAATATATTTTAAAGAACTATCGTTTAAAAACACATCGAAATCAGGCAGGAAACAGAGGCTTCAATGCCATGTTTGCGGTCAGTAGTGTGGATGCGGCTAAGTTATATTACGAAGCGTTGAACGCACTACAAAAAGACAGTGAACGTCCATTAAAAATTGCCACGATATTTTCCTATGCAGCCAATGAAGAACAAAGCGCAATTGGTGAAATTGTAGATGAAACATTTGAGCCATCAGCGATGGACAGTACAGCTAAGGAATTCTTAACGCAAGCAATTAGCGATTATAACGCCATATTTAAAACGAATTTCGGGGTAGAAAGTAATGAGTTCCAGAATTACTACCGAGATTTGGCGAATCGTGTTAAGAAGAAAGAAATTGACTTAATTATCGTAGTAGGGATGTTCTTAACTGGGTTTGATGCGCCTACATTAAATACTTTATTTGTCGATAAGAACTTACGTTACCATGGCTTAATGCAGGCTTTTTCTCGTACCAACCGCATCTATGATGCTACCAAGACATTTGGAAACATCGTTACGTTTAGAAACCTAGAACAAGCAACTATTGATGCTATTACCTTGTTTGGGGACAAGAATACGAAAAATGTAGTATTAGAGAAAAGCTACAAAGAATACTTGGAAGGATTTACAGATATCCTTACAGGTAAGGCAAGAAGAGGTTATAACGATATCGTCCATGAATTAAATACGAAGTTTCCTAATCCGGATGAAATTGTAACTGAAAAGGATAAAAAAGAGTTTTCGAAATTATTTGGTGAATATTTAAGAGTAGAAAATATTTTACAGAATTACGATGAGTTCAATCATTTGAAAGCATTTCAAGCTATCGATAAATCTAATCCTGAAGCCGTAGAAGCCTTCAAAGAGGAGAATTTCTTGACGGATGAAGATATTGCTTTCATGGAACAGATTAAGGTTATACCGAATAGAACAGTTCAAGATTATCGTTCTACTTATAATGATATTCGTGATTGGATTCGAAGAGAAAAAAGCGGTGAGGAAAGTGAGGAATCGGGTATCGATTGGGATGATGTTGTTTTTGAAATCGATTTGTTGAAATCGCAGGAAATTAATTTAGATTATATCCTGGAACTGATTTTTGAGCAGAATAAGAAAAATAAAACCAAAGCTGATCTTATTGAAGAAGTGCGTCGTCTGATTCGTTCAAGCTTAGGCAATAGAGCAAAAGAAAGTTTAGTGGTGGATTATATCAATGAAACCAATTTAGATAACATTGAGGATAAGCCTGCAATATTGGATTCTTTCTATGAATATGCTCAGCGTAAGCAGAAAGAAGAAGTAACCGAATTAATTTCAGATGAGGCATTGAATGAGGATGCTGCCACGCGGTACATCGCCAACTCGTTAAAACGTGAATATGCTTCGGACAATGGTACCGAACTAAATTCAATCTTGCCGAAAATGAGTCCTTTGAATCCACAGTATCTGACGAAAAAACAAAGTGTTTTTCAAAAAATAAGTGCTTTAGTAGAGAAGTTTAAGGGCATTGGAGGGTTTTAGTAGTAAAATTTGAAGGTTTAATGATTTATACTTCAGTGAGGGTGTAAATTGAACTGTGTCAACTAAATATTTTTTATATTAGACACAGATAAAAATGAAAGAGGAATTTGATTTTGATCGCTTCA
>Ga0182746_1000845_pt1 | contig 33742 bp, 52 predicted proteins | sample eDN3rd30CBELigOP_FD_128881 | JGI IMG/M metagenome (GOLD analysis project Ga0182746, IMG submission 128881) | Enriched Organic Plus compost microbial communities from Emeryville, California, USA - eDNA 3rd pass 30_C BE-Lig OP (version 2) (version 2) ...
CAGACGGGCATCGACGGGTTCCGGGTGATCGCGGAGCGGTCGCGGAAGTACGCCGGGCAGGACGCGGCCGAGTGGCTCACGGAGTCGGGCGAGTGGGTCGACGTGTTCGTGAAGGCGCTGCACGGCGATCACCCGCTCGCGGCGCGCGTGAGGGTGTACCGGCACGACTGGGATCCGGATAAGCCGGCGGTCGGTATCGCGACGTGGGATGAGTACGCGCAGACGAAGCGGAACGGCGAGCTGACTTCGATGTGGGCGCAGCGGGGGCCGGGGCAGCTCGCGAAGTGTGCGGAGGCGCTCGCGCTGAGGAAGGCGTTCCCGCACGACCTGTCGGGCCTCTACACGGACGACGAGCTCGGGAACGGGCCGACGGTCGTCGAGGAGGCCGGGTCGACGTCGTCGACGGGTGGCGCGCGTCCGACGCGTGTCGTCCGCACGCTCGCGTCTCGCGCTCGTGAGGCGGCGGCCGCGACGGATGCACCCGCCGAGGAGGAAACGGCGTCTGACGGGCCTACAGGGCCGGAGAACACGTCTCCCGACGAGGTGGTCCTGTTCCCGTGTGCGCGGTGCGGGCGCGACGAGGCCGCGGCCGACGAGGGCGGCATCTGCGGCGACTGCGAGGACGCGGTGCAGGCCGAACTCGAGGCGGAGCGGGAGGCGGAACAGTGAGCGTTCGCGAGATCACCGTTCCGGCGCGGGACCTCAAGGTCGGCGACGTGGTCGTGGTCGCGTCGTCGGTGTTCGTCGTCGAGCTCGTCGCACGGCACATCACCGAGGAGGGGACGCTTCACGTTGTGCTGCGGTCGGTCCTCGGCGGCGTGCTGGTCCTCGAGCGCGGCGAGAGTGAGCACATCGAGGCGCTGAGGGGCGATCACCGATGAACGCGGCCGCGCCTCTCCCGCCGAACATCGTCGACGCGCAGTCGGTGAATGCGTGGGCGGACTATGTGCGGGACCGGGTCACTCCGACGCCGGACCCGAACGAGATCGTCACGCCGGACATGGTGATCCAGGAGTTGCGGAACTCCGCGGCCGCCGCGGGCCGGATGGTCCTCGTCGTCAAGGATGCCGACCGGATTCGGCGGGAGAAGGCGCGGGCGCTCGCACGGGCGCAGGCGGCCGCGCAGCGCACGGCGGCCGCGGAGGGCGGCCGCGTCGCGGACAAGGCCGCACGGGTGATCGAACTCACCGAGAACGAAGCCGACGAGGCGGACGTCGCGGATGCCGCGTACGAATACGCGCGCAACGTGTCGCGCCTCGTCGACGGGCAGAAGTCGGCGATCCAAACGATCGCACGAATGGTCGAGCTGACGTATCAGCTCGCGGGATCCAGGAGGTCGTGATGAACACGCACAAGCCGAAGCCGTACCCGACGCCGAAGCCGTCGCCGAGCGACGAGCCGACGCCGTCGCCGGCGCCGGAGCCGACGGAGACACCGGCGCCGGAGCCGACACTCGAGCCGTCGCCGACGCCGGAGCCCTCGAGCACGCCGACGCCGGAGCCGTCGACGGCGATCGGTGAGCCGGTGTTCCCGGAGGAGCACCCGCCGGTCACGTCGACGAGCGTCCCCGTGCCGGTCGTGCGCGAGCTCGCCGAGACGGGTCCCGGGGACGTGAGTCTCCCGCTCGCCGGGCTCGGCCTCGTCGTCGTCATCGCGGGATGGATGCTCACGCGGAGGGCTCGTCGTGGGCAGCAGTGATCCGATGCGGCATTCGCGTCCGATCGTCGAAGCGCGATCCGGCGGAGTGTGCGAGCGGTGCGGCGTCCGCCGGGCGGAGTCGGTGCATCACCGGAAGCTGCGGCGCTTCGACGATCACCGGGCGGCGAACCTCGTCCACCTGTGCGGGTCCGGGACGACGGGATGCCACGGGTGGGCGCACGCGAACCCGCGCGACGCGGCCGCCGAGGGGTTCATCGTCCGGTCGACGAACAATCCGCGCATCGTGCCGGTGAAGCACGGGCGCTACGGGTGGGTGCGTCTCGCCGACAGCGGCGACGTCGTGCCGACGAAGTGGACAGAGAAGGAGAAGCAGTAGTGAGCGCACCGCTGAATGAGATGAAGGTCGCCGCAGCGCTGCTGCGTGGCCAGATTCACGAGCACATGGTCGAGTCGATCGGCGACAGCCAGGACACGGTGGCACTGCTCGAGGACATGGAGCTCATCGCCTGGCACCTCGCCGAAGCGCGTCACCTCTGGCGGGAGGGTGCAGTGCAGGCCATCACCGCGATCGTCGCGGCGGCCGCCGGACTCAACGATCTCCGCGACGAGGAGGAGGGGCTGTGAGCAGGGCGGAGGGATACGCGGCGATCCCGAACTGGATGATGCGTGACCGGAACGTGTCGCGACGGGCGGTGCTGGTGTACGCGTCGCTGTCGTCGCGTGCGGGACTCGGAGCGATCTATCCGTCGCAGTCGACGATCGCCGAGGAAGCCGGGGTGAGCGAGCGCACGGTGCGGTCGGCGCTGGCCGAGCTCGAGGAGCTGGGCGTCGTGGAGCGGATATCTCGGCGAGGGAAGGAGGGTCGCGCCACGGCGCTCACGACCGCTTACGTGCTGCACCCGAATGGCCGCCATGAGGGACAGGCAGAATCTGCCGGTCGCTCGAAGGGACCGGCAAAGGAACCGGCAACCAGCGACAAAGGGACCGGAAATTCGGCGCACACCACACCTTCTATAGAGGTAACTAGAGAAGAGGTAACTAAGAGTGGGCCGCGCAAGCGCGGCGAACGCATCCCAGAACCCTTCGTTCTCACCGCTGAGATGAAGGCGTGGGCGGCTACTGAGGTCCCTGGTCTGGACGTCGTCGCTCACACGCGGGAGTTCGTGGATCACTGGCGGGCTGAGACGGGCGCGAAGGCCACGAAACGCGACTGGGTCGCAGCGTGGCGCAACTGGATGCGGAAGGCGCACCGGTGGAACACGCCGCGCGGTGCCGGCCGGGTGACGCCGGACGACCGGATGCGTGAGGGCCTCGACCGTGGGGCTCGTCTCGCCGCGCTCGTCGATGCCGAGGTGAGGGGGATCACGGCGTGAACATCCAGGAGACGAACGAGCTGCTCCTCCGTATCCAGCTCATCGACAACCGACAGATCGGGGACTCGACGGTCCTCGCGTGGCATGAGCTCGTGCGCGATCTCGACTATGCGGTCGCGGTCGAGGCCGTGCGGCTGCACCGGCTCGAGTCGACGGACTACCTCGTCCCGGCGCACGTGCGGGCGAACGTCGAGCGGATCCTGCACGCGCCGGCGGAGCCGGAGGACGAGTGGGGGAACCCGCTCGAGCCGGATCACGCGGCGCTCGAGGCGCGCGCTCGTGTTGCGCATCTGCGGGAGGTGACGGCATGAAGCGGCGCGGCGACGTCGACGAGACGGACCGTTTCGCGCCGGTCGTCGACATGTGTCCGGAGTGCTTCACGGAGCGGTCCGTGAACGGCAAGTGCATGTGCGAGGCGATGCCGTGACGACCGACGAGATTCCGCCGGAGGACCCGTACGCGCCGACCGCGCCGGACCCGCTCGCGCTGCTCGAGCAGTCCGTCGTGGGAACCGCTATGGCGTTCCCGCACGCGATCCCGGAGCTGATGCACGAGGTCGCCGCCGGCGACTTCAACGACCCGCGCCTCGGCGCGATCTTCCGCGGCGTCTGCGACGAGCACGCCGAGGGGCGACCGGTCGACTACCTCTCGATCTCCGACCTCCTCCCGCGGTGGAACATCGGCACGATCGACCTCCGGGATCTCGCGCGGTGGTCGAGCGAGGCGTACGACCCGGGGATCGGCGCGCATCACGCACGAATGGTGCGGGCCGCGTCGATCCGTCGACTCATGGCGCGCGTCGGGCGGGAGCTGCAGGCGCCGGACGGCGACGTCGGGATCGCGTTGCAGCGCGCGATCGAGCAGCTCCACACGATCGGGTCGATCGGTGGCGGCACTGAGGAGCCGGTCCGGTGGTTGAGGGACGTCCTCGACGTGCCGGAGTCGGAGGACGCGTACGACTGGGTGATCCCGGAACTCCTCGAGCGTCGGGACCGGCTGATGCTCACCGGCATCGAAGGCGGCGGAAAGTCGACGTTCACCCGGCAGATCGCGGTGATGGGCGCGGCCGGCATTCACCCGACGAAGTTCTACGGGATCGACCCGATCCGGGTCCTCGTGATCGACGCGGAGAACTCGGAGCGGCAGTGGCGGCGCTCGGTGCGCCCGATGGTCGCGGCGGCCGTCGCGCAGGGCTCGAGCGACCCGCGGGACAGGATCGCGGTTCATTGCGTCGACGTGATGGACATCACGCAGCCGGACACGCAGGCGCGGATCCACCGATGGATCGACGAGGTGAAGCCGGACCTCCTCCTGCTCGGTCCGCTGTACCGGGTCACGCGCGGGTCGCTGAACGATGACGACGCGGTCGCGCCGGTCCTGCACGCGCTCGACGGGATCCGCGCCCGCGACATCGCGATGTTGATCGAGCTGCACGCCGGGCACGCGCGCGGCGAGCGGGGCGAGCGGGACCTGCGGCCGCGCGGGTCGTCGGCGCTCCTCGGGTGGCCGGAGTTCGGGCTCGGCATCCGGGCGGAGAAGGAATTGCGGGACGGCGCCCGGAAGGTGTCGACCCTGATCCGGTGGCGCGGCGACCGCGACCGCCGGGAGTGGCCGAAGCGTCTCGCGCACGGGCAACTGTGGCCGTGGGAGCCGACGTTCTGAGAGATGGGAGAGAAGGACATGGGGATGAAGACGAGGCGTCTGATCGACGCGGTCGACGATCTGCGGGCGGAGATCCGGCTCGCGAACGAGATCGCGATCCTCGCGCTGCCGACGTCGGCGCTCGACGACGCGGACCTCGAGAAGTTCACGAACGAGAAGACACGGGCGCGGCACGTGCGCCTGAACAGGCTGCGGGCGCGGGTGCGCGCGGGCCTCGGACTGGAAGGGGTCGACGATGTCGATCGAAGCTGAGATCACGGTGACGATCGCGTCCGTCGACGTCACGGACGACTATCAGGTCGAACTCCGCACCCGGCGCAAGGGGACGTTCCTCACGCCGGACGAGGCGGTGCAGCTCGCCGACGAGCTCGTCCGCGCGGCGACCGCGGCGACGGAGGCGCTGCAGGCCGACCTCCTCGAGCACGCGAAGCGCACGGCGACGCACGGGTTCGACGTCGACCTGCCGAGGGCCGAGTCGTGAGCGTCCCGACGCTCACGCCGGCGGAGACGGCGATCTTCGACGACGACGTGATCGAGGACCTCGAGGAGCACTACGACGACGACCTGACGTGCGTCGTCGACGGGTGCGACGCGCCCGCCGAGGTCGCGGCGACGGCGCGGTGCTGCAATCACACGGACCTGATCTGCGAGCGGCATTACTGGGCGGGTCGCCGCGCGATCGAGGCGCACGCAGTGATCTGTCTCCTCGCTCACGTCCAGTTCGTGTGCATCCGGTGCCGGCACAAGTTCCCGTACGCGTCGACGTTCGACGACATGGTCCGGGTCGTGATGCCGATATGACGGCCGCGAGGGACCGCATCCACGGGGACGGCCGCGAGCTGCACGGCGCCGACCGGGCCTACTGCGGCCGCTCCTCGACGTCGACGACGGCGCGGTGGGCCGACGTGACGTGCGCGGACTGCAAGGCCGCGCGACGAGCCGACGAGGCCGCAGGGGAGCGTGCGTGATGGCGACAACACCGGGGATCAAGCTGACCTGCACCCACGACGGATGTGAGGCACGGACCGTCGCTCGTCGACTGTGCCGAGCGCATTATCAGGCCGCGTGGAAAGCAGGTGAACTCGACCGTCACGAGAAGCTCCCACCTCGCGCGCGCAAGCACGACTTCGTCTGCCCTCCCGACCACAAGCATGCCGACGCCGCGACGTGCTTCATCCAGCATCAGTGCCGCTGCGATCCGTGCTGCGCGGCGCACAGCGCGCGCGAGACCACCCGACGAAAGCTGCAGGCGTACGGCCGCTGGGACTCCGGACTCGTCGACGTCGCCCCGGTCCGAGAGCACCTGCTGATGCTCGGCGAACACGGCATCGGCTACAAGCGCGTCGCGCAGCTCGCCGGATTCAAGTCCTCGACCCCTGTGCGAACGATCATCTGGGGCCGGCAGGACCCCGGCCCACGGTACGGCGAGATGCAGAAGCGGGTGAAGCGGGAGACCGCGGAGAAGATCCTCGCGATCCAGCCCACGATCGAGAACATGGCCGGCGGCGCGAAGGTGCCCGCGCTCGGCACCCACCGGCGGATCAAGGCGCTCGTCGCCCGCGGGTGGTCGCTGTCGAAGCTAGCCCGCCGCCTCGACATGGAGCTCGGGAACTTCTGGACCCTGCTCCAGCGCGACCAGGTTCTCGCCGCGACACACCGCCGCATGGTCGAGATCTACGAGGACCTCTGGGACCAGGAGCCGCCGCACGACGAGTGGCACTCGAAGGCCGCGTACACGCGCACCCTGAACTACGCCCGCAAACGCCATTGGCTGCCCCCGCTGGCATGGGACGACATCGACGACCCCGCTGAGCACCCCGAGCTCGAGGTGGTGAAGCAGGGACGCGCGACCGCCGATGAGGTCCTCGACGACGTGGAGTTCCTCCTCGCTGGCGGCGAGGCACCGCTGCAGGTCGCGGCGATCGTCGGCCGGAAGCCGGCGACGCTGGCGAAGCTCGCTGAGCGCCACGGCCGCACCGAGATCTCGAACGTGTTCGGCGCGCTCGCGCAGAGGAGGGCAGCATGACGATCCCACTCGAGGCGATCGACCCCGAAGCGCAGCACCGGGAGTGGCTCGCGCAGTACGAATACCACCTCGACATCCTCCCGCCATTGATGGAGGTCCTCGTCGTGATGTCGCTCCCGTCGATCCCGGCCGCACGCACGGACAAGATCGTCGTCTCCGGCGGAGGGTTCATCGACAACGTCCCGATCGTCGACGGCGCCTCACCGATGACGGACGCCGTCGACGTGTGGGGGATGGTCGCCAGGTACGTGCGGCACGTCACGCAGCTCCTCAACGCCGACGTCGACGTCCCGTTCCGGCCGACCCTCCCTCCCCTCGAGGGTCGCGCACTCGACCGGGTGAACCCGGACCCGCTGCTCGCACGCCGGTACGCGCTCATGCTCGCCGGGTGGCTCGCCGATCACGCAGACCAGATCGTCGCCTTCCACGAGCTGCAGGACGACGAGGACGCGCTGTTCGCCGAGCTCCGCCGGCTCCGAGGCCGTTACGGAGTGTCGCCGCGCCCGCGCCGAACCCTCGAGGTGTGCGACGTGTGCGGGATCCGCGCGGTCAGTCTCCGATGGATCGACGCGCCGGACGGGTCCCCGAAGCCGGTACGCGCGGCCGTGTGCCGACACTGCGGGGAGACACGGCTCGCACCATCCGACGACGCGACGCGGCCGCACAGGGCCGCGCACGTGATCCTCACGGAGGAGTGCGAGACGGGCGACCACGGCTCGTGCGGGTCGCTTCATTGCGAATGCCCATGCGGACATCGGAGCGCGGCATGAACGGGTGGCTGATCGTCGCGATCATCGCCGGCGGGGTCGGCGCGCTGCTCGTGCTCGTGTTCGCGTTCGCGCTCGTCATCATCGCGGCCGGGTTCGCCGCGATCCGTGACGGAGTGTTCGAGCCCATCGAACCGACCAACGAAAGGACCGACGGATGAACGCGAGCACGACCACCAAACAGGAGAACCGGAGGACATCATGAGCGAGATCACGACCGCCACGGGTGGTGATGGGTGGAGTCAGTGGTGGACGAAGCGGCTTCGCTCCGGTGCCTACGAGATCGAAGTGTCATCGAACGCCGAGAAGGCCTCAGACGGGACGCCCAAGATCATCCACCACTCGGAAGACATCCGCGACGGTCGCGCAGCCGTCGACAGGGCGCTCAGCGTCTCAAGCAAGTACGCCCATCGGATGGCGTCATGAACCAGGAGAACCGGAGGGACAGCGATGCCTGAGCCGAGCGAAGCAGACCAGACGCTCCGCGAGCAGATCAAGCTCGCCATTCAGACCGCGCAGGACGGCGAGGGGCGGCTGCTGTACGTCATCCCTCCCGGTGTCGCGGGCATGTACGCGGACGCGGTGATGCGCGTCTTCACCGGGCGACCCTACCCGGATGACGAGATTGGGGGCGACCGATGAGCCAAGTCGCGAGCAGCAGGGGGTCGACGGCGTCGTGAACCTGCTCACCTATCGCGAGGCCGCGAAGCGCGTCCGCCGGTCGATCCGCACGATCAACCGGTGGCGTCGTGGCGGGATGCCGATGACGTGGCAGACACGCGATGGGCAGCGGTTCCGGGTCGTGCGTGAGGACGTGCTCCTCGCGTGGATGCGCGACCGACTCAAGGCGAACCCGGCGCACCAATACCGGATGCGGAAACTCCGCGACACGCCGAACAAGATCACTTGACACCGAGTGATGTCATACCCGAATGTAACCGTCAGCGCAGTGTGCGAAGGGCCTCGAGGGATCCGATCCGTCGGGGCCTTCGTCATGCCTGCCGGAGATCTGACATCCCCCAGGTCGTGAACTCCCCGGCGGGTGCCGGTGCGGTGAGCGCATCCCCATTCCCGCGCCCGCGCCGGCACCCGCACCACCTAGGCGGTGAGTAGCGCCCGGTTGATCGCGTCGGCGACGGCCTCGAACTCCGCATTGAGCTTCGACCGGCTGAACTGGATCGCGTTCGGGTCCTGCTGAATCTGGTAGTTCTTATTCGTCATCATCGACCCGGACCCCTTCACGTCGGCGGACCCGGGCACGGACAGGCGAATGTAGCCGGCCATGAGCCCGGCTTTCTTGAACTCGACGCCGGAGATCGACGACAACGGGATCGTCTTCGAGCCACCCTTCGTCTTGATGATGACGCCGTTTCCGAGGAACTCGATCGAGCCGTTCATCGACTCGGCTTTCACAGTGTCTGTCATGGCGCCGAGCGTACCGGAGGCCGCCAACATGCCCAACGGTGTCATCCAGTCCCGCGCATACCGGGAGCTGCGGGCGACGCTCCGCGCACAATGGCGAGCCGCGAACGCACCGTGCGCGATCTGCGGTCAACGGCACATCGACTACGACGCACCCGCGGGCGAGCCGGACAGCTTCGAGATGGATCACCGCATCTCACGACGCCGAGCCCGCGCAATGGGCCGACCCGACCTCGACCTCGACCCAGGCAACATGCAACCGACCGCGCTCCGCTGCAACCGATCGAAGGGCGCGGGCGCACAGAAACCCGACATCGGACAGACGACAGAGGAGTGGTGACAATGGCACACAAGGTGAAGGCGCACGGCGGAGTCCTCGACGGCAAGCGGTTCCTCGTCCACGACTCGCAACGGAAGTTCACGCATCACGCCGCACCCGACGGCCACTACCGGATCGACGGCGACGTCGCGACATGGGTCCCCGACAAGAGGCCGCGCAAAGCAGCGAAGGCGTCGAGCTGATGGCGACGCTCGGCGGCATCCCGATCACTCTCCGCCTCCGCGTCGAGGCAGGCGCCGGCGGAGCACTCGTCGACGTCGGGCACGCTGACATGAGTCTCGTCCTCCCGGTCACGGTCGAGGTCGGACAGGACGAGGACGGTCGGCTCGCCACGGTACACATCGACACGAGCACGTTCACGGCGGCGCTCACGAGCGCGACGACAGCGTTCGAGGAGACACTCACCGGTGTCCTCATAGGGCGCGAGGCAGGCGCACAGGGGCCAGCAGAGGATGACGACTGGACGCAGCGCAACGCGGCGGCGGTCCGCGGCGAGGTCCCTCCCGGCGGAAGGCACGAGATCTACAAGCCGGACCACGAGCACGTCCCCGTGCAACACCGAGACGGATGCGAGCCGTGGTGCAACGAGTGCGGGCTCACCGCACACCTCACAGAACCCGTCTCACGACTAGACAAAGCGTCGAAGGGTAGGGGGTGAGCGATGAGCAACGCACCGAAGCTGCGCACGTCCCGCGGGATCCGTGCACGCCTCAAGGCGAAGACGAAGACGCCACGCGAAGCACGCACGGTCGCTCTCGATAAGCACGGGCTCGTCCTCGAGGGGCAGAGGTTCCCGTACTACATCGGGACCGACGTCGACGTGCAGCACATGGGCGACAGCGCGCTCCTCGTGCACGTCGGCATCTTCGCGAAGAGGTTCGACATGCCGGACCGTCTCCCCCGCGGCGCGACAGTCACGATCCGGCAGGAGTAGGGGCCGAAGGGGGTAGGGGGGGGTATCCCCGGGAACGGGATAGGGGGTGGGTCATGGCACCGCAACCCTCCTCGCCCTCGGCTGGACCGACTACCAAGGGAACAGCACAAACCACCGAAGGCGACCCTCCCCTCGCAGGCTGGGTCATCCCCGGCACCGACCAACACGTCGACGTCCACCGCCGCACCCGTACGGGGTCAACCCGCCTCGGCGACGACACAGGCACCAAAGACAACCGCCTCCCCCACGCGAGACAACACCTGAACCCAAAGGGAAGGGGAGTCTCAATCCCCACAGACCCAGCGGCCAGGCACCTCCGCCGGCAGGTTTTTCCCCCATCGGGGGGGTCGTGTGTCGGATCGTGCGAACGCGTCACGGAAGGGATGGGCATTCATGGCGAAGTCGGCGGCGGAGCGGGCTCGGGAGTATCGGGCGCGTCGGCGTGCTGCGGAGCGGGCGGCGGCTGAGGCGGCGCGTGATGCGCGTGACGCGGCGGCGCCGACGACGGTTCGGGATGCGGTGGACGCGACGATCGCTGCGGCGAAGTGGCTCGCGGGGTCGGATGCGGCGTCGATCGCGCAGGCGCGGACGCTCGCGAAGCGGATTGACGAGCTCGAGCACGCGGGGGAGACGACGCGGGCGCTGTCGGCGCACCGGGCGCTCTCGCAGGTGTTGAACGATCTCGGCGCGACGGCGACGAAGCGGATGCAGTACGAGCTGCGGTCGCGGAAGGCCGCGGCGCAGGAGGCGGAGGGCGACGGTGAGCGGCAGTCGGGCGAGGGCGAAGCGACGCGAGTCGGGAACGTCACGCAGCTCCGCCGGCCGACGCCGCGTCGACGCGCCTAAGCGGGTCCTCGGCTGTCAGACGCCGCGGCTGTTCACGCCGCCGAAGCGGGAGTTGACTCCCGAGACGTCGCTCGGGTTCGAGGTCGTCGAGTTCTGGGACTGGATGCGGGACCGGCTCGAGGAGTTGGACGCGACGCGCGTCGACGGCGACGACACGGACTACCTCGGGTTGCTCCCGCGGGCGCTCGAGTGGCAACGGTGGTTGCTGATCCATGCGCTCGAGCTGCTCGACGAGCCGGGATGCGTGTTCCGGTTCCGGACGGTGCTGCTGCTCGTCGCGCGGCAGAACGGGAAGTCGACGCTCCTTACGGTGCTGATCCTGTGGCGCATGTTTCAGGACGGCGCGCGGATGGTCCTCGAGACGCACGCGACGACGGAGCACGCGCGGGCCGCGTGGGAGGAGGCCGTCGAGGTCGCCGACGCGATCCCGGAGCTCGCTGAGGACATCGCGAAGATCAACGAGGGGAAGGGCTCCGAGCTCCTCCTCCTCGACGGTGGCGAGCGGTTCAAGATCGCGACGGCGAACCGGCGCGGTGGCCGCGGGTTCCGCGGGGATCTCGTCATCTTCGACGAGCTGCGTGAGCACCAAGATTGGCGGGCGTGGTCGGCGACGTCGAAGACGACGCTCGCGCGCAAGCGGGCGCAGGTGTGGGGCGTGTCGAACGCGGGCGATCTGTCGTCGGTCGTGCTGCGGCACGTGCGGGCGATCGCGGTCGCGCACATCCTCGGGAAGGGCCTCGAGGGCGTGCCGGACGAGATCGCGGATACGGTCGACCTCGACTCGATCGGCCTGTTCGAGTGGTCCGCCGGCACGGTCGACGGCCGCGAGGACGGCACGCCGCGTGGCGTGTGGGACCGTGAGGGCTGGGCGCAGGCGAACCCGTCGATGGGGTACACGGACCTTGACGAGCGGGCGATCGCGAACGCGGCCGCGACGGACCCGGAGTGGGAGTTCCGGACGGAGGTCCTGTGCCAGTTCGTGAACATCGCCGGGTCGGGACCGTTCCCGAATGGCGCATGGGCGGGCACCCTCGACACGAACGAGGCGCGCGCCGAGCGCGGCGTGAAGCGCGACAAGGGTCGGCCTGCCTGCTACGGCGTGGACATGTCCGCCGACCGGACGATGGTCTATGTCGCGATCGCGTTCTGGGACACGGAGGGACGGATCCGCGGGGAGATCGCGGCGCAGCGCGCCGGCTCCGACTGGGTGATCCCGTGGCTCACGTCCGAGGCGCGGAAGGTGAAGCCGGATCACGTCGCGATGCAGCGGCGCGGTGCGCCGATCTCGTCGATGTGGAAGGCGTTCGTCGACGCCGGGCTCGAGCCGACCGCGTGGGAGGGCGCCGAGCTTGCCGGGTGGCACGGGCTCGTCTACGACCTCGTGCGCGCCGGCGCTCCTGACGAGGCGCCGGCCGACGAGACGCCGAAGAAACGGCGCAAGCGGGTGCGGATCTCGCACGGCGAGCAGCCGGTCCTCGACGTCGCCGCGCAGTCGGCGGCCGTGACGCCGCTCGGGGACGGCGGGTGGGCCGTCGACCGAGTGAAGTCACCGAACGATGCCGCACCGCTTATGGCGTTCATCGCCGCGGTGGGGCTGCTACTCACCGACCCGGCACCCGCCGACGAGTCGGCATATGAGAGTCACGGCCTCGTCGTCGTGTGAGCGAAGGGGGGATCGCGCGTGGGCGTGTTCCGAAGGGTCCTACTGCACCGACGGGTGGTCGTGAACCTCGTCGACGGGTCGTCGATCGAGGGCGTGCTCTACCGGGATCCGGGGAACCTCCTCGTCCTGAAAAACGCGACCTACCTCGAGCCGGGCGCGGAGCCGCTCGAGTTGGACGGCGACACCGTGATCGACCGCGAAAAAGTCCTGTTCGTGCAGGCGCCATAGGGGAGGGGCGACGATGGTTTTCGCTGTCTCGGAGGGGAAGCTCCTCTCGATTCACAAGCCGACGTATCAGGCGCCCACGGCGGTCCGGCTCTCCGACGATCTGTCGATGGATTACGCGACCCTGTACCGCAAGCAGGGGTCGGTGCGGACGGTCGTCGACTTCCTCGCGCGGAACATCGGGCAGCTCGCGCTGCACACGTTCCGGCGCGTCGACGAGACGGACCGGGCGCGGGAGCGCGAGCATCCGTTCGCGCGTCTCATGGCGCGACCGAACCCGCACACGACCGGCTACCGGCTGTTCTTCTCGCTCGTCGCGGATCGCGGCATCTACGACCGGGCGCTGTGGGTGAAGTCGGTCAACTCGAAGACGGGCGACGACGAGCTGATCCGCATCCCTCCGCGGATGTGGACGATCAAGGATGACGAGTCCTGGCTGAACCCGAAGACGTTCGTCGTGAAGGGCTCGAGGGGCAAGTTCACGCTCGACATCGAGCAGGTCGTCTACTTCCGCGGCTACAACCCGGAGGACGAGCGTTACGGCCTCTCGCCGATCGAGTCGCTCCGCCGGATCCTCTCGGAGGAGTGGGCCGCCGGCGTCATGCGCGAGCAGGTGCTCCGCAACGGCGCGCGCGTGTCGGGCTACATCGAGCGGCCGGCGACGGCGCCGAAGTGGACGGAGAAGGGACAGCGCCGGTTCCGTGACGGGTGGCGGCAGCAGTACGTGGGCGCGTCGGCGGAGCAGGCGGGCGGCACGCCGGTCCTCGAGGACGGCATGACGTTCAAGCCGGCCGCGCAGACGGCGGACGAGCTGCAGTACGTCGAGACGCGGAAGTTGTCGCGCGAGGAGGTCGCGGCCGCGTACTTCATCCCTCCGCCGATGGTCGGGATCCTCGATCACGCGACCTTCGGGAACATCGAGGAGCAGCACAAGATGCTGTACCAGGACACCCTCGGGCCGTGGCTGCAGGAGATCCAGCAGGAACTCGAGCTGCAGCTCCTCCCGATGTTCCCCGACGCGGACGACCTCTACGCCGAGTTCAACATGCTCGAGAAGCTGCGGGGCTCGTTCGAGGAGCAGGCGCAGCAGTTGCAGACGTCCGTGGGCGCTCCGTTCCTCACCCGGAACGAGGCGCGCGCGCGTCTCAACCTCCCGCGCATCGAGGGCGGCGACGAGCTGATCGTTCCGCTCAACGTGCTCGTCGGCGGGCTCGCGTCGCCGAGGGACACGGCGCCGAAGGGCGACCCGCTCGTGCTGCACGAGGTGAAGTCGCGCGGCGCGCTCGAGGCGAAGGCGCGGCCGTCGAGGCCGCACGTCGCGAAGACGGAGCAGGTTCTGTCGGCGTTCTTCGCTCGGCAGGCGCAGGTGATTAAGTCGATCCTCGGCGCGAAGGCCGCGGCGGAGTGGTGGGACGCGGACCGGTGGGACGGTGAGCTCGCCGACGACCTGTTCGCTCTGTCGGCGACGATCACGGAGGAGCTCGGCCGGGCGCAGCTCGACCGTCTCGGGCTCGACCCGGACGGGTACGACGTCGATCGCACGCTCGCGTACCTGCGGAAGGTGGCGGAGTCGAACGCGTCGAGCATTAACGCGGCGACCCGGATCCGTCTCGAGGAGGTCCTCGAGGCCGCGGAGGACGTCGTCGACGCGGTCGACCACGTGTTCGACGTCGCGAAGACGTCGCGGGCGTCTGCCGGTGCTCTGACGATCTCGACGGCGCTCGCGGGTTTCGCGGCCGTGGAGGCGGCCGAGCAGGTGCGCGGCACCCGCACGGCGACGAAGACGTGGGTTGTCACGTCTCGCAACCCTCGAGCCTCTCACGCCGCTATGGCGGGGGAGACGGTTCCCCTCGATTCCGTGTTCAGCAATGGCGCGAAGTGGCCGGGCGACAGCTCGGCGCTCGACGTCGACGAGGTCGCCGGCTGTACGTGCGACGTCGATATCTCGTTCGAGTGAGGAGCCTCGGAAATGGATCTCAAGTTCTGCAACGTGAAGGTGAAGGCGATCGGCGAGGACACTCCCGAGGGCACCTTCCAGGCGTACGCGTCGGTGTTCGACAACGTCGACAGTTACGGCGACGTCGTCCGCAAGGGCGCGTTCGAGCGGACCCTGCGGGAGTGGGCGGAGCGCGACGCGAAGCTCCCGCTCCTGTGGGGTCACGACTTCTACGACCCGTTCTCCAACATCGGGCACGTCGAGGAGGCGAAAGAGGACGACCACGGCCTGTGGGTCGAGGGCGTCATCGACCTCGAGAACCCGAAGGGCGCGCAGGTGTACCGGCTTATCAAGGGCGGCCGCGTTGACCAGATGTCATTCGCGTTCGACACCGTGCAGTCGCGCCGCGGCACCGTCGACGGCGTCGACGTGAACGAGCTGCTCGACCTCACCCTCTACGAGGTGTCGGTCGTCCCGCTCGGCGCGAACCAGGAGACGGAGATCCTCCTGGTGAAGCAGCGCGGCGCGAAGGCCGGCCGCGTGCTGTCCGCGAAGAACGAGACGGCTCTCCGCGCGGCGCTCGAGAAGCTCGACGCCGGCGCGCGGGAGATCAAGAACGTGCTCGCCGCGATCGGCGAGGACGAAGACGAAGGCAAGGCCAACGGAAGCGAACCGGCCAAGGCCGCCGAGGAACCCGAAGGGGTCAAGGCGACCGAGGAGCCCACGCGCACGACGTCCGCCGCGACCGCTCGTCTGCACCTGGACCTCGCACTCGCCGAGGTCTGACTTCGACCGACCGCGTGACGCGGTCAGAAAGGAGAGTCTCGTCATGGAGACGCTCGAAGCACAGATGCGGGCCGAGCTGAAGGCCGCCCGCGACATCGCCGCGAAGTACGAGGGCGACATCCCCGAGGACGACCTGCAGCGCGCGAACGCGCACCTCAAGGCCTACCAGGACCTCAAGGTGCGGTTCGAGCAGGGCAAGAAGTCCGACGAGGTGAAGGCCGCGCTCGACGCGATCGGGTTCGACCTCGGACTCGAGCGCACGCCGGACGGCGAGAAGGCGAAGCCGGGCTCGTTCGAGCAGCCGTCGAAGTTCAAGACGATCGGTCAGATGTTCGTCGAGTCGGCGGAGTACAAGGGCCTGCTCTCGCAGTTCCCGAACGGCAACGTCCCCGACCGTGCGCGCGTGCAGTCGGCGCCGATGGGCGTCAAGGCGCTCATCACCGGCGCGTCCGACACCTCCGCCGGCGCGTTCGTCCCGACGGACATCACGGGCATCCTCGAGCTGCTCGGCCGCCGGGAGCTCACGATCCGCGACCTCGTCTCCGTGCGACAGACGGAGTCGGACACCGTGGAGTACGTGCGGCAGACGACCCAGATGTCGTCCGCGGCCGTCGTCGCTGAGGCGACGAGCGCGGCCGCGCCGACCGTCGAGACGACGATCGACGGGTCCGAGGACCAGGCGGAGTCGACCGTCGTCCTGAACCCGGGCGGCGGCTACAAGCCGGAGGGCTCGATCGCGTTCGAGAAGGTCACCGCGGCGGTGAAGACGATCGCCGAGTGGGTCCCCGCGACCAAGCGCGGACTTGCCGACGCGTCGCAGCTCCGCGGCCTGATCGACGACGAGCTGCGGGGGGACCTCGCGGAGGAGGAGGAGGACCAGATCCTCAACGGCAACGGGTCCGGTGAGAACTTCACCGGCATCCTGAACACCTCCGGGATCCAGACGCAGTCCCTCGTCACCGACGCGATCACGACGATCCGCAAGGCGAAGACGAAGGTCCGCACCGTCGGCCGTGTCATCCCGAACGGGATCGTCCTGAACCCGGAGGACGCGGAGGCGCTCGACCTCGCGAAGGGCGACGACCAGTTCTACGGGCCGGGTCCGTTCGCGGCCGCGGGCATCCGCACCGTGTGGGGCCTGCCGATCGTGGAGTCGGAGGCGATCGCCGCGAAGACGGCGCTCATCGGCGACTTCTCGAAGGCCGTCATCTGGGACCGCGAGCAGGCGTCGATCACCGTGACCGACTCGCACGCGGATTTCTTCATCCGGAACCTCGTCGCGATCCTCGGTGAGCAGCGCGAGGCATTCGGCGTCCTGCGTCCGAAGGCGTTCGTCAAGGCGACGATCGCGTCCTGATCGAGAGGAGTCACCGTGGGCGCTTGCAGGATCTGCGGGGCCGCGCACAAGGCGTGCGGTCCGGCGTCCACGGTGGCTCCGATCGACTCCCACGTGAACAGAGGAGGTTCCCCAGTGGGTCTGAACGAATACGAGGTGACGGTCGACGGCCGGCACCCGCACAAGACGACGATGCTGCTCTCCGACGACGACGCGAAGCGTCTCGGCGTGTTCGGCCAGAAGGCCGCGGCGCCGGAGGGCAACAAGGCGCGCACGCCGCGGAACAAGGCGGCCGCGCCCGCACGCGCGAAGCGCTCGAGCGGCGCGAGGCGCACCGGCGCCAAGGGCGCCACGAAGCCGGCGGCCGCGGCCGCTGAGGACGCGACGGACCCGACGGCGTCCGTCTGAGGGGGGAAGGGGAGATCTCGTGGGTACGACGACCGATACGTTCGCGACAGTCGAGCAGATGTTGGAGCGCTCGCAGGGCGAGATCTCCCCGGACACTCACCCTTACCTGACGCGGGAGCTGCGTACGGCGACGGAGCGCATCCGCAACCTGTGCGGGTGGCACGTCGCGCCGGTGAAGGCGCTCACGTACCGGCACGGAGGACCCTCGAGGCGCTCCGTGTGGCTCCCGGCGATGGAGATCCAGTCGATCGACGAGGTGACGGTCGACGGGGAGACGGTGGCGCTGTCCGACGTCGAGTTCGACCCGGACACGGGATGGACGAACATCCGCGGGTGCAGCGTCACCGTGAAGTACACGGCCGGGTTCTCGGAGGTCCCGTCGCCGCTCGAGACGCTCACCCTCGAGCTCGCCGCGGTCGGGCTCGGGACGTCGCTCGGGTTCTCCCGGCAGCAGGCCGGTGCGGTGTCCGTGACGTACGACCGGACGGGCGGCGCGCTCACCGCGGAGTCGGAGGCGGAGCTCGCACCGTACCGGGTGGAGAGACTCCCGTGATCGGCGGGCGCATCGCGCGGCACACGCTCACGCGTCGGCGCGCGCCGCTCGTCGACGACGGGCACGGGAACCGGCGGCGCGACTGGGCGGCCGCGGTCGACGTCGACCTCCCCGGGTGGGCCGTCGACGAGGCGGGCGCCACTGAGGACACGACGAACCGCGACGGGTCGTCGGTCGCGTACATCCTCCGAGGGCCGTTCACGGCCGACATCGAGACGACGGACCGGGCGGTGCTGTTCGGTGACGTGTTCGAGGTGACGGGCGTCGGCCGGCAGCCGGGGCCGACCGCGCTCACGTCGCACACGATCGTCCGGCTCACACGGTGGGAGGGCTGACGCATGGCAGGGAACGTCCGGCTGAAACTGAACCGTTCAGGCGTCGTGAAGCTGCTGCAGTCGCAGGCGGTGCTCGACGACCTCACCGAGCGCGGCGAGCGCATCGCGGCGGCCGCCGGCGAAGGCGTCGAGGTGCGTCCCGCGATGAACCGGGACCGTGTCGTCGTGTTCGTCGCCACGGCGTCCTACGAGGCGCGCCGCGCGGAGGCCGATGACGGCGCGCTCACGCGCGCGATCGACGCCGGGAGGTGACCATGCCGGAGACGCTCGTCCCCGCGGATCCCGAAGCGCAGGCGGTCGCGGAGCTGAACGACCGGATGTCGGATCTCGGGTTCCCGAACGCGCACGCCGGGACCGCGATCCCGAACCCGCGACCGTCGGAGTTCATCCGGATCACCTCGGCGGGAGGCGCGGAGCGCGACCTCGTCACGGACTCCCCTCAGATGTTCATCGAGGCGTTCGCGGAGACGGAGGCACGCGCGCAGCGGATATGCGCGTTCGCGATCGCCGCGCTGCAGGCCGCCGGCCGCGCGGGGCGGATGGGTTCGACGCCGTGCTACCGGGTGGGCGTCCTCTCGTTCCCCGCGAACCTGCCTCTGTCGACGGTGCCGGACCGGTTCCGGTATCGCGCCACGATCTCCGCCGACCTCCGCAGGTCGGCGGGCTGAGGTTGACGGGAGGTGCTTCGGATGAAGGAGTGCCCGACTTGTCAGCTCACGAAGGAGCTCTCGGAGTTCTACCGGAATCGGTCGCGTCCAGACGGTCGCGCGGCGCAGTGCAAGGCCTGCGAGCGGGAGCACCGGGCGGAGAACCCGGAGCCGTTCCGCGGCGCGCGGGCCGCGTGGGAGCAGCGGAATCCGGAGAGTGTCCGGGCGAAGGGGCGCCGGTCTCACGAGCGACATCGGGATAGGCGGAATCAGCAGAAGCGGGAGGCTCGGCAGGCCGACCCGCTCGGCTACATCGAGAGGCGATACGGCATCACTCCGGCGCAGTACGAGGCGCTGTACGCGGCCCAGAACGGTCAGTGCGCCATCTGCGACGAGCCTCACGCTCGTCTCCACATCGACCACCACCACGGCACCGGCGACGTACGCGGGCTGCTGTGCAAGAAGTGCAATCTCGCGCTCGGCCTCCTGAGGGACAGCCCCGAGATCGCATCCCGGGCCGCGGACTACCTGCGGTCCGTTTCGGCAATGAGCATCTCGCTTGAAAGGAGCGCATGAGATGGCAGTGGACAGCAAGAACGTGTTCGTCGGAGCCCCGGACCAAGCCACGACCGGCGCGATCCTCACGGGTCCGGAGACGGACACGATCCCCGACACGATCGACGACTTCGTGTTCGCGGGGCTCGAGGACTCGGGCTACGTGAACGAGGACGGCGTGACGATCACGCCGTCGGAGTCGACCGAGACGATCAAGGATTGGTCGCTCAACGTGATCCGGAAGGTCCTGACGGAGTTCGACGGCACGGTCGCGTGGACTCACCTCGAGCTGTCGGTCGGCGCGCTCAAGAACTACATGGGCGAGGACCTCGTCGAGGTCACGGCGGCCGACGAGGACCACGGGACGCAGATCCGCGCGGCGATCGCTGGCAAGCAGCGCGAGGTGAAGGCGTGGTACTTCAAGATCAAGGACGGCGACAAGCGCGCTCTCGTGTTCGTCCCGCACGGGCAGGTCACGGAGCGCGGTGAGATCCCGCTCACTGCGTCGGGCGCGGTCACGCTCCCGGTCACTCTGTCGACGTACCCGGACACCAACGGGAACTCGATCTACATCTACACGGACGACGGTGTCGTCGCGGCGGGGTCGCCGGACTGATCCGACCCGCGAGTCGTCCCTGTGCGCCTCGTTCGCGCGCGGAGTCGACGCCGGGCGGTGTCGGTCCCGCTCGCCGATTCTGGCGCGTCTGCGAGGCGCACAGGGCGCTCGTTCGTAAAGCCGGTGAGGCGGGCTCGAGGGGAACCGGGTCCGTCTCACCGTTCACGCATTCGTTCCCCCGTTCCCAGGAGGTCCCCATGTCTACGTTCAAGGTCCCGGAGTCGAAGGCGTCGATCGCGCAGAACCGGTTCGAGTTCGAGCTCCCGACCGGCGAGAAGTTCTCGCTCCCGAAGATGCAATACATCTCGACGGACATCCGCGAGCGGATGCAGCGCACGTCGGTTCCGCTCAAGCGGATTATCGACGAGGGCGGGCAGCCGACGCCGGAGCAGACGATCGAGGTTCAGGCGATCCAACGGGAGCTGTTCGAGAAGTACGCGCCGGGCCTGTACGAGCTCGTGACGGACGATCAGCTCACCGCGATCCAGCAGGCGTGGCAGGAGGCGTCAGGTATCTCCGTGGGGGAATCCTCAGCCTCTGCCGATTGATCGAGCGGTTCGGCGAGGCGATCGAATACGACCTCCTGACGATGTGCGGGTGGTCGCTCGACGACTTGACGGTCGCGTTCAGTTGGCGCGATCTGTGGATCCTCGTTCGCCGGTGGCAGAAGACACCGGGCACGGCGACGTGCGATGCGGTGCAGGGCGCGGAGCACTGGACGGTCACCGACCAGTTGCTCGCGACGATCTACGACGTTCTGCAGCACGCGAACTGGCAACGGCTCGGCAAGCGGTCGGCGCCGAAACCGAAGCGTCTCCCGCGGCCGTGGGAGAAGACGAGGGTCCGGAAGCTCGGCTCCGACCCGATCCCGATCTCGAAGTTCGGGGCGTGGTGGGACTCGAAGGTGAGGAGGGGGCGGCATGACAAACGGCGTGGAGCTCGCGACCGCATGGGTCCGTCTCGTCCCGACGATGGAGGGCGTCTCCGACACGATCACGAAGGCGGTCATCCCGCCGGCGGAGCGGGCCGGTAAGAGTGGCGGGAAGACGTTCGGCTCCGGGTTCAAGTCGGCGGCCGCCGGGTTCCTCGGCGCGGGCCTGTTCATCGCCGCGACGCGGGCCGTGTCGGACTTCGTGGGCGAGTCGATCACGTCGCTTGCACGGATCGAGACGATCAACACGCAGACGGCGCAGGTGATCGAGTCGACGGGCGGCGCGGCGAACGTGTCGGCGCAGCACGTCGAGGCGCTCGCGGGATCCCTCGAGAACCTCACGGCGACGGAAGCGGAGTCGATCCAGGAGGGCGCGAACCTCCTCCTCACGTTCAAGAACATCCAGAACCGGGCGGGCGACGGTAACGACATCTTCGACCAGACGACGAGGTCGCTCGTCGATATGGCGCGGGCGATGGGGCAGGAGCCGAAGGCGGCCGCGATCCAGCTCGGGAAGGCGCTGAACGACCCGATCAAGGGGATCTCGGCGCTCTCCCGGGTCGGCATCACGTTCACCGAGGAGCAGCAGAACCTCATTAAGTCGATGGTCAAGACGGGCGACGTCGCCGGCGCGCAGAAGATCATCCTCAACGAGCTCAACTCGCAGTTCGGCGGGTCGGGCGCGGCGTACGCGAAGACCTATCAGGGGCAACTCGACCTGATGGGGCACGCGTTCGGCACCCTCGGGGAGACGATCGTCGGCGCGGTGATGCCAGCCTTCCAAGGGCTGATGGGCGTCCTCGTGCCGGTGTTCCAATGGCTGTCCGAGAATCAGCCGGTACTCCTCGCGATCGCGTCCGTGATCGGGACGACGCTCGTAGCGGCGATGATCGCATGGGCGGCGTCGATCTGGGTGTCGACGGTCGCGCTGCTCGCGAACCCGATCACGTGGATCATCCTCGCGGTGATCGCGCTCGTCGCCGCGATCGTGCTCCTCGTCACCAACTGGGACGCGGTCGTCGCGTGGATCACCGAGATCTGGTCGGGCTTCATCAGCTGGATTACGGGCGTAATCGACGGGTTCGTGTCCTGGTGGAACGCGACATGGGCCGCGGTCGGGAAGTTCATCTCGGATCTGTGGAACCGGTGGATCGTCGCGCCGATCCGGACCGCGATCAACTGGATCGCGAAGACTGTCTCGGACACGATCCGCAACATCCGCACCGGGTGGGAGAACGGGTGGTCAGCGATCGGTAACTTCGTTCGCGGCATCTGGAACAACATCGTCGGGTGGATCGAAGGCGGCGTGAATGGCGCGATCGACCTGATAAACGGGTTCACGGGCGGGATCCGCGACGTCGCCGGTGCCGTGTTCGGTGTCGAGATCGGGCCGATCCCTCATGTGAGCCTTCCGCGCCTCGCAGCGGGCGCGACGATCCTCCCGCGGCCGGGTGGCACGGCGGCGATTCTCGCCGAGGCTGGCAAGCCGGAGACGGTCGTCGACACGGGCCTGATGAACCGGGCGCTTGAGGAGGGCCTCGCCGGTCGCGGGAACCCGGACACGCTCGTCATCGTCGACGCGGACGGGCAGCTCATCGGGCGGATGCGCGTCGAGGCGGACCGGCAGATTGCGGCCGCCGACGACGCGGACGATCGCGAGCTCGCTCGCGGGAGGTGGTGACCGGTGCAGATCACACAGTATGAGAAGAACCCTTCCGGGGTGTCCGGGTACACGTCACGTGTGAACCGGACGGCGAACGCGACGGTATCTATCTCGTCGTTCACGGCGGCGGGGTGGCCGGTGGACGGGACGACGTCTCACGCGATGACGGCGTCGGGTACCGGGATCGCGCGCGTGGGGACGGTGAACACTGACCGGCCTGCGGCGGCACCGGGTGACCGTTGGTCGCTGTGGGTGCGGGTGATGTGTCCGCAGGCGTGGACTGTCGGCGTGCGGATCGTTTTCTATGACACGTACGGTGCGACTACGGGTACGGAGTTGAAAGCGACTGCGGCGTCGGCGTCGTTCGCGGCTGGTCAGGTTCAGACGTTGCGGATTGATGGGACTGTTGCTCCGGCTGGTACGGCGTCGGTGGAGTGGCAGATCACGCGGACTTCTGGGAGTGCGGGTGATGTGTATTACGACGCGGTGTCGTTCACGAAGACAGATGCGGCGGTCCCGTTCAGGTCTGGTGCGTTCGCGGTGTGGGACGGTACGGAGAATGCGTCCACGCAGACGTATTGGATACCCACGTTCACGCTCACGCCTCGCCCCGCGAACGAGCCGCCATACGTCGAGGTTGCGCTCGATGACCTACCACCCGTCGTGGACCGGGTGACCGTGTACCGGACCGCCGGTGGGCGCGAGCACGAGATGCGCGGCGCGATCAACGCATCTGTTGCCGGAGCACTGTCCCGCATTGACTGGGAGTGCCCATTCAACATGGCTGCGACGTACCGGGCGGAGATGTTCGACAGCGACGGTGTGTCTCTCGGCTTCACGCCGGCGGCGTCGATCACGGTCGTCTCGGCCGACTCGTGGATGCACAATCCGCTGGACCCCCAGGGGGCGGTGCGGGTGCGTCTGCTCGAGGGGACCGCTGAGACGCTCGAGAGGAAGGTTCCTGTGACGTTCTCTCGTCCGATTGGGCGTCGGGTCGCGGTGGCGCTCGCTGAGCCGCGACAGGGGCTCACAGGGCTGGCGGTGAACGTGTACGCGCCCGATGTCGCGACCGCGGATCGGGTGCAGGCGATGCTCGGTGACTACACGACGACGACGGTCCCGGTCGTGTGCATCCGGGTGGGTGCTCGTGAGGGTGCGATGCGGATCCCGCGTCCGCTGTTCCTGGGTGTCGCGTCGATCGTCGAGAAGGACGTCGGCGTGCGGAAGGGCCTCGGGATCACCCGGCAGGAAATGGTCGGCGACGAGTCGGCGCCGCCGGTGCCGGGCCTGATCGTCCCGCTGCTCACGCGCGACGACATCGACGCGTACTACGCGACGCGCGACGACATCGACGCCGCCTACCTGCGGCGGATCGACCTCGACCGGGACTACTCGCTCGCGGGGTACGCGAACGCATAGGAGGTGCGCCGGTGCGGCAGCATGACGACCTGTTCCTCGACGTCCTCTCGGGCTCGTTCACCCGGCAGGTGTGGGTGAACGTCTATCACGGGTCCGATCGGGTGGCGGAGGACTTGCGGCTCGAGGGCTGGTCGCTCGAGTGGGACCTCGGCGCGAAGGTCACGGCGTCCGGCAGCGGAACGATCGTCTACGAGTCCGTAGCGGGCGAGTCGCTCGTCCCTGTGGGCACGAAGGGGATTCTCTCCCCGTTCCGCGCCCGGCTCGAGCTCGTCATGGAGATCTCCGCCGGTGACTTCGTGCGGCGGGTGAGTCTCGGGCTGTTCCGGGTTACGAAGGTCCCGGAGGCGCGGGACTACACGGCGCACGTGAACGGGAAGTCGGTCGTCGTCGCGTCGCGGGTGGCCGTCTCGTTCCTGTCCCTCGAGGAGGACGTCCGCCGGCGGGGCCTGCGGAGCGATGAGAACCCTCCGTCGCTCGCGTCGTGCTACAACGAGATCCGGCGCCTTACGGGGATGCCGGTCGAGGAGACGGTCGCGGATGCGTCGATCCCGGCGTCGACGACGTGGGAGGCGAAGCAGGACGGCCGACTCGACGCGGTGAAGACGCTCGGCGAGGCGCTCGGCGGGACCGCGCTCGTGAACTCGGCGGGCGCGTGGACGATCGTCCCGGACGAGGTCGGCGACGTCGACGGCACGCTGCAGCTCGGCGAGCAGGGGACGGTCCTCGACGTCGGCGCGGAGATCGACACCGACGACGTCTATAACGTCGTGGTCGGTCAGTTCGAGGACGAGAACCGGAACCCGATCTATGCGGTCGCGGTGGCGCCGGAAGGCGACCTCGACCCCGACGGGCTCTACGGGGAGAACACGCGCTACTACTCGTCGGACTTCGTGAAGACGAAGGCGCAGGCCGAGTCGGCGGTGCAGTCGATCCTCGATCTCTCGCTCGGCTCGCGGCAGTACGACGTGCAGATCCAGTGCCACGTGAACCCGCTCGTCGAACTCGGCGACGTGCTCGAGCTCGCGGGGTACTCATCGCCGCTCGTCGGGCAGCTCCGGAAGGTGTCGATGTCGGACTCCCCGTACATGAATGTGACGCTCCGCGTGAGCCGGGACCTCTAGGAGGCGACGTGGGCGCGACGCGACGGATCGCTGCGAAGCTCGCGCGGGTCCCCTCGGTCCGGTCGATGACGGGCGTGTTCGTCGAGATGGACGGGCCGCTCGCGGTCGTCAACGTCGGGGATTCGACGATCACGATCCCGTGCATCGGGTTCTATCCGCCGGCGGCTGGAATGGTCGTGCAGGTCGAGTGGCGGGATGGGCGGCCAGCGGTGACGGGTCCGGCTCGGCCGCTGAATCCGATTGGGACGATCACGGCGACCGGGTCCCCGCGGGCGACGGTGTCCGTCGACGGGGAGACGTACCTCCTCTACTACCGGTCGGGGTACACGCCGACGGTCGGGCACACGGTGGAAATCAACTGGGCGACCGGGATCATCCAAGGGCAGGTGACGGGCGTCGAGACGCCGACGGCACCGTCGACCGCTCCGCCGAAGCCGTCCTCGTTCTCGGGGCTGAAAGTGAAGGCGCGCAGCTCCGGCCGCTATCAGGGGTCGTGGTGGGGCGATAGCGACCCGTGGGCGTCGAACAACAATGACGGGATCTGGACATACGGGAACCGGATCAAGGATGCGATCGCGGGCGCGACGATCACCCGGGTCGAGATATACCTCCCGCTGCTGCAGAAGCTCGGGAACTGCTCGATCGGCACGCACCCGCATTCCGCGATCCCCTCGGGCGCGCCGGATATCTCGAACCTCGAGGCGCTGTCGTCGAAGCAGCGCGACGGGTGGGTGCGTCTGCCTCTCTCGTTCGCGACGTACCTCGCGGCGGGCGGCCGCGGCATCGGCGTCACCGCACCCGGTGGCGGACTCAACAAATGGCGCGGCGTCGACCGCGACTCGGACTCTGGCGCGCTTCGGTTCGCCGGCACACGTTAGGAGGGCCTGCGGTGGCTGCAGACGACTACGACGAGACGACCGGCGCGCCGGTGTACCTCGGGACGGGCGCGCCGGAGTCCGGGGGCGACCTGACGGAGGTCGCCGCGTTCGCGGCGCTCGTCGGGACGCGCCTGATCGGCACGACGGCGGAGCGGACCGCGTTCGACTACGCGCGGGAGGGCATCGCGTGGTGGGACACGGACGACGACACGCTCTACGTCCACAACGGCTCCGGGTGGGATCCGGTGTTCCATGACTGGAAGTCGTACACCCCGACGCCGACGAACCTCGCGCCGGGGAACGGGACGCTGGTAGGCCGGTACGCGCGGGTGGGGAAGCTCATCCACGTGGTGATCGAGCTGACGGCGGGCACGACGACGTCGATCTCGGGCGGTGTGAGTTTCGCGCTGCCTGTGACGCCGGCGTCTGCGCTGAACGCGGCGGATGGTGTGGGCGTGTTCCGTGACAACTCGACCGGTGACACGTTCTCGCTGCTGGCGCTGATCGCTGGCGGTGTCATCCTCCCTCGTGCGGTGAACGCGGCGGGCACGTACGCGTCGGCGGTGGCGGTCGCGACGACCGCGCCGGTCGCGATCGGGTCGGGCGACACGATCTACCTGCACGCGTCGTACAGGGGTGCATGATGGGCGCGCTCGACATTGTTCAGGTGCCCGGCTATCCGGGGATGTGGGCGCGGCGGTGCGTGGTGGACGCGTGGGTCGCGGCGGGGTCCCCGGCGCTGGACGGTGCCGGCCGCACGTACGAGAAACAGAAATGGTTCTGGCGGCTCTACAACACGATCATCAACGGGGTGCGGCAGGGGAACGCGGCAGACAACCCGGACGCCGACACCCGTCAGCCTCACGTGCGCGGGATGGCTTTCGACCTCGCGTGGCGGAACCCGCCGGATGCGGTCATCGAGCGGATGGAAGCGCAGGGGTTCATCCGCCCGATCACGGTCCGGAAGGGCAAGCCGTGGAAGGACGGCAAGGGCGGGTTCTCGCAAGACGAGGCCTGGCATTTCGAGCTCGCGGAGTTCTTCGCGGGCGTGAAGAAGATCGCGAAGGTCACGGACTCGATGGCCGCGAAGGCGCTCCCGTACGTGGCACCCGCGGGTGGTGGCGCATCCACCTTCGACCCTACGAAACCGACTGAGGAGGACGACATGGGCTTCGCCTACATGACCGACGAGAAGAAGCCGTACTACTGGTTCAGCTTCGCGCGGGGCAAGTCCCGCAAGCTGAGCTCGAAGGAGGTCGTGCAGATGCGTTCCGCGGAGCGCTCCGGCATCCCCGGCAACGAGATCCACAAGGTCGCCGCAGGCTGGTACGAGAATCAGCTCAAGCTGGGCACCTACGAGCCGGTCTGATCGATGGCCGGGGAGGAGTCGATCCCGGAGTGGGTGAAGTGGCTCAACGAGCAGATGACGTCGGCGCTCGAGCGGCTGACGATCACGGCAAGCGTCGACGAGGGGTAGCGGCATGGCGGAGCCTTCAAAGCATCACCGGCGGGTGCCGACGTGGCTCGTCCTCGTCGTCGGCGCGGTGTTGACGGTGTTGGGCCTGCTCTGGACGTCGACGCTGTACGACGACCGCGGGAACGAGCTGTTGGACGGTCCGACTGCGACTGTCCTCGTCGCGCTCCTCGGCCTCGTCGGGACGCTGCTCACGCTCCTCTTGCAGCGGACCCGTGAGGTTCAGCACCAAGTGACGAACTCGCACAAGGAGAACCTTCGCGACGACCTCGACCTGAAACACCGTGAGGTGCTCGACCGGATGGAACGGATCGAGGCGGCGCACCGTCGCCACGGCACGGAGATCACGCAGCTCCGCGAGGACCAGCAGCAGACACGGGCCGACCTCTCCGGGCAGGCGTCCGACATCCGCGGCATCCGGAGGGACGTCGGGCGACTGCTCGACCTGATTACTGGGAGAGAACTATGACAACTCGCGCAGAAGTGAAGGCGACGCAGGTCGTCTACCCGTGGAAGGCCGCGCTCCGCACGGCGCTGCAGGTCGGCATCCCGACCCTCGTCACGCTCGGGGTCGTGATCCCGGAGGTGATCCGGATCGTGCTCGAGGAGTTCGGCGAGCAGATGCCGGACTCGCTTCGTCTGTGGCTGATCGGCGCGGCCGGCATCGTGACGGGCGCGGCGACCGTGCTCGCGCGCATCATGGCGATCCCGGCGGTGAACGCGTTCCTGACGAGGTTCGGGATCGGCGCGACGCCGAAGCACGTCGAGGGCTGACGCGTGGCGGTCGTGAAGCTCACGGCGCTCGAGACGCTCCTCGAGGCGCCCGGACCGATCGGTCGCGGGTCGGTCACCGTGACGTACTGGGCGGGCGCGGAGGAGTTCCGCGGCGTCGACGGCGACGAGGTGACGTTCTCGCCGCCGATCGTCGTCGACATCGAGGACGGTGAGCCGGTCGATGAGATCGACCTCGAGCCGACGCGCGGCGTGTGCTGCGTGCGGTGGGAGATCCGATCGTTCAACGGTCCCTTCTCGCTCGTCCGGTTCACGTCGATCCCCGACGACGTCGACGAGGTCGCCTTCGGGGACCTCCCCGTCGTCGACCCGACGTCGTACGAGCCGGCCGACGTGCCGGCGACCGTGCTCGACACGGTGCAATCCGAGCTGCTCGACGGGATCCGTCTGCAGCGCATCACCCAGGACGCCTACGACGCGCTCCCGGAACACGACCCCGACGTCTTGTACGTCATCACCGAGTCCTAGGAGGACAGCATGGCAACTCAGATCACGAGCGCCGTTGCGGCGGCGCTGGATACGGCGGCGACGGCCGCAGTGGATGACGCGTTCGCGGCGGCGCTGGGCACGAACGCGGTGGTGGAGATCCGCACGGGCGCAGCGCCTGGCCCGGGGAACACGGCGACGGGCACGCTGCTCGCGTCGGTGACGATCGCGTCGTGGACGGCGGGGTCGCCGGGCGCGGGGCAGGTCACGGGGGCGAACCCGGGTGCGGTGACGATCGCCGCGTCGGGAACGGCCGCGCACTTCCGCGTCAAGACGTCTGGTGGCACAGCGGTCATGGAGGGCACGGTCGGGACGAGTGGCGCGGACCTGAACCTCGACAGTGTGACGCTCGTCTCGGGCGGGTTGCTGGACCTCGGCGCGCCGGTCCTCACCGTCCCAGTGACTGCTGCGACGTCCTGATGTGCACAGTCTGTGACGCGACCTCGCCGCATCACCACCACCGGGTGGGCGGGGTCCGGCAGGCCGCGCCGTGTAGCTGTCCTGCACCCGTCCAGACGATGGTCACCGGATGGGTCGCCGCTGAGGGCGAACCGGTCGAGTAGGGGAGGCCGTCATGGCGATCGCTGTTCACGGCACCCCGGTCACGGTGTCGTCTGCAACGAGGACGAACACCACTGTCGCGGTGCCTTCGGGTGCTTCGGCAGGCGACCTCCTCGTCGTCGCGCTCAGCATCGGAAACTCGTCATCTGTCACGCCGACCGCACCAGCGGGACAGACGTGGGGGTCTCTCGGGGTCACCTACAGCGCACCCGACCCGTGGTCCGTCCAAGAGTGGCTGTTCTGGCATGTGATCCAGGCTGGGGAGAGCTCGTACACGTTCACGCACGCGTCGGCCGCGTCGCAGGCGTACGCGGAGGCGTACTCGGGCGTTGACACGACGACACCGATCGACGTGACCGGGCAGACGAACGGGCAGAACCTGGGGTCGGGTTCGTCGGGGAACGCGACGCTCACCGGCGTGACCACGGTCACCGCGGGCGCGTTGGCGATCATCAACCGCGGCTCGTGGGACGGCAACGGGATCACCCCGCCGGCGGGGTGGACGGAGCGGTCCGACACTCCGGTGCTCTGGTACGGGACGCAGACGATCACGTCGCCGGGCGCCACGGGGGCGATCACCGTCTCGGCGGGCAACAACTCGACGGCATACCCGTGGGGCATCGTCCTCATCGTGCTGCGCCCCGCTGATGCTGCGGGCCCGGTGACGGGCTCGATCACCGCGGACACGCCGACGGTCACCGTTGACACGCCGACGGTCTCCTGGTCGGGGACCGTCACGCCGCCACAGTTCACGGGCTCGATCACCGCGGACGCTCCGACCGTGTCGGTCGCTGTGCCGACGATGACATGGTCGGGGACCGTAACAGCGCCCGCGTTCACGGGCACGATCACGGCTGACCTGCCACTCGTGGGCGTCGACGTGCCGACGGTCGCCTGGTCGGGCACGGTGACCGTGCCCGAGTTCACCGGGACGATGACCGCTGATCTCCCCACCGTCACCGTCGACCCCCCCGAGGTGGCATGGGCGGGCACGGTCACCGATCCGGGGTCGTTCACCGGGACGATCGACGCGGCAACCCCTCCGATCGTCATCGACGTGCCGACCCTGTCCTGGTCAGGCACCGTCACCGTCCCCGTGTTCACGGGCGCGGTTGACGCGCTCACCCCCGAGGTGACGGTCGCCGCCCCATCGGTGTCATGGTCGGGGACGGTGATCGCCCCATCCGGTGCGACCCTGGTCGCCGACCTCCCACCGGTCACGATCGGTGTCCCCGACGTGGCCTGGTCGGGTGTCGTGACGGTGCCGGAGTTCACAGGCGACCTGCAAGCCGACCTGCCGTCGGTGGCGATCACAGTCCCGACCGTGGCATGGGCCGGTTCGAGCAGCGTCCCCCAGGTTGCGGGGGCGATCACCGCGACCCTGCCGCCCGTCACCATCGGAACACCGACCGTCGCCTGGACCGGCAGTCTTGGCGAGGTGACGCCGACGACCGCCTACCTCGGGAACACGCCCGTGCAGCTGCGTATAGGCAGCATCCCGATCAGCTTCCGCTGACCACCCCACGCGCCCCGCGCTCACCCATCCCGGGTGGGCGCGGGGCGCTTTCGGCGTTCCTCACGGTGACCTTTCCGACCGAGACACGCGATAGGTCATAGAAACGACGGTCGGCGGTGTCCCTCGCCCTTTCTAGGATTGAGGCGTGCTGTTTGCCTTCATCGACGAGTCCTACACGGACGACCGCTATTGGGTAGCGGCGCTCGTCGTGGATGTCGAGGACATCGGGAAGGTCGCGGCCGCCATCAATGAGGCTGCGGACTACGCGACCACGTTCGGTGTGCCGCTCGGCACCGAGTTCCACGGGCACTCGATTATGAACGGCAAAGACGGTTGGGAACCGATCTATCGAAAGACGCGAGCTGCCGGGCAGATCTACAGGACCGTGGCTCGCGCGATCGCGTTGACCCCGGGCCGCCTGTTCGTCGAAGGCGTGGACGTCCCGCGGCTGAACCGGCGGTACAAGTACCCCGAGCATCCACACCTCGTCACGCTTCGTCATGTGCTCGAGCAGGTGAACGCCTATGCTCTGGCGAGGCAGGATACCGTTGTGGTGATCTGCGACGAGGTCCAGGGTAGCGAGGATCACCAGCGCAAGCTCGGTGAGTACCGTCTAATCGGCACACCCGGGTACCGGTCGAGCAAGCTGCAGACGATCGAGCAGATGATGTTCGCGAGCTCGGAGCAGTCGCCAGGGCTGCAATCCGTCGACCTCGCCGTCTACTTGGCCAGGAGAGTGGACGCGCACACCCACCGAGACGAGCGGTCCCGCCGTCTCGCGCAGTCTCTCTGGAGCGAGTTCGATCCAATCGTGGCGCGGGTCCGCCGCTGGGACCCCTAACGCACGAGAACCCCGCGGCAGGCGGGGCTCTCGGCTAGCAACGCTCCGGATTCCGGCTCGTCGTATAGGCAAAGTAGCACGAATTGCTGACATTACGGCGTGTCGTCCGTCGGAATGTCGGATGTAAGGGGCAGCGGGCGGCCCGCCACTTCTCTCGGTACTTCGTGCAGGGGCAGCGTGTGCACCCGTTCTCGCCGAAGACGTGCGCGGCTTGAGGGTGGGCCGCACTCGCACTTCACGAACGTCAGGCTAGTCGTTGATCGTTGGCCCGTCGAAGTCCGCTGGCATGTCGACGCGCGGCGCTTCAATGACTCGCCCGCACGCGGGGCAGATGAGTCCGCCCGGTAGCTCCCGCATGACGATGTCGCAGCGGGAGCAGTGCGGCTGCGCGCCGAGTCCGTCGTCCTCCATCCGCCCACCGTAGCCGAGTGTCAAAGGTGCGCAGCATCCCGATCAGCTTCCGATAAGCAGTCCTCGTAATCAGAACGCCCCGGAAGGGCCCCACCAACGTGGGGTTCCCTTCCGGGGCGTTTCTCTGTTTCCCGATCGGGGGCAGCCTGCTACGCGGCTACGCGTCGCGGTGCGAGTCTGGCCGCGTCGGACGCACGTCGGAGATCGTCGCGGGTGACGTGCAAGCAGAAAGTTAAGCCGCGAATTCCACGGCGCGACGCATCACGTCATCCTCGACAGCGGTGTAGATCTGGGTCGTCGCGACGGACGCATGCCCGAGAAGTTCCTGCACGGCACGGATGTCTTTGTCAGCGCCGATGTACGCGCGGGACGCGAACCGGTGCCGGAGTGTGTGCGCGGTCCACCCATCGGGGAGGGCGCGGGAGATGAGCTTGGAGACGTACGCGGCCGACAGGTGCCCGTCGATCTGTCCGGGGAACAGGTAGCCATCCGCGCTGAGGATCTCATAGGCGAGCGCCTTCGTGATGGGGATGACTCGGACCTTTCTTCCTTTGCCGAGCACCCGGAGACGGTAACCGGCGTGCGTCTCGACGACGTCGTTCCGGTGGACGCGGCAGATTTCGCAGCAGCGGAGCCCTGCCTGCGCGCCGAGCCGGACCATCGTTGCGACGCGCCGGTCACTGTAGGTTTGTGCGACCTTGACGGCGGACTCGGGTGCGGGTCGCGGTTTCCCGATCGGTGCGGCGATGGCTTTGATGCCCTTCATCGGGTTCCGGGTCACGATCCGTTCGTCCTTCGCCCACCGGAAGAAGGCTCGGAGGGTGACCCGGAACGATCGCCTGTACGACGAGGCCCATTGCGGGGTGTCGAGGAAGATGAGCACGTGCTCGCGGGTCACATGTTCGACGTCGACGCCGACGGCCTTCGCGAAGCGGCGAAGGTGGTAGGTGCGGAGGTAGATCGTTCCGTTCGGGTAGTCGCCGGAGCGGAGCGCGAGCGTGTATCGGGTGAGTGCGTCTGTCCAGCTCGCGTGCATCGTGGCTCCTCCGTTCCGGTGTTTGATGTTGACGGTAGGAGTGCGGGGAGGCCGTGTTGAATGACCGGCGCGCCCAGTTTTCGGGTGTGATGCTGGTGCGGGTCGTTCACGTCTCGTGTCGGGGCGACGCGTGTAGGGGGCGGTCACGCGAGGCCGTCCTCGTGGTCGAGTTCATGCGACCAACGCTCAGCCCGCGCGACTTCGCGGGCACCCTTCGTCCAGTATTTGCGGCCCTTCCACCCACATGAGCAGGACGCCTGCCACGCCGGACCGAGAGCCGTGTCCACGAGTTCGGCGCGCACTTTCAGGATGGTGCTCATTTGCGGCGTCCCTTCGGACCGGTGCTACGGTCGCTTCTGCCGCGCGGGCGGGACGGCTTCATGGATCGCTGGTCCCTTATCCAGTGGGTTCAGGGTTCAAGTCCCTGGGGGCGCACGGATCGGCCCCGGAGCCCACTCGCCAGTGGTTCCGGGGCCTTTTCGCATCCTGAGGGCCACGCGCACCGGCGGGGCCACGCGTCACGC
>Ga0182746_1000851_pt1 | contig 33588 bp, 33 predicted proteins | sample eDN3rd30CBELigOP_FD_128881 | JGI IMG/M metagenome (GOLD analysis project Ga0182746, IMG submission 128881) | Enriched Organic Plus compost microbial communities from Emeryville, California, USA - eDNA 3rd pass 30_C BE-Lig OP (version 2) (version 2) ...
GAGGGGCGCGGCGTAAGCCGCGTGGGGTGGCCTCTCCTTCCAGCGCCGCCCCCTTGAGGGGGCGCCCGAAGGGCGTAGGGGGTGGTCTCCCCTTATCGCCTACACTTGAAAAATGCCATGGCATCCCCACTTGGGCGCCAGGGCGTTTTGTCCGCTAGCAAGAACTTCCGTTTTCATCACAGTGCCATTTTCTGCGCCGCCCCTGGCGGGCGCCGCGTGGCCGGTTCTGCCGGGCCGCGGTTTGTCCTCCGGGGCGGGGCAGGAGGCCTTCCCATTGCCATGAGCCAGACCGCACACACCTCCGAGACCCTGGGCTTCCAGACCGAAGTCAAGCAGTTGCTGCACTTGATGATCCATTCGCTGTACAGCAACAAGGAAATCTTCCTGCGCGAGCTCGTCTCCAATGCATCCGACGCCTGCGACAAGCTGCGCTTCGAGGCCATCGACCGGCCCGAGCTGCTGGAAGGCGGCGGGGAGTTGGCGATACACGTGGGGTACGACAAGGCCGCGCGCACCATCACGATTTCCGACAACGGGATAGGCATGACCCGGGACGAGGCCATCGCCAACCTCGGGACCATCGCCCGTTCGGGCACCCGCGAATTCTTCCAGCAACTGACCGGCGACAAGCAGAAGGATGCGCAGCTGATCGGCCAGTTCGGGGTGGGATTCTATTCGTCGTTCATCGTCGCCAGGAACGTCACGGTCATCAGCCGCCGTGCCGGGGTGCCGGCCGATCAGGCGATCCGCTGGGAGTCGGCCGGCGACGGGGAATTCACGATCTCCGCGGCCGAGAAGGCGGGGCGCGGCACGGACATCATCCTGACGCTGCGCGAAGGGGAAGACGAATTCCTGTCGTCGTGGAAGCTGCGCGACATCCTGCGCCGCTATTCCGATCACATCTCCATCCCGATCCGGATGAAGAAGGAGGAGTGGGACGCCGAGAAGTCGGAGTACGTGACCAAGGACGAGGAAGAGACCGTCAACCAGGCGAGCGCCCTGTGGACGCGAAGCAAGTCCGACATTACCGACGAGCAATACGTCGAGTTCTACAAGCACGTGGCGCACGATTTCGAGGCGCCGCTGGCCTGGACCCACAACCGGGTCGAGGGCCGCAGCGAATATACCCAGTTGCTGTACGTGCCCAGGCGTGCGCCGTTCGACTTGTGGGACCGGACCAAAAAGCACGGGGTGAAGCTGTACGTCAAGCGCGTCTTCATCATGGACGATGCCGAGCAATTGCTGCCGGCCTATCTGCGTTTCGTGCGGGGCGTGATCGATTCGGCCGACCTGCCGCTGAACGTGTCGCGCGAGATCCTGCAGGAAAGCCGCGACGTGCGCGCGATCCGCGAGGGCAGCGCCAAGCGCGTGCTGAGCCTGCTGGAAGACCTGGCCGAGAACCGCAAGGAAGACTATGCGGCCTTCTGGAACGAATTCGGCCAGGTGCTCAAGGAAGGCGTGGGCGAGGACGCAGCCAACATGGAGCGCATCCTCAAGCTGTTGCGCTTTGCGTCGACCCACGAGGGCGTCGCCGACCAGGCCGTCTCCCTGGCCGACTACGTGTCGCGCATGAAGGAAGGGCAGGACAAGATCTATTACGTGACGGCCGAGACGTTCGCCGCCGCCAGCAGCAGCCCGCACCTGGAAATCTTCCGCAAGAAAGGCATCGAGGTGCTGCTCTTGAGCGACCGTGTCGACGAATGGATGCTCTCTTTCGTCCGCGAATTCGACGGCAAGCCCCTGGCGTCCATCGCCAAGGGCGGGCTGGACCTCGGCGCAATGGCCGACGAGGAAGAGAAGAAGCAGCAGGAGGAAGTCTCCGAGGCCTTCAAGCCGGTGGTCGAGCGACTGAAGAACGCGCTGGGCGATGCGGTCAAGGAAGTGCGCGTGACCTTCCGCCTGGTCGATTCGCCCGCTTGCGTGGTGGTCGACAGCCAGGATATGAGCCAGCACCTGCAGCGACTGCTCAAGGCGGCGGGGCAGGCCGCGCCGGAGTCGCGGCCCATCCTCGAGGTCAATCCGCATCACGCATTGATCGAACGCATCAAAGAAGCCGGGGACGCCGACTTCGAACAATGGGCCAAGCTGCTGCTGGACCAGGCCCTGCTGGCCGAAGGAGCGACGCTCGAGGACCCGGCGGCTTTCGTGCGCCGCATGAACAGCCTGCTCCTGGGCCGGTCTTGAGCCGCGGCCGCCGTCCTGCCGAGCGGGGCCGGCCTGTCGCGGCGGGCCCCAGCGAGTTCGACGAGCCCACGTTCTCCGAAGAGCAGGGCGTGCGCTACCTGCATTTCGGCAGCCCCTGGATACAGGGCGCGATGAAAGTGCGCAGCCCGTTCTCGCTGGTGCTCGAATACACGCGCCAGATGATGGCGTGGCTGCTGTTCCTGGACCCGCCGGAAGGGCAAGAGGCCATCGGCACGCTGGGCCTGGGCGCCGGCTCGCTGGTGCGGTTCTGCCTCAAGCATACGGACAGCCTGGTGCACGCCGTGGAGTGGAATCCCCGAGTCACGGCTGCGTGCCGCGCCTATTTCCGGTTGCCGGCCGAGAGCGACCGCTTCATCGTGACGCACGCGGATGCGGGGGAGTGGGTGCAGGACATCGCCCATCGCGGCAGTTGCCGCGCGCTCATGGTGGATTTGTACGACCACCAGGCGCGCGGCCCGGTGCGCGATTCCGTGGCGTTCTACCGGGGCTGCCGCCAGGTCGTCAGCGCCCACGCGCACCAGGCCGGCGTGGTGACCGTCAACCTGTTCGGCGCGCACGAGAGTTTCGAATTGAACCGGCGCCATCTCGACGAGGCATTCGATGGCCGCGTACTGATGCTGCCCGAGATCGAGGAGGGCAATCGCGTGGCGATCGCGCTGGCCGGCCCGCCCCTGCGCATCGATGCCAGGACGCTGCTGGCGCGGGCCGACGAGGTGGAACAGCGCTACGGCCTGCCGGCGCGCAGATGGGCGCGTTCGCTGGTGCCGGGCCTGGGGCGATTGTGAGCGCCGCCGTCCGGCCCCAGCTCAGCGGCTTTCCGCCGGTCCTGGCGCCCGATGCCACGGTGCTGGTGCTCGGCAGCTTCCCGGGCGTGGCGTCGCTGAACATGGGCCAGTACTATGCCCATCCGCGCAACCAGTTCTGGCGCCTGCTGGGCGCTTGCCTGGATGTCGAGGCTCTGCACCAGATGCCTTACGAGGAACGACTGCGCGTTGCCATCCGGCACCGCGTGGGCATCTGGGACGTCGTCGCCACTTGCCGGCGCCAGGGCAGCCTCGATGCCGCCGTGACCGAGGCCGAGGTCAATCCGCTTGCCGCCTACCTGAAGGAACACGCGCCGCGGCTCGAACGCATAGGCTTCAACGGTGGCCTGTCCTGGAAGCTGGGCCATCATCTGGCCGACTACGGCTACCGCGTGTTCCGGTTGGCTTCTTCGTCGCCGGCGGCCGCGATGTATAGCTTCGAGCAGAAGCTGGAGCAATGGCGGCCCCTGTTCGCATGTCGGTCGTGATTTCCTGCTGCAGCAAATCGTCCGTCAGGTGGCGAATCTCCTGGATCAAGGCCTTGCTCGCGGTCGACAGCATGGTATCGCGCCGGTAGGCGACGCCGATCATGTGCGTGCTCAAGAGCTTCTTGCGCACCGCAGGCTGGAGCGGCAGTTCCACGATGTTCCCGGTATGTTTCTCCAGCCGCGCGGAGTCGTAGCGGGCCAGGCCGATGCAATCGCTCGCCACCAGCGTCGAGCGGAAGAAATAGAACGAATCGGTACGGATCACGCTGTTGGCGAAGGGCGTGCCCTGCGCCCGCATCATCTGCCTGAGCATGACTTCCAGTTGCGAACATTCCGACAGCACTAGCCAAGGGTAGTCGGCGAGGTGGGCGCCGATGCCATCGAAGGTTTCCAGTATCGGATGGTCGGCGCGCACGAACAGGGCGGTACGGTCGGGAAAGAGCGGTTCGGACACCAGTTCGTCGGCGTATTCGTCGTCTTCGATGCCGACGATGACGAAATCCAGGTCGCCGCGCAGCAGCGGACCCAGCATGCTGCTGCGATGGCCGAATCGGTAGTTCACCGTCAGCCGCCGGGCGCGCTGCGTCAGGTTCAAGGTGGCCTTGGGCAGGATCTGGTTCTGCAGCAGGCCCGGGACCACGCCCACGTTCACCTCGCCCATCGAGACGTCGCGCAGGGCGCGCGCCTCGCTTTCCAGCTTGCGGAACTCGGCGTCGACCAGCTTGGCGCGGGTATAGATGGTTTCGCCGAAAGAGGTCAGGCTCACGCCCCGCGCGTTGCGGGTGAATAGTTCTACCCCCAGCGCTTCTTCCAGGTCTTGCATGTCTTTCGTCAGCGACGGCTGCGAAACGTTCAGGTGGGTGGCGGCCTTGTTGATGCTGCCGAGTTCGGCGATCGCCAGGAAGCGTTTGAGTGCGCGCAGGTTCATGGCGCCAGCATATCAATATTTCCGATATCTGGTAGAGAAAATTGTATTTGTTGCCTATAGCTAGCCTACGTATTCTGTCGCCATGACGAGAGCCCGCGGGAGTGGGCACCAGAACATGAAAGGCCGGTCCGCCGCCCGGCCGGTGGAGAGACAGCATGAGTACGAAGCTCGGGCAGGAGCGGGGCGCCCGCTTGCGAGCCGCCATGGAACAGGCGGGCCTGGACCTGATGGTGGTAACGGGCAATGCCTGGCGCAGCGACTATCTGCGTTACGTGCTGGACGTGACGCCGATGGAAGGCCAGGCCGTGGCCTTCGTCACCGCGAACGACGCCTGGCTGATGGTCGAGACGCCGGCCGAGGCCGAGCGAATCGCGGCCGAGCAACCCGGCTTGAATGTGGCGTGGCACGCCGACCTGCTGGCTCGCGTACGGAAGGCACTGGATGCCGCGCGGCCCGAACGCACCGGCCTGGCGCCCGCGCATTCGACGCCGGCCCTGCTGGCGTGCAGCGCCGCGGGCGCGGGCATGCGGGCGTCTACCGCCCTGCTGGACGACCTGATGGTGCGCAAGACCGCCGCCGAGGCGGACCGGGTCGAAGAGGCGGTGCGCCTGGCCGACGAGGGCTACGAAATCTTTCGCGCGGCCGCCAGGGTGGGCAGGAAGGAATTCGAGCTGGTGGGCGAGCTCGAGGCCTGGCTGCGGACCCAGGGCTGTCCCGAGAATTTCATGATCATGGGGTCGGGCGGCAAGGAAGTCCGTACCATGCGCCCGCCGGGCGAACGCCGCCTGGCCGCGGGCGATCTGGTCACCACCGAACTCACGCCCTGCCTGGACGGATACTACGCGCAGATCTGCCGCACCCTGGTGCTGGGCGATCCCACGCGCGAGCAGCTCGATGCCTACCAGGTGTACCTGGACGCGCTGGAGGCCGGCATCGCCGCTGTGAAGCCGGGCAATACCCATGGCGACGTGGCGCGCGCGCAGAACGACGTATTCCGCCGCCATGGCCTGGGGGAATACGTGACCTCCAAGTACACCCGCGTGCGCGGCCATGGCATGGGGCTCTACGTCGACGGCCCACATGTCCTGGAGGATGTCGATCTGGTGCTGGAGCCCGACATGACCCTGGTGGTCCATCCCAACACCTACCATCCGGTGGCCGGCTACATCGTGCTGGGCGACACCGTGCGCGTGACCGCCGGCGGCTGCAAGGTGCTGACCCGCACGCCGCGCGAACTGCGCAGCGCCCCGGCCGTCTCGGCCTGATCCGGTATCGGTATTCCACAGAAGGATTCGTTCTATGCGTCGCGGACTCATGAGCTGGTCGCGGGAAGAACTGCCGGCCTCGGTGCTGGACGAGCGTGTCGCCCGCCTTCGGGCCGGGATGGAACGGGATGGCCTGGCGGCGGTGCTGGTCTATACCTCGTTCGCCGAGCCGGCCGCCGTGCATTGGCTGAGTAACTTCACGCCCTATTGGAGCGAGGCCATGCTCCTGGTGCTGCCGGCCGAGGCGCCGATCCTGCTGGCATCGCTTACGCCGCGCGTGCACGGCTGGATACGCGAGGTCTCGCACCTGGGCGAGGTCGTGTCCGCGCCCAGGCTCGCGCAGGGCGCGCTGGAGATGTTGGCCGGCAAGGGCGTGCGGTCCGGATCGCGCATCGGCGTGGTGGGACTGGACAGCCTGCCGGCGGCGGTAGCCGGGCCTCTGATGAAGGGTTGGGGAACCGCGTCGGTTGTCGATGCCGGGCCTTTGTTCACCGCGCTGCGCCAGCCTTGCGGCAAGGAAGAGCTGGCGCTGGCGAATCGCGCGCTGGCCATCGGCCTGGCCGCCGTGGCCGGGGTGCCCGGCGATGTCCGGAATACGTCGGAACTCGCGGCCGCCATCGAGGCCAGCGCGCGCGCCGCCGGCGCCGAGGAGGTGCTTCATCGCGTGGCGCCCGACCTCTCGCGCGCCGGCGCCTTGCGGCGGCTGGAGGGCGAGTTCCCGCTCGGCCCGACCTATGCGCTGGAGCTGTCGGTGGCCTACAAGGGCCACTGGGTCCGCCTGGGCGGCAGCCATGCGCGGGGCGCACGACCGGCGGGCTGGGACGCGGTGGAGGCCTGGGTCGGCGAAAGCCTGTCGCGGCTGGCCGAAACCGGCGCCGACGGGTTGGCCGCCATGCCGGCCCGCCAGTCGCGCTGGTCGCTGGAGTCGTGCGTGGGCGTGCAGCCCTTGACGCTGGCCCGCACCCACGAGCAGGAATTCGTGCATCTGCCGCCGGGCAGCCTGGCGGTGTTTTCCGCTCACGCGGCGCTGGATGGCGGCGGCCATTGGTACCACAGCGCGCCGCTGGTGCTGGGCGGCGGCGGGCTGCGCGGACAGGTGCTGGGCGGCTGACGCCAGCCGAAAACGAACGTGGCGCATGAACGCGCCGACACACAAGGAGACGACACTCATGTCCAAGCACATCGTGCGACGGCTGCTGGCGGCCGCATCGCTGGTCCTGCCCTGTGCCGCGATGGCGGCCGGCTATCCCGACCGGGTGATCAAGATCATCGTGCCGGTGCCTGCCGGCGGCGCGGCCGACACGCTGGCCCGCCTGGCCGGCGAAGGCATCCAGAAGAAATGGGGCCAGCCGGTCGTGGTGGAGAACCGCTCCGGCGCGAACGGCAACATCGGCGGCGAGGCGGTCTACCGCGCCGAGCCCGACGGCTACACCTTCCTGGTTTCCCCGCCCACGGCGATCGCGATCAACCAGAGCTTCTACAAGAAGCTCGCCTACGACCCCAACCGCTTCGTGCCGGTGTCGATCATCGCCGCCAATCCGAACGTGCTGCTGGTCAATCCCAAGGTGCCGGCGAAGACGCTGCAGGAACTGATCGCCTATGCCAAGGCTCACCCTGGCAAGCTCAACTTCGCCTCGGGCGGCACGGGGTCCACGCCCCATCTGGCGGGCGAGCTGCTGAAGATGATGACCGGCATCGACATGGTCCACATTCCCTACAAGGGCGGCCCGCCCGCCTATGCGGACCTGATCGCCGGCCAGGTGGAGGTGATGTTCCAGGGACTGGCCACCGCCTTGCCGCAGATCCGCGAGGGCAAGCTGCGCGTGCTGGCCATCGGCAGCGAGAAGCGCCATCCCGCGCTGCCGGACGTGCCGACGCTGAACGAGACCATGCCGGGCTTCATCTCGGTGTCGTGGACCGGCATGGTGGCGCCTCCGGGCACGCCCGCCGACATCGCCGCCAAGGTGTCGGCCGCGATACGAGAGGAACTGATGGTCAACGGCGCGGGCAAGGACATCAAGGGCCTGGACGCGCGCGACCTGATCGCCAGCAGCCCGGCCGAGGCGGAACGCTTCATCAAGGAAGAAGTGGCCCGCTGGGGCAAGGTCATCCATTCGACCGGCATCAGCCTCGACTGACGCCGGTCATTTCAGGAGCTTTACATGCGTGCAGCCATCACGGGACCGGCCACCTGGCGCGGCCCTGAAATCAAGGACAGTAAGGACTGGATTTACGAATTCGCCCCCGCCGAGATCGAGGAAATCGACGCCGCGCTGCGCAACGTGCGCGCACGAGGCAAGCTCATCTCGACCATGACGCGCGAGGACTTCCCGCTGCCGACGGTGTCGAAGGTAATAGACCATACCCGCGAGCAGATCGAGAACGGCCTGGGCCTGCAGCTGCTGCGCGGCATCCAGGCCGAGCGCTACAGCAAGGACGACCTGCGCATCATCTACTGGGGCATCGGCCAGCACATGGGCACGGCCGTCTCGCAGAGCGCCAAAGGCGACATCCTGGGCGACGTGCGCAACCTCGGCATCGACATCAACAGCCCGCAGGGCCGGGGCTATACCTCGAACCAGAAGCTGACCTATCACACCGATTCCTGCGATGTCGTGGCGCTGTTCGTGCTGCGTACCGCCCGCAGCGGCGGCCTGAGCATGATCGCCAGCTCGCAGGCCATCCACAACGAGATCCTGAAGCAGCGTCCCGACCTGCTCGAGGTCCTGTACCAGCCCTTCTACTGGAGCTGGCAGGGGCAGGAAGAACCCGGGCAGCTGCCGTACTACCAGCAGCCCATCTTCTCGATGCACGAGGGCAAGTTCTCGTGCCGCTACGTGCGCACGCACATCCGTTCTGCCCAGCGCTTTCCCGACGTGCCGCGCCTGACGCCGATCCAGGAGGAAGCGCTGGACTTCCTCGACAGCCTGGCGGGCAGCACCGACTTTCATTTCTCGATGATGTTCCAGCCGGGCGACCTGCAATTTCTGAACAATCACATGATGCTGCATTCGCGCACCGCGTTCGAGGATTTCGACGAGCCGGAGAAGAAGCGCCACCTGCTGCGCATGTGGCTGTCGGTGCCGAACAGCCGCGCATTGAGCCCGGCCCTCGGCACCATCTACCGCGACCAGCGCGCGGGCGCGGTTCGGGGCGGCTTCCCGTCGCGCACGGGCAAGCTGATCTACGAGACCGTGGGCAGCATCGAGTAAGGCGGAGGGCCTATGTCGTACGAAGCTGAGCGGGGCCGTATCAAGCTGGCGTTGGTCGGCGACATGATGTTGTCCAGGGCCCTGAAGCCCTACGCCGAAGACGACTACCTGGCGCTGGTGGATCTGTTGCGGGACGCCGATGCCAGTTTCGGCAACCTGGAGACCACCGTACGCGAGGCCGGCGAAGGCGTGCCCAACTTCACGCAGGGCACGCCCATGAGCACCCCGCCGGCCTTGCTGGAGGACCTGAAGTGGATGGGCATGGACATCGTGTCCATCGCCAACAACCATGCCACCGACTACGGCGTGTCGGGCGTGCTGGCCAGCCTGGCGCACCTGGACCGCGCCGGCATTCCGTACTCCGGCGCGGGCCGCACGCTGGCCGAGGCGCGCCGGCCGGGTTACCTGGACACGAATGCCGGCCGTGTCGGCCTGGTCTCGGCCACGTCGTTCTTCCGGCCCTGGAACCGCGCGGCCGACGCGCGCTCGGACAGCGCCGGCCGCCCGGGCATCAATCCCCTGGGGTTCTCCACGTCCTATACGGTGGACGACGAATCGCTGGCGACGCTGCGGCGCATCAGCGAGGAACTGGGCCTGGCGCAGGAGCAGGTGCGGCATCGCTCGCAGTTCTACGCGCCGCACGAGGTGCCGAAGAACGACGACGACAGCGTGGCGTTTCTGGGCGCCAAGTTTCGCCGCGGCAAGGGCTTCGCCATGTCGACCAAGGTCGACGCCAGGGACGCCGAGGCCAACCTGCGCTTCATCCGCGAGGCGCGCAAGCAGGCGGACTGGGTGGTGTTTTCGTTCCACTGTCACGAGTTCGGCAGCGCCGGCCGGCGCACCGCGGCCACCGACGTGGAATTGGAGGAATCCGCGCAGTTCGCCATCGAGTTCGCCCGTGCGGCCGTGGACGCCGGCGCGCACGTGGTGGCGGGCCATGGTCCGCACCTGACGATGGGCATCGATATCTACAAGGGCGCGCCGATCTTCCACAGCCTGGGCAACTTCATTTTTCAGAACGAGACCATCAACGCTTTCCCCGCCGAGGCCTATGACCGCTTCGGCCTGGACGCCGCCGCCACGCCGTCCGAGTTCCTGGACGCGCGCACCGGCAACGACAGCCGGGGTTTCCCGGCCACGCGCGAGTTCTGGGAAGGCTGCCTGGCCACCTGCCAGTTCGATGCCGGGAAGCTGGTGTCGGTCACCCTGTACCCCGTCGACATGGGGTTCGGCCGGCCACGAGGCCAACGCGGCCGGCCCATGCTGGCCAGAGGGAACGACGCACGGCGCATCCTGGACCGCGTCGCCCGGCTGTCCCGCCCCTTCGGCACCCGCCTGGACATCGAGGGGGACGTGGGCGTCCTGCGCCTGCCATGAAGCGCCTGGCCATCCTGGACGACTACCTGCACCTGGCGCTGCGTTCGGCCGACTGGTCGGTGCTGGAAGGGCAGTGCCGCATCGACGTGATCGACCGCAAGCTGCAGGTGCCGGACGAGGCGGCGGCCGTGCTCGAGCCCTATCACATCCTGTGCCACCTGCGTGAACGCACGCCCATGCCGCGCGCGCTGCTGGAGCGGCTGCCCAACCTCGAGTTCATGACCGTGACGGGCAAGGCGCATCGTACGCTGGACCTGCAGGCGGCGACCGAGCGCGGCGTCGTCGTGTCCCATGTGTCCTCGGCGGTCCACGGATCCAACGCGACGCCCGAACTGGCCTGGGGGCTGATCCTGGCTACCGCCCGCCACATCGCCTACGAGGATCGCGGCGTGCGCGAGGGGGCCTGGCAGCGTACTGCCGGGATGCTGCTGGATGGCAAGACCCTGGGGCTGCTCGGGCTAGGGCGGGTGGGCCAGCGCATGGCCGCCATCGGCCAGGTCTTCGGCATGCGGGTCGTGGCCTGGAGTCCCAACCTGACCGACGAGGCGGCGGCCGCCTTCCGCGTCCAGCGCGTGGACAAGGACGCGCTGTTCGAGCAGTCGGACGTGCTCAGCATCCACGTGGTCCTGAGCGAGCGGTCCCGCCATCTGGTCGGACGGCGCGAACTCGCGCTGATGAAGCGCGATGCGCTGCTGATCAACACCGCCCGGGGGCCGATCGTGGACGAGGCGGCGCTGGTCGAGGCGCTGGCGCAAGGCCGGCTGGGCGGCGCGGGATTGGACGTTTTCGAGACCGAGCCGCTGCCGGCCGGTCATCCGCTGACCCGTCTGGACAACGTGGTCCTGACGCCGCATCTGGGCTATGCGACGCGAGAGACGATCGCGGGCTTCTACCAGGCCAGCGTGGCGGGCGTGCAGGCCTACCTGGCGGGCGCGCCCGTCGGGGTCCGTGGAGGGTGAACGGCAAGGCCGGGCGACGAAGGTTCCGCTGAGTGCCCGGTCCGGCATCCTGTCTACAATGCGGGGTCGAGGGTTCACGCAAGGGCGGACATGGCGGCGTCGCAGTATTCGTTGATCGGCAACCTGGTCGCGCTCCGGCCCCTGGCGCGCGAGGACGCCGCGGCGCTCGTGGCCGCGGCGCGAGACGGCGACGCGTGGCGCACCGTCTATACCCAGATCCCCGCCGAGCTCTCCGCGGCCGAGGCGTACATCGAGGCCGCGCTGCGTGCCCGCGACACCGGCGAATCCATGCCTTTTGCCACTACGCTGCGCGAGGATGGCCGGGTGGTCGGTTCGACCCGCTACTGCCGCATCGAACCCGCGCATCGCAAGCGGGAAATCGGCTACACCTGGATAGGCGGTTCATGGCAGCGGACCTTCGTCAATACCGAGGCCAAGTACCTCATGCTGCGCCACGCGTTCGAAGGGCTGGGTTGCCAGCGCGTGCAGTTGCAGACCGATGAGCTGAACCAGCAGTCCCGCCGCGCCATCGAACGGCTGGGTGCCCGGCTGGAAGGCATCTTGCGCAATGACCGCATCATGCCCGATGGGCGCAGGCGGCATTCGGCCATGTACAGCATCGTCGACGAGGAATGGCCGCAGGTGCGCGCGAGGCTCGAAGCCGCGATGCGTCAGCGGGGCGTCGAGCCCGCCATGGAGCTGGCGGCGGGCTGAGCCCCGGGGAAGCTCACTCCACCAGCAGTTTGCGGCGCCTCAGGATGTCCTGGATCTGGCCCAGCCGGCTCTGCGGGTCGCCGTCGGCCAGCAGGTGCCGCTGCTGGGGAGGAAGCAGCGGCAGCAACTCGGCCCAGCGGTTGGCGACCCAGCCGCATTCGTCCAGGCGGAACGGCGGCGCGATCGGCATCTCGGCCGTCGGAACCCGTTCATGCTGCATGTCGGCAATCAGGCGTCCCAGCGTGTTGGCGCTTGGTTGCAGGGAGTCCGGCACGGGAATCGCCGGGTCCTCGGCCTGCGGCTCGATCTGCCCCACCCACAGCCCGTATTTGCGCTGTTCGCTGGATGCCAGGCGAAAGCGCGTCGTTCCCACGCAGCGCAACTGCAGGAGGCCCGGCATGGGGGCCTGCCATTGCTCGATCTTCGCCATGGTGCCGAAGTCGGCCAGGACCTCCTTGCCTTCCGGCGTGCGGACTTCGTTGCCGGCCAGGAGCGGCACGACCCCGAATTCACTCTGCTCGGCGATGCACTGCTTGATCATGTCGAGGTAGCGTATCTCGAAGATGCGCAGGTGCAGGATGCCCTCTGGATAGAGCGCCCGGCTGAGGGGGAAGAGCGGCGTCGAAATCATGGCGGGAATGTCGGGTGGTTGCCCTTGACGCCAGAATAGCGCGTCCCGGCGGCCACGCGGGCGGCGGTGGCGCGGAAAGGCGGTAAAAAAGCGTTGCAGCCTTGTGAGGCTGCTTTCAGGGCGAACAGGCGCTAGTCCGCCAGCGGGACGACGTCCTGGTCGGCGCACGCCCGCAGCAGGTCGTCGATCCGGCCCTGCGGCAACACCATGCCGGGATCGATGTCGGCAAGGGGGCGCAGCACGAAGGCGCGCTGGTGCATGCGGGGATGGGGCAGGGTCAGCCGGGGTGAGTCCAGGCGCTGGCCGTCGTACAGCAACAGGTCCAGGTCCAGCGTGCGGGGAGCGTTGCGATAGGGGCGTTCGCGGCCGTGGCGCTGTTCGATGTCCTGCAGCAGGTCCAGCAGCCCCATGGGGGGCAGCGTGGTGCGCAGGCGCACTACGGCATTGACGTAGTCCGGGCCGCTGGAGTCGATCGGCCCGGTGCGGTAGAAGCGCGAGAGCGCGTCCTGCCGCACCTCGGGATGGGCGGCCAGCGCGGCCAGGGCCTCGCGCAGGGTGGCGGCCGGATCGCCCAGGTTGGCGCCCAGTCCCACCCAGGCCACCTGCCAGGCGGACGCGTTCATCCGGCTACCGGGGTGCCGCCTTCCGGGCCGCCCTCGGCGGGGCCGCCGTGGCGCGAGCGGCCGCTGCGGCGGCGGCGCTTGCGGGCCGGCGCGTCGCCTGGCGCGCGCGGCTGCCGGGCCAGTTCTTCGAGCATGGCGGCGCGCGCCGAGTCGCTGGCATCGGCCAGGTCCATCCACCACTGCGCCAGGGTGCTGTCCACCTCGCCCGCGGCAGCGCGCAATTGCAGGAAGTCGCAAGCAGCGCGAAAGCGGGGTTGTTCGATCATGCGCCAGGCCGCCTTGCCCTGCCGCCGCTCGAAGCGGGGCTGCATGAACCAGATTTCCCGCATGTCGGAGACGAAGCGGCGCTGGATCGCCAGCTTCTCGGTCTGGTCGTCCAGCACCGAGTCCACCGCCATGCCCAGCGCAGGCATGGGCAGCTCGCCGTCGGCCCGGTATTGCTGCCAGCGTTCGTTGACCTGCTGCCAGAGCAGCGCCGCGAACAGGAAGCTGGGGCTGACCGACTTGCCGCTGCGCACCCGCGTGTCAGTGCGTTCGAGCGCCAGCTGGACGAAGCGCTCGCCGCCGGGCTGCTCGAGCACCACGTCGAGCAGCGGGAGCAGGCCCTTGTGCAGTCCCTCGGCGCGCAGGCGCCGCAGGCAGTCCAGCGCGTGGCCGCAGGTCAGCATCTTGAGCATTTCGTCGAACAGCCGCGATGCCGGCACGTTCTCGATCAGGTGCGCCATTTCGCGGATCGGCGCCTGGGTGGCCGGCGCGATGGTGAAGCCGAGCTTGGCGGCAAAGCGTACGCCGCGCAGCATCCGCACCGGGTCCTCGCGGTAGCGCTTGACGGGGTCGCCGATGATGCTGACGACCTTCTTCTTCAGGTCGGCCACGCCGTTGTGATAGTCGATGACGATCTCGGTGGCCGGGTCGTAGTACAGCGCGTTGAGCGTGAAGTCTCGCCGCGCCGCATCCTCCTCCAGCGTGCCGAAGACGTTGTCGCGCAGGATGCGGCCATGTTCGTCGGTGGTCTGCTCGTCCGAGCCGGAGGCGCGGAAGGTGGAGGTTTCGATGATCTCCTGGCCGAACACCACGTGCACTAGGCGGAACCGGCGGCCGATGATGCGCGCGCGGCGAAAGAGCGGTTGCACCTGTTCCGGCGTGGCGTCGGTGGCCACGTCGAAATCCTTGGGCTGCGCGCCGACGATCAGGTCGCGCACCGCGCCGCCCACGATGTAGGCCTGGTAGCCGTTCTCGTGCAGCACGTCGCACACCTTGATCGCATGGCGCGATACCAGGCGGCGGTCGATGCCGTGCTTGGCCTGCGGCACGCGCAGGGGGGCATGCCGCCTGACGCTCAGGATGGGCCGTGGCGCCCGCGGGGTGAAGAGTTTGCTGATGAGCTTCTTGATCATGCGAACAGATCCGTGATGCGCCAGCCCCGGTCGCGCGCCAACTCGCGCAGCGCAGCGGACGGGTTGGCGGCGACCGGGTCGGTCACCGCCTCGAGCAGCGGGACATCGTTCATCGAGTCGCTATAGAAGAAAGACTGCCGGAAATCGGACAGCTGCCAGCCGTATCCGGCCAGCCATTGGTTGACGCGCACCACCTTGCCTTCGCGGAAGCAAGGGATGCCCTGGATGCGGCCGGTGTAGCGGCCGGCCACGTACTCGGGCTCGGTGGCCAGCAGCACCGGGATGCCGAATGCGCGGGCAACCGGAGCGGTCACGAAGGAGTTGGTGGAGGTGGCGATGGCGCACAGGTCCCCGGCCTCCAGGTGCTCGCGCACGAGGGCGATGGCCCGCGCGGTGATGGCGGGGCGGATGACCTCGGCCATGAATTCCTCGTGCCAGCGCGCCAGGTCGTAGGGCGTGTTCTGCGCCAGCAGGCCCAGCATGAACTCGGCGGACTCGATGGCGGTCAGCTTGCCGGCATCGTAGCGCCGCATCAGTTCCTCGTTCTTGGCGCAGGCCGCCTCGGGATCGCCGACGTGGCCGCCACGGGCGAGGAAATCGGCCCACCGGTAGTCGCTGTCGAGCGGCAGCAGGGTGTGGTCCAGGTCGAACAAGGCGAGGCGTGCGGGCGGCGCTTGGGTGGCGGTCATGACAACGAAGAATACGACTGAATGGAGGGCGATTGGGGCTGTTCGGCCAGCATGGCGCGCAGCAGCGGGAGGGTGATCGGCCGCTTGGCGGCGAGCGAGTAGCGGTCCAGGGCGTCGAGCAGGGCGGCCAGCTGGCGCATGTCGCGCTCGTAGTGGGTAAGTATCCAGTTGACCACTTCCGGGGCCAGTTGCAGGCCCCGGCTGGCAGCCTGGCGGACCAGGGCATCGGTCTTGTCGGCGTCGGACAGCACTTCGAGGCGGAACACGAGGTCCCATCCGAGCCGGGTGCGCAGGTCTTCCCGGATCTCGAGCTGCCCGGGAGCGCGTTCGCCGGCCACGACCAGCGACACGGCCATGTCGGTGGCGGAAAGTTCGCGCCAGCGGTTGTACAGCGTGAACACGGCCGCCAGGCGGGGCTCGTCCAGAAGGTGCAGGTCGTCGATGGCGATCAGGGCTGGCCGGGCATCGGCGTCCTCGGGCTGGGCGGCGCGCCTGTAGGCCGAGACCGGACTGCGGCTGTCCAGATAGACCGCGCCCGCGCCGTCGGACAAGGCGCGCAGCAGGTGCGTGCGTCCGCATCCCGCCGGCCCCCAGAGGTAGACGGCCCGGCCGGGAGGCAGCGCGCGCAGCGTCGCCAGGGCCTCGGTATTGGGGCCCGCGACGTAGTTTTCCAAGGACGGCGCCGGCGCGGCAAGAACGTCGAGTAGCAACTGCTTCATGTGATGCGGCTAAGAAGACCCGCAGCGTCGGACGATCATGGCGTTGGGAGGCGACAGGTCGGGCCGGGCAAGGCTGCGCAGGCAGGAAAGAAACGCAAAGGCGGCGAGGCGGCGGAGGAGGCCGCCACAGGGCCGTCGGCGGGACGGAACCGGCCGCAAGCCCCTATACGCTGCATGGGAATACCAATCATCGTAAAATTATAGCTTTCAGGCGTTCCCCGGCTGGTTTTTTTGCTGCGAGGGCCCGTTGACGCGGGGTTCGCGGCCGCGTCCCCGACGGGGCGCCGCCGCCGGACCGGGGACGAAAAACCGCCTTTTTCCCGCCTGGCCAACGAAAACGCATCCCTCCGGGGCACGCGCCAACTTATTTTTCGGTCCATTCCATGTCCGCACAACAACCCAGCGCTTCTTCTCTAACCTATCGTGACGCGGGCGTCGACATCGATGCGGGGGATGCCCTGGTCGAGCGCATCAAGCCGCTCGCCAAGCGTACCTTGCGCGAGGGCGTGCTGGCCGGCATTGGCGGATTCGGGGCGCTGTTCGAGGTGCCGAAAAAATACCGCGAGCCTGTGCTGGTGTCGGGTACGGACGGCGTGGGCACCAAGCTGCGCCTGGCCTTCTCTTGGAACAAGCACGACACGGTCGGCATCGACCTGGTGGCGATGAGTGTCAACGATATTCTCGTGCAGGGTGCCGAGCCGTTGTTCTTCCTCGATTACTTCGCCTGCGGCCGCCTGTCGGTGGATACCGCCGCAACCGTCATCGGCGGCATCGCCAAGGGTTGCGAACTGGCCGGCTGCGCGCTGATCGGCGGCGAGACCGCCGAGATGCCCGGCATGTATCCCGACGGCGAATACGACCTGGCGGGCTTTGCCGTCGGCGCGGTCGAGAAATCCCGCGCCATCGACGGCAGCCGCATCCAGCCGGGCGATGCCGTGCTCGGCCTGGCTTCCAGCGGCGCCCACTCCAACGGCTATTCGCTGGTGCGCAAGATCATCGAGCGCGCCGGGGCCGGACCCGACCAGGATTTCCATGGCCAGCCGCTGCGCGACGTGGTCATGGCGCCCACCCGCATCTATGTCAAGCAGGTGCTGGCGGCCATTGCCAAGCATGAGATCAAGGGCCTGGCCCACATCACCGGCGGCGGCCTGCTGGACAACGTGCCGCGCATCCTGCGGCCGGGCCTGGCCGCGCGCCTGCACCGCGATGCCTGGAAGATGCCCGAGCTCTTCGCCTGGCTGCAGCGCGAAGGCGGCGTGGCCGACGTCGAGATGCACCGCGTGTTCAATTGCGGCATCGGCATGGTGGTGGTGGTGTCGGCCGCCGAGGCCGATGCCGTGGCCGCGACCCTGCGCGAGCAGGGCGAGACGGTCTACCGCATCGGCGAGATCGTCGAGCAGCAGCCGGGCGCGGCACAGACCGAAGTGGTGTAAGGACCGCCGGCCGTTGCCGGGATTTCGGGCAAGCCCCGCGCACGGGGCCGGAGTGCGGCGGCCCCGGTCGCGAGGCTCGCCGCGTCGTTCAACCGACGATGGCGCGCAGGGCCCCGATCAGCGCATCGCACTCGGCATCGGTGCCTATGCTGATACGCAGGTACTGGTCGATGCGCGGCTGCTTGAAATGCCGCACCAGTACCTTGCGTTCGCGCAGCGCCTTGAGCAGCGCCGCGCCGTCGTGCGAGGGATGGCGCGCGAAAACGAAGTTGGCCGCCGAAGGCAGTACTTCGAAACCGAGCTGCGTCAATTGCTCCGTCAGGCGCGCGCGCGAGGCCATGACGGCCCGGCGGGTCTGGTCGAAGTAGGCCGTGTCCTCCATGGCCGCGGTAGCGCCCGCGATCGCCAGCCGGTCGAGCGGATACGAATTGAAGCTGCTCTTGACCCGTTCCAGTCCTTCGATCAGGTGCGGCTGGCCGATGGCGTATCCCACGCGGAGTCCCGCCAGCGAGCGCGCCTTGGAAAGCGTCTGTACCACCAGCAGGTTCGGGTAGGCCGCCACCAGCGGAACCGCCGAGGCGCCACCGAAATCGACATAGGCTTCGTCGATGACCACGACGGAGTCGGGATTCGCCTTCAGCAGGGCCTCGATGTCGTCCAGCGGCAGCAGGCGTCCGGTCGGCGCGTTCGGATTCGGAAAAATGATGCCGCCGTTCGGCTGGCCGTAGTCCTGCACGCGGATGGACAGATCGTCGGTCAGCGGCACGGCACGGTAGTCGATGCCGTACAGGCCGCAGTAAACCGGGTAGAAGCTGTACGTCACGTCCGGGAACAGCAGCGGCAGGTCGTGCTTGAGCAGACCCACGAAGACATGGGCCAGCACCTCGTCCGAACTGTTGCCGGCGAACACGTGGTCGGCAGGCACGCCATGGAAGCGCGCCACCGCGGTCTTGAACGCCGTGGCATCGGGGTCGGGATAGCGGCGCAGGGACTCGCCGGTGGCGTGGCGGATGGCTTCCAGGGCACGCGGCGAGGGCGGATACGGGTTCTCGTTGGTGTTGAGTTTGACCAGTCCGTCGATCTGCGGCTGTTCGCCGGGGACGTAGGGCGTCAGTTGCTGAGTGACGCGGCTCCAGTACCTGTTCATGAATCGTGTCGTCGAAAGTGCTCGCGCGGCAACGGGCCGCGCGAGCATTGAGCATAGCAGGGCCAGGGAGAGGGCGCACGCCGCGGGTTGGCGGGCCGCGACAGGATATCGGCGCGGGGTGGGAGGCTGGCCGCCTCGATGGCGCTGTTCAGCCCGCGGCGCTGATCGTCGCGTCGAGTGTCGCCGCCGCCGCGTCGATGACGCGTGCGGTGCTGTCCGGGGCAAGGCAGTCCACCACGATCCGGTCGGGCAGCGCGCGCAGCCAGGTGATCTGCCGCTTGGCCAGCTGCCGCGTCGCGGCAATGGCCTGCCCGCGCATCTCGGCACCGTGGATCTCTCCCGCCAGGTAGCTCCAGACCTGGCGGTATCCCACGCATCGTATGGAAGGCAGCTCGGGACTCAGGTCGGGGCGCGCGCGCAGGCGGCGCACCTCTTCCACCAGTCCGGCTTCGAGCATGGCGTCGAAGCGCTGTTCGATGCGGGCGTGCAGCCCGGCCCGCTCGGACGGCTCCAGGCTCAAGTTGACGGTGCGAAGCGGGGACCCGGCCGCCGCGCGCTGGCCAGTGAGCAGCGCCGACATGGGCTTGCCCGCAAGCGCATGGATTTCGAGGGCGCGCTGGATGCGCTGGCTGTCGTTGGGCGAGAGCCGTGCGGCGGTGGCCGGGTCGACGCGCGCCAGCTCGGCGTGCATCGCGGGCCAGCCGATTTCGGCCGCCCTGGCGTTGAGCTGCGCGCGCAGGACGGCATCGGCCTGCGGCAGGCTGTCCAGCCCTTCCCGCAGCGCCTTGAAATACATCATGGTGCCGCCGGCCAGGATAGGGATGCGACCGCGGCCGCGGATGTCGCCGATCAGGCGCAGCGCCTCGCTGCGGAATTGCCCCGCCGAGAAGGTCTCCGCCGGGTCGCGGATGTCGAGCAGATGCTGGGGCACGAGCTCGCGTTCCTCGCGGCTGGGCTTGGCGGTGCCTATGTCCATGCCGCGGTAGATCGTGGCCGAATCGACATTGACGATCTCGACGGGCCAGCGCTCGGCCAGCGCCAGCGTGGCCGCGCTCTTGCCCGCGGCGGTGGGGCCCATCAGGCACAGGACGGGAGGCGGCGTATCGGCGGCCATCGGTGTCGCCATCGCGGGATCAGCGGCCGCGCAGGAACAGCCGGTCGAGGTCGCCCACGCTGAGCTGCACCCAGGTCGGGCGGCCATGATTGCACTGGTCCGCGCGCTCGGTGGCCTCCATTTGCCGCAAGAGGCCGTTCATTTCGTCCAGGTTGAGCCGGCGGTTGGCGCGCACGGCGCCATGGCAGGCCATGGTGGCGAGCAATTCGTTGCGCTGTTCGGTCAGCAGTCGCGAGGCGCCGATCTCGGCGAAGTCGCGCAGCACTTCGCGCGCCAGCGTCTCGATGTCCGCCTGCGCCAGCGGCGCGGGCACGGCCCTTACCGCGATCGACGCCGGTCCCGCGGGCCGCAGCTCGAAGCCCAGTCCGGCCAGCGCCTCCTGCTGCTCCTCCACCAGCGCCACATCCCGTTCGGAAGCCCGGAAGACCACCGGCACCAGCAGGTTCTGCCGCGGCATGCGCTGGGCGTCGAGGGCGTTCTTGAGTTGTTCGTAGACGATGCGTTCGTGGGCCGCGTGCATGTCGACCACCACGAGGCCGTGCGCGTTCTGGGCCAGCACGTAGATGCCGTGGAGCTGGGCCACCGCCATGCCGAGCGGGAACTCGCCGTCGTCGGGAAGCGGGCGCGGCCGGGCGCCGGCGAGCGCCTGGGCCGCGCCGGACGCGGTAGGCGAGGCAGGTACCGGCGGCGGCGCAAGCGGTTCGTGCAGCGCGAGGATGCGCGCACCCAGTTCCGGCCGGTAACCCGGCGTGGCCGCATCGTGCAGCCTGAACGGCAATTGCGAGGCCGAGGCCAGGGCCGGCGCGACCGGGCCGAGCGTGCCTGTGCCCGGCGCAGGAGCGGAGCCGGTCATGGCGTCGGCGCCGCCGATCTGTTCGAAGACGGGTTCGGCGATCGCGGCCTGCGCATGCGCCAGGTCCGGCGCGGCGCCCGCCGCATGGGCCAGCGTCTGGCCGATGATCTGCGAAACGAAACGATGCACCGCGCCGCTGTCGCGGAAGCGTACCTCGTGCTTGGCAGGATGCACGTTGACGTCGACCGCGGCCGGGTCGAGATCCAGGAACAGCACGTAGGCCGGCTGCCGGTCGCCGTGCAGCACGTCGGCATAGGCAGTGCGCATCGCATGGCTCACGGTGCGATCGCGCACAAAGCGGCCGTTCACATACAGGTACTGGCGGTCGGCCCGGGCGCGCGAGGCCGTGGGTCGGGATACCACGCCATGCAGGCGTATCGCTCCCGCGTCGGCCTGCACCGGCAGGCCGCCTTGCCCGAATTCGGCGCCGAGCACGTCGTGGATGCGACGCACCGGATCGGCGGGCAGGTGCTGCTGGTAGGCGCGGTCGTGATGGAACAGCCGGAAGGCGACATGGCAGTGCGCGAGCGCAATCCGCTGGAAGGCTTCCACGCAATGGCCGAATTCGGTGGCTTCCGATTTCAGGAACTTGCGCCGCGCAGGGACCGCATCGAACAATTGGCGTACGTCGACGGTCGTGCCGGGCGGGCCGGAGGCCGGCGCCACCTGGCCGTCCTCCCACTGCCAGGCGTGGTCGGCGCCGGCGGTGCGCGATATCAGGGCCAGTCGCGCGACCGAGGCGATGGAAGCCAGCGCTTCGCCGCGAAAACCCATGGAAGCGACGGATTCGAGCTCGTTGAGCGAACGGATCTTGCTGGTGGCGTGGCGGGCGACCGCCAGGGGTAGTTCATCGGGCGGAATGCCGCTGCCGTCGTCGCTCACCGCGATCCGGCGTATGCCGCCGCCCTCGAGCCTGACGTCGATCGCCCGCGCGCCGGCGTCGATGGCGTTCTCCATCAACTCCTTGAGCACCGAGGCGGGGCGCTCGATGACTTCGCCGGCCGCGATCTGGCTGATCAGGAGGTCGGGCAGCTGGGCGATGGTGCGGCGTTCGGACATGGCGGGATTATAGTGGTCCGCCCGCAAAGCCGGGGGGCTGTCATGCTTTGACATGCGCGGAAACGCCGGCGTGGGCTATATTGCCCGATCGGTTTTCATGCTCGCGGGAAAAGGCCCGGTTCTCCTATGCTCGAATTTCTGAACATGCTGATCCACATCGACCAGACCCTGGGCGTGTGGGTCGCGCAATACGGCGCGTGGATCTACCTGATCCTGTTCCTGATCATCTTCGCGGAGACCGGACTGGTCGTGGTGCCGTTCCTGCCCGGCGACTCGCTGCTGTTCATCGCCGGCGCCTTTGCCGCCACCGGCAGCATGCACCCGGGACTGCTCATCGCGCTGCTGCTCGTCGCCGCCGTGACCGGAAACACCGTCAACTATTTCGTCGGCCGCTACATCGGGCCACGGGTCTTTTCGCAGAACATCCGTTTCCTCGACCGCGAAGCGCTGCTCAAGACCCACACTTTCTACGAAAAGCACGGCGGCAAGACCCTGATCATCGCCCGCTTCCTGCCCATCGTGCGCACCTTCGCCCCCTTCGTGGCCGGTGTCGGCTACATGACCTTCGCCCGCTTCCAGTTCTTCAATGTCGTCGGCGCCGTGCTCTGGGTCGTGCTGCTGGTCCTTGCCGGTTACTTCTTCGGCAACCTGCCGCTCGTGCGCGAACACCTGAACACCATCGTCCTGGTCGGCCTGGCCGCCGCGATCGTCCCCTTGCTGCTAGGCGCCCTCTGGAAAGGCCTGCGCCACTTCCGCAATCGCTCCGCCGGCGTAGAGCAATAGGGAAGCGAAGAAGCCCACCCCCTCCGCGCTTCGCGCAAGGGAAGCCCACCCCCTCCGCGCTTCGCGCGTCCCCCTCAAGGGGGCGGCGCTGGCGGACCGGCAAAGCCGGATCCGCGGCGCCCTGGGTCTAGTGCGAGTTTCTTAAATTGCCGCACCGTTGCTATCGCTGGCAGCCAGCGAAGCACAAGCGCCCCACCCCAAGATAACGGTACTAGATCCAGGATGCGGCGGATCCGGCTCCGCCGGTCCGCCCGCATCGCCCCCTGGGGGGCGCGCGTAAGCGCGTAGGGGGGGTATCTCTACGTCAGTTTGTTCTTGGACAGCGGCGGATTCTTCGCGAAATAGCGCTGGATGCCCTGCATGATGGCGGTCGCCATGCTGTCCTGGTAGGAGACGTCCGAGAGCCGCTTTTCTTCCTGGGGATTGCTGATGAAGGCGGTCTCCACCAGGATGGAAGGGATGTCCGGCGCCTTCAGGACGGCAAAGCCGGCCTGTTCGACGCGCGGTTTGTGCAGCCGGTTGATGTTCGACAACTCGTCCAGCACGGCGCGGCCGAGCTTGAGCGAGTCGTTGATCTGCGCCGTGGTCGACAAGTCGAGCAGCACCCGCGCGATCTGCTTGTCGTGCGAGCCGATGTTGACCCCGCCGATGAGGTCGGAGGCATTTTCCTTGGCCGCCAGCCAGCGGGCGGCGCTGCTGCTGGCGCCGCTCTCGGACAGGGCGAAGACCGACGAACCGCGGGCATCGGGCTTGATCCAGGCGTCGGCGTGCACCGATACGAAAAGATCGGCCTGGACGCGCCTCGCCTTGGCGACACGGACGTGCAGCGGCACGAAATAGTCGCCGTCTCGGGTGAGCATGGCGCGCATGTTGGGCTGCTGGTCGATCTTGGCCTTCAGGCCGCGCGCGATCTGCAACACCACGTCCTTCTCGCGGGTGCCGCCGCGTCCGATGGCGCCCGGGTCTTCGCCGCCATGACCGGGATCCAGGGCCACCGTGATCATGCGCGCCACGGCGGGCGCCGGGTCCGTCCGCCGGCGGGAAGGCGCCGGTTCCGGCGCGGCCTCCGGAATCTGCCCGCCGTTGACGGCGGAGCCGGTGCCCGGCGCGGGTACGGCGTTGCGCTCGGCCTGCAGATTCTCGAGCATCTGCGCCATCGGATCGTCGCCGCCCTTGTTCGCCAGGGCCAGCAGCGGGTCTTGCGCAACCTTGGGGTAGAGATCCAGCACGAGGCGGTGCTTGTATTCCCCCACCGGCTTGAGGCTGAAAACCTGGGGGATCGTCTCCTGCTTGAGGTCCAGCACCAGCCTTACCACGTTCGGCCGGTTCTGGCCCACACGGACACTGGCGATATAGGGATCATCCGGGCGGACCTTGGACACCAGGTCGCGCAGCGCGGCGTTCATTTCCACGCCTTCGATGTCCAGCACCACGCGGTCGGGGTTGGCCAGCACGAAGTGCTCGGTCTTGAGTTCGGCGTCCAGCTCCAGCGTGAGCCGGGTGTAGTCGGGCGCGGGCCACAGGCGCACGGCCACCAGTTCGGCGGCGCGGGTGGCAGTGGGAACCAGCGGCACCACCAGGGTGGCGGCCAGGCCGGCCACCAGGCGCCGCCGGGAAATTCCCCGCGGCGCCAGGACGCCCTGGGCTTGGGCGTAGGACAAGGCCGGCGCGCCGGCCGGCTGGTCGGGGTCGGGCTCTAGCCCATCGTGTCGGGAAAAAGTGTGTTCAGCCATGCCTGCCCTTTTGCGGTGTGGGCACTGAGCGTCACCCCGCGTCCTGCGCCTTCATAAGACAGCGCGATGTCCAGGTCCGGAGCCGGGAGCGCACCGCCCGCGCGTTCGGCCCACTCGATGAGCACCAGGGCGTCATCGCGCAGAGCGTCCCGGAATCCGGCGTCGAGCCACTCGCGTGGATTGGTAAAACGATAAAAATCAAAGTGATAGCAGTATAAGTTCGAAACTTTGTAAGGTTCAACTAGCGTGAACGTCGGACTTTTGATTCGACCTGTAACGCCGACTCCACGCAACAGAGCGCGGGCGAAGGTGGTTTTGCCCGCGCCGAGGTCGCCTTGCAGGTGAATGCGGCCCCCGGTGGCGGCCAGCGGCGCGAGGCGGGCGGCCAGCGTTTCGGTCGCGGCTTCGTCGGCGAGATGGAGATGTCGAGAGTTGGGCATGGCGGGGTGAAAGGCGTCGTTCGTGGGCATGGGCTACCATCGCAGTATGTCAGCGTTGCCCCCGAATGCACCCGTTTCTTCCTCTTCCGGCCTCGATCTCGCAGGCCTGGTCGAATCGGTGCGCCAGTGGGGACGGGAACTGGGGTTTTCCGCGGTGGGGGTTGCCGACCTCGACCTGGCCGAGGCGGGGGAACGGCTGGCCGCCTGGGTAGGCGAGGGCATGCATGGCGAAATGGATTATATGGAGCGGCATCTGCCGCTGCGCCGGGATCCTGCCCAATTGGTGCCGAATGCCCGATCGGCCATCATGGTCCGCATGGACTACGCGCCGCTGGACGGCCCCGCGCTGGCCGCGCGCCAGCGGTCGGCCCTGGCCGACGGCGCCACGGCGGTCGTGGCCAGCTACGCGCTGGGGCGCGACTACCACAAGGTGCTGCGCCAGCGTCTACAGCGGCTGGCGGACCGCATCGCCGGGCACATCGGTCCGTTCGGTTACCGCGTCTTTACCGACTCGGCGCCGATCATGGAAGTCGAACTGGCGCGCAAGGCCGGAATCGGCTGGCGCGGCAAGCACACGCTGTTGCTCTCGCGCGACGGCAGCTGGTTCTTCCTGGGCGAAATCCTCACCGACCTGCCCCTGCCGGCCGATCGGCTGGAGACGCCACGCTGCGGACAATGCCGCCGCTGCATCGACGCCTGTCCGACCGGCGCGATCGTGGCGCCGTACCTGCTCGACGCCCGGCGCTGCATCTCCTACCTGACCATCGAACTCAAGGGCAGCATCCCGGAGGCGCTGCGGCCGGCCATCGGCACGCACGTCTACGGCTGCGACGACTGCCAGACGGCGTGTCCGTGGAACAAGTACGCGCGCGCCTCGGATATCCCGGATTTCGCGCCGCGCCATGGACTGGAGGCGGCGTCGCTGCTGGAGCTGTTCGCCTGGACCGAGGCGGATTTCGATGAGCGCACGCAAGGAAGCGCCATTCGCCGCATCGGCTACGAACGCTGGTTGCGGAATGCCGCCGTCGCGCTCGGCAACGCGCCGCCCTCCGAAGCCGTGCGGGCGGCGCTGCGGGAACGGGTCGACCACCCCAGCGAACTGGTTCGCGAACACGTGCGCTGGGCGCTGGAGCGGCAACGGGCCGCCGACGACTGAGCGGGAGTCGGGGAAAACGAGCAGGGGGATATGCACAGCGTAACAAGGCTGTTTGCTATTCTTTTGACCAGGCCCTTGACCAAGCCCGCTTGAGCCATGAGGTCAGGACATATCCGCAGGAAGCCGGATGAGGGTAGGCGCGGGTGCGCACCTGCGCCTGCGCTGCATGGGCCGTCCCGTGAAGGACCATCCAAAAGAGGAGCATGCATGAAAGCAAGAAGAATCGCCGCATCGCTGGCGGGAATGGCGGCGGCCGTCACCACGTTCGCCGCGGCACCCGGCGCAGCCTTCGCGCAGTCCTATCCGAACCGGCCGGTGCGCGTCATCGTGCCGTTTGCCCCCGGCGGCTCGACCGACATCATCGCCAGGCTGGTGGGCGAACGCATGGGCAAGGAGCTCGGCCAGCCCTTCGTGATCGAGAACCGTGGCGGCGGCGGTGGCGCCATCGGCGCCAGCGAGGCCGCGCGTGCCGCGCCCGACGGCTATACCCTGAGCATTGCCACCGTTTCCACGATGGCGATCAATCCGGCCTGCAATGCCAAGCTGGGCTACGACCCGCTCAAGGATTTCCAGCCGGTCACCAATTTCGCCCACACCGCCAACGTGCTGGCCGTCAATCCCAAGGTCCCGGCCAACGATTTCAAGGCCTTCCTCGAGCTGGCCAAGAAGGAACCGGGCAAGTTCTCGTTCGCCACGTCGGGCACTTGCAGCATCAATCACTTCCTGGGCGAACTCTTCCAGTTGGGCACGGGCGCCAAGATCGTCCACATTCCCTATCGCGGTTCGGGTCCGGCCATTGCCGACGTCGTCGGCGGTCAGGTGCAGATGCTGTTCGACAACCTGCCCTCGTCCATGCCCAACATCCAGGCGGGCAAGCTGCGCGCATTGGCCGTGGCGTGGCCGGAACGGGTCGATGGCCTGCCCAACGTGCCGACGTTCAAGGAACTGGGGCTGCCGCTGATGAACGATCCGGCATGGTACGGATTGCTGGCGCCGGCCGGGACACCGACCGAGATCGTCAACAAGCTGCGTGATGCCGCGGTGAAGGTGCTGGCCGATCCGCAGGTCAAGGATACGCTGGCCAAGCAAGGGGCCGCGCCGGTGGGCAATACGCCCGCCGAGTTCCGGGCCGAGATCGAGAAGGAGCTCAACAAGGCCAAGGACGTCGTGAAGAAGCAGAACATCAAGTTGGAGTGAGTCCCCGGCAGGGCCAACCCCCCGGCGGCCTTCGGCCGCTCCCTTCCTCGAGGGGGCGGCGCTGGCGGGCCTGCGGTCTGCTAGGAATGGCCCAGGCCCCGGGCCATGGCGGCGGCGAGGATGGGGAGGGCGGCCCAGCCGGCGGCCTGGATCTTGATGGCGGTGCGGACCTTGACGATGTCTGTGGCTGCGGGGTGGAAGTCGGGGGTGTGGCGGGCTTGCTGCCGCCAGCGCAGATAATTGATGGTGGGAAAGGCCGATACGGCGCCCACTGCCAGGAATACCCCGATCTTGGCCCAGAAGAAGGGGTTGTCCAGATAGAAATCCATGCCTTTGGGACCCCAGGCGACGCGGGCGGCGCCGATGGCCAGGATCAGGCCGGCCAGGCTGCCGTAGCAGGCGTCGGTCCGGCCCAGGGCGGCCAGGGGTAACGGGCGCGACGGGCTCAATAGTGCCCACTGCATGGCCAGCGCGGCCGCCATGCCGAGAAAACAGAGATGGTGCATCCATGCGAGCAGGAAGTCGGTGGTCATTTTGTTGACACTGTCTAGATTGCTGGAAGCGTCACGATAGCATGAATGTTTACAGTGTCAAGAATTATTTTCCTCGAAGAAGGCGCGGTCAATTTGACGACGTAAAGATTTGTTTGCGAAGATGCAGCATGGCAGTCGATCAATCCACCGGCGGCAGGGGCGGCCGTCGTCCCGCCACGCGCGCGGGCGCTTATCACCATGGCGATCTGCGCCAGGCCCTGCTCGATGCGGCGCAGTCCATTCTCGAAGAGCGCGGGCTCGAGGGATTCACGCTGCGCGAGTGCGCGCGGCGCGCCGGTGTCTCCCATGCCGCGCCGGCGCATCATTTCGGCGATGTGGCGGGCCTGCTCACGGCCTTCGCGGCATCCGGGTTCCGCCAGCTGTCCGCCCTGATGCGGGCCTATCGGGAAGCCGCGCCGGCCGAGCCCGAGGCCCAGCTGCGAGCCGTCGGCCTGGCCTACATCGACTTCGCCATCGGCCACCGGGCACAGTTCCAATTGATGTTCCGCGATGACAGGCTGGCGCCCGGTGATTCCGGCCTGGACGAGGCCGGCCGGGAGGCCGCCGGGCATTTGTCCGACACCCTGGCCGCCGCGCTGGCGACTCGGGGGCTGGCGGAGAAGGGACCCGATTTCGACCGTCGCTTGATACTGGCATGGTCCGCGGTACACGGCTTTGCCACCTTGCTGCTGGAGGGCCGCCTGGATGGATGGCGCGGACAGCAATCGGTGCCCGTCTATGCCTCGCGCGCCGGCGACGAGGTGCTTGCGGTGCTGGAAGTGGCACTGCTCGCCCCCGCCACGGCGCCCGGCCGACGGCGACGGGGAGGGGGGGAATGAGCGCGCCCGGCCGGCCGGCCGAAGGGCGCGCTTCCTCCCTCGGGGAGGATGTCGCGCAGCGACAGGGGGGTATGCGATGAGCGTCCTGCGCGACAAGCCCAAGGCGCGCCAAGGCGTGATGCGCCCCGGCGACGACCCCGGCATAGCGGCCTTCATCGAAGCCATGTGGCTGGAGGACGGCCTGTCCGACAATACCTTGCGTGCTTATCGCCAGGACCTGGCGGCCTTCGACGCCTGGCTCAAGGAAGCGCGCGGGTCCGCGCTCGACCGCGCGCAGGGCCACGACATCGAGGCCTGGTTTGCCGCCGTCCATTCCCAGAGCAAGGCCACCACGGCCAACCGGCGGCTGGCGACGCTGCGGCGTTATTTCCAGTGGGCGCTGCGCATGCATCGCGTCGAGGCCGATCCATGCCTGACGCTGCGCGCGGCCAAGCAGCCGCCGCGGTTGCCCAAGACCTTGTCCGAGGCCCAGGTAGAGGCCTTGCTGGGGGCCCCGGACCTGGATACCGACCTGGGATTGCGCGATCGCGCCATGCTGGAGACCTTGTATGCCACCGGCCTGCGCGTATCCGAGCTGGTCGCGCTGAAGTCGCTCGACGTGGGGCTCAACGAAGGCGTGGTGCGCGTCGTCATGGGCAAGGGCGGCAAGGATCGCCTGGTGCCGCTGGGCGCCGAGGCGGCGCACTGGATCACGCGCTACCTGGCCGAGTCGCGCCCGGCCCTGCTCGGAAGCCGGATCAGCGACGTGCTCTTCGTCACCGCGCGCGCGGAGGCCATGACGCGCCAGAGTTTCTGGCTCATCGTCAAGAAATACGCCATTCGTGCCGGCATACGCGCCGCCTTGTCGCCCCACGTGCTGCGCCACGCTTTCGCCACGCATCTGCTGAACCACGGCGCTGACCTGCGCGTGGTCCAGATGCTGCTTGGCCATGCCGACATCTCGACCACCCAGATCTATACGCATATCGCGCGCGAGCGGCTTAAACTCCTGCACGCCCGGCACCATCCGCGAGGATAGCCGCGCATTTCACCGGGCCGGCCGCGCCGGCGAAGCACATGAGCAAATCCAAGCACGTTTCCGAGACACCCGCGACGCAATTCCTGCGCAAGCACGGCGTGGCTTTTACCGAGCATGCCTACGAGTACGTGGAGCATGGCGGCACCGCCGAATCGGCGCGCCAACTGGGCGAGGACGAGCATGCCGTGGTCAAGACCCTGATCATGGAGGACGAGGAGGCCAGGCCGCTGGTGATCCTCATGCACGGGGACCGCGAAGTGTCCACCAAGAACCTGGCCCGCCAGATCGGCGCGAAGAAGGTGGCGCCGTGCAAGCCCGAAGTCGCGCAGCGCCATTCCGGCTACCTGGTCGGCGGCACGTCGCCGTTCGGTACGCGCAAGGCCATGCCGGTCTACGTCGAGGCCAGCGTGCTCGAACTGCCGCGCATATTCATCAACGGCGGCAAGCGCGGCTACCTGGTCGGCATCGATCCGCGCGAGCTGGTGCGCCTGCTGCGCGCCGTTCCCGTGTCGGCGGCGCTCTGACGCCGGAACCGAGGCGCCCGCCTTCCTGTCATGCGTGCCCGCGATCATGGCCAGGCGCCGCTCGCGCCGCCGCGGGACAGCATGATGGCCAACCGGTAGAATCGCCGGCTGTCATGCCTTTGTCATTGCGCCGTGGCCACACTGGCCCGAGGATTCCCTTTCCATGATCACCATTGCCGCCGCCGTCGTCGCCTACCTGATCGGCTCCATATCGTTTGCCGTCATCGTCAGCCGCGTCATGGGGCTCGCCGACCCGCGCACCTACGGCTCCAAGAATCCCGGGGCCACCAATGTCCTGCGCTCGGGCAGCAAGGCCGCTGCCGTCATCACCCTGGTGGGGGACGCCTTCAAGGGCTGGCTCGCGGTATGGCTGGCCCAGGTCTATGCACCGCGGCTCGGCATGGGCGAGACCACCATCGCGGTAGTCGCGCTGGCGGTATTCCTCGGCCATCTCTATCCGGTGTTCTTCCGCTTCAAGGGCGGCAAAGGCGTGGCCACGGCGCTGGGCGTGCTGATCGGACTGCAGCCATGGCTGGGCGTGGCAACCCTGGCCACCTGGCTGATCGTCGCCGTGTTCTTCCGCTATTCCTCCCTCGCCGCCATCGTCGCCGCCATCTTCGCTCCCATCTACTACGTATTCGGCCACGGCGTGGCCTGGACCGCCGACGCCCGCATCGGCACGGCCATTGGCATCATGGCGCTCTTGCTGCTCTACCGCCACCAGAAGAACATCGCGAATCTCCTGGCCGGCAAGGAAAGCCGAATAGGCCATAAGCCGCCCTCCCCTTGAGGGGGAGCGGCCGCAGGCCGCAAAGGGGGTGGGCCTCCCTAGCGCGTAGGAGGGGAACCCAGCTCCCATCGCGGCTGGACCGTAAAGCCGCTGTGGCGCTCGGCGGGGTCGGCCAGGCCGGCTTGCAGGCGCAGGGCGGCGGCGAAGGCGATCATGGCGCCGTTGTCGGTGCACAATTCCAGTGGCGGGAAGAAGGCTTGGGCTCCCAGGCGCTCGAGCCGGGCGGCCAACCGTTCGCGCAGCAGCTTGTTGGCGCCCACGCCGCCGGCGATGACCAGCCGTTTCAGCCCGGTGGCCTCGAGCGCCTTGACGGACTTGGCGACCAGCACCGACACGATGGCGTCCTGCGTGGCCGCAGCCAGGTCGGCGCGGGCCTGCGCGTCGTCCGGTTCGAGGTTCCTCATGCGGGTGAGCACGGCCGTCTTGAGCCCGCTGAAGCTGAAGTCGAGGTCGGGGCTGTGCAGCTTGGGGCGGGGCAGGTCGAAGCGCTCGGCATGTCCGGATTCGGCCAGCCGGGAGAGCGCCGGCCCGCCGGGGTAGCCCAGGCCGAGCAGCTTGGCGGTCTTGTCGAAGGCCTCGCCGGCGGCGTCGTCCAGGGTCTCGCCCAGCAGCGCATAGCGGCCGACGCCATCCACCCGCATCAACTGGGTGTGTCCGCCGGATACCAGCAGCGCGACGAAGGGAAACTCCGGGCGCGGCGTGGCCAGCAGCGGCGAGAGCAGATGACCTTCCAGGTGGTGGATGGCGATGGAGGGCAGGTCGCGCGCCCAGGCGATGGCCTGCGCCACGCTGGCGCCCACCAGCAGCGCCCCGGCCAGGCCCGGCCCGGCGGTGTACGCAATGGCGTCGACGTCTTCCAGGGCCAGGCCCGCGGCGTCGAGCGCCTGGCGCGTCAGGGGAAGTACCCGCCGCACGTGGTCGCGCGAAGCCAGTTCCGGGACGACGCCGCCATAGTCCTGGTGCATCTCCACCTGGGAGTGCAAGGCATGGGCGAGGAGCCCGCGCTCGGTGCTGACCACGGCCACGCCGGTTTCATCGCAGGAACTTTCAAAGCCGAGGACGATCATGGAAAATGAGCGTGGACGCGATTATGATGCGAGTTAACCCTAGCGGGCAGTGTAGCACCGAGGCCGCAGAAGCATTGGCAAGTTGGCGCGGGATCTGCTATATTGGCAGGCTTGATTAACCCCTAGCAACCCCGAGGCAATCGTTACATGCCGACAATTCGCGTTAAAGAAAATGAGCCGTTTGAGGTCGCCCTGCGTCGTTTCAAGCGCACCATTGAAAAGACTGGCTTGCTGACCGAACTGCGCTCGCGCGAGTTTTACGAAAAGCCCACGGCCGAGCGCAAGCGCAAGCACGCTGCTGCCGTCAAGCGCCACTACAAGCGCATCCGCAGCCAGCAACTGCCCAAGCGCCTGTACTGATTGCTGCCGCGCCGCGTGCGCGATGTAAGCTTTCCGGTAGTTTCGCAGAGTTGTCAGAGCCGCTACGGCGCCAGCCGGGCGGCTTTTGGCGTTTTTGCCGTTATTCTTCATTTTTCGGCGTCCGCCCGCGACGTCCGAACCCTCACACCGCGGAATGCTCATGACTGCAGATACCCTCAAAGCCCGCCTGTCCGATGAAATCAAGAGCGCCATGCGCGCCAAGGCCACCGAGCGCCTCGGCACGCTGCGCCTGCTGGCTGCCGCCATCAAGCAGAAGGAAGTCGACGAGCGCCGCGACCTGGGGGACGCCGACATCGTCGCCATCGTCGAAAAGCAGGTGAAGCAGCGCCGCGAGTCCATCGCGTCGTTCGAGCAGGCCGGGCGCACGGAATCCGCCGCCCAGGAGCGCGCCGAGATGGCCGTGCTGCAGGAGTTCCTGCCCCAGGCCGCTTCCGAGGAGGAAATCGCCGCCGTCGTGGCGGCCGCGGTGGCCGAGGTTTCGGCCCAGGGCGTGACCGGCGGGGCGGCCATGGGCAAGGTCATGGGGCTGGTCAAGCCCAAGCTGGCCGGCCGCGCCGACATGGCCGAGGTGTCGAAGCTGATCAAGGCCCGCCTGGGCTGAGCCGCGAGGCGTTCCTCCCCCGCCCTGCGCGCATGATTCCCGAGTCATTCATCCAGGATCTGCTGGCCCGGGTCGACATCGTCGACGTGGTGGGCCAGCATGTCCAGCTGCGCAAGGCAGGGGCCAATCTGCTCGGATTGTGCCCTTTTCACGGCGAAAAGACGCCGTCTTTCACCGTCAGTCCTACCAAGCAGTTCTACCATTGCTTCGGCTGCGGCGCCCACGGCACCGCCATCCGCTTCCTGATGGAGCATACGGGCGCGGGCTTCCCGGAGGCGGTGCGCAGCCTCGCCGGCATGGTCGGCATGCAGGTGCCCGAAGAGGAGCGCAGCCCCCGCCAGCGCGCTGCGCGGCAGCAGCGCGAGGCCATGGTGTCGCGCCACAGCCAGGTGCTGGAGACGGCCAACACCTGGTATCGGCAGCAGCTGCGCGGTGCCGCGGCGGCGGTTGCCTATCTGAAAGGGCGCGGCGTGTCGGGCGAGATCGCCGCCCGCTTCGGGCTCGGCTGGGCCGGCGCCGAGCGCCAGGGCCTTGCTGCCGTGCTGCCCAGCTATGACGATCCGCTGCTGGTGGAGGCCGGCCTGGTGATCCAGAGCGAGGACGGGCGCCGCTACGACCGCTTCCGCGAGCGGGTCACGTTCCCGATCCGCAACGCCCGTGGCCACTTGATCGGCTTCGGCGGCCGCATCATCGGCAAGGGCGAGCCCAAGTACCTGAATTCGCCCGAAACGCCCATCTTCTCCAAGGGGTCGGAGCTCTACGGCCTCTGGGAGGCGCGCCAGGCCATCCGCAAGGAAGGCATGGTGGTGGTCGTGGAGGGCTACATGGACGTCGTGGCCCTGGCCCAGCTGGGCATCGAATGCGCCGTGGCGACGCTGGGCACCGCGACCACGCCGGTGCACGTGCAGAA
>Ga0182746_1000854_pt1 | contig 33439 bp, 37 predicted proteins | sample eDN3rd30CBELigOP_FD_128881 | JGI IMG/M metagenome (GOLD analysis project Ga0182746, IMG submission 128881) | Enriched Organic Plus compost microbial communities from Emeryville, California, USA - eDNA 3rd pass 30_C BE-Lig OP (version 2) (version 2) ...
GCCATCGTCGTCTGGATCGAGCGGAAGTATCACCGGCAACGAGCCCAGGACTCCCTCGGCGGCTTGACCCCCATCGAGTTCGAGTCCAAGCTGGCCGAGCCGCTCACCCTCGCGGCCTAAACCGCACCTGTCACCGATTCGTTCCTCACGCCCTCGCGCCGTTTCTCGGTGATGACACTGAGCTGGTCGAGGCGTTGCAGTCAGCCCTCGAGCTTCGCAACCGTCTGGCTCATACCTATTGGTACGAGCACGACCGAGACTTCGCATCCTTCGCTGGCCGCGACGAGATGATGGCGGAAGTCATCCTCGCGCAAGCAACCTTCCAAGCTGTCGATGCTCGGCTCAGCCCGGTCCTCTCGCGCTACTTGGAAAGCGTCGGGCTCACGCAAGAGAAGGCGGACGCCTACATCGCTGAAGAACTCGCGGCCCGTCGAGCTGAAGCCGAGAGTCGCGATCTTCCTGAGTCGGATTGAGCATGGACGCTGACGGCGACGAGCTTCCCGATGATCTCGATGCGTTCACCGAGGCCCAGCGCGATGCACTCCTGGCCATGACGCCGAAGGAAGCTGGTCTGTGGCTTGGCTTCTCAGAACAAGGCGGGGCGATGGTCCAAGTGACCCTCCGAGAGATTCGAGACGCAGAAGGTCGGTAGGTGTTGCCCGCGAACGGGGCGGTGTCATTCCGGGAGCTCGCTCGCTTGATTCTCCGCGAGCTGGTGGGCTAGCTGGGCCCACTTCTTCTTGAAGTAGGCGTCGGCGTCCGCTCCCGTCGGGTCTTGGCCCCAACGCTCGGTCTTCCAGAACTCGAAGAACTCCACAATCTGATCCTCGCGGTAGATCAAACCGAACGCTGTCGGGAAGTCCCACTCGAAGACTTTCATCATGTTCTCGATGGTGTAGTCAAGGTTTCCCGCGCGGACCTCCTCGAACACAACAGCGCCAGCTTCCGAGAGCGACAAGCTTGCGGAGTTGCCAGCGGAGAGCCAATGGGTTGTGGCGTCCGCTTCTGCCCACTCGAAAGCGATATAGCCCCCGGTGCGCTTGATAGCCTCCTCCAGAGCCAACCACTCTGGAGGCACGGCCTCTTTCGCAAACCAGTGCTCCCGGTTCGCACCGAAAAGACCTCTAAGTACGGAGCCATAGCTGCCTCCGCCCTGACGTCGGTAATGCGGATAGGTGTAGCCCTTGAAGTCCCAGGTCTCGCCGTCCCTGTTGGTTCGGTAGCTCAGTTGTCCTGCGTAGCCTGTGGAAACAACTTCGTAGTCGTATCGAGGGACCGCCTCGATGTAGGCCTCCAGCTCAGGGCCGACCCTCTCGGCGGTGATGGAGACTTTCACGCCAGTGAAGTTGGCCATGGGAAGACCCTACTGAGGCTCCGGCGCCCAGAGCTCGCCGCCGAGGTCAGAGCGGGCTGCTATCTCCATCCAGTAGGTTTCGGAAGGGTCGCCGCCCCACCATGCTCGGATCGCCATGAGACGACGGTAGTGGTGAGCACCGACCCCCAGCGGAGACTCACCTTTCTACGACGCCTGGCTGACACGGTGGGCGAGTCTCTCGACGCCCGCACATCGAACGTCGTACTCGCCCCGTTCAGTCTTAGACCATCGCTCAATGCGTCGTGTCAGTCGTGTCTGGAGGGTCATGAAAATCCCTGGTCAGCGGCGTGTCAGGGTTGACGACCCTTGAATTTGGCGGCAGGTTTGAAATATAGGCAAGTGACCGTGACCTGGTTCACGATCGTCGCGTTCCGGCACCTCGCCGCGAACCTCGCGGCCTCGCTCGACAAGGGGCAGCGCGTGCTCGTGACCGGCAGGCTGCGGGTGCGCGACTGGCAGTCCGACGACAAGAAGGGCACGAGCGTCGAGATCGTCGCGGATGCCGTGGGGCACGACCTCGCGTGGGGCACCGCGCAGTTTACCCGCACGCCGCGCGCCTCGACCGGTCCGGTCGCGGCGGAGGACCTCGCCCCCGCGGACGACACCGCCGAGTCGTCGGCCACCGGAGCGTTCCCGCAGGAGGCGCGGGAGCCCGCCGCCGTGCCGTTCTAGACTCGTCGCAGCCGCGCCGCACGCGCGGGCCGAGTCGCGGAGGATGCGATGACCCGAACGCGCCGCGCGCTCGCGTGCGCCGCCGCCGTGGTCACCCTCGTTGCGCTCGCCGGCTGCGAGGCCGCGCAGCCCGATCCGACGCCGACCGCGTCGTCGACCCCGAGCCCGACGCCCTCCGCGACGCCGACCCCCGACCCCGAGCCCGTCTTCGACGGCACGGCGGCCGACAATCAGGCGTACTTCGACAAGCTCAACCGCGACCTCATCGCCTCCGGCGCCGAGCTCAACGGTCGGGCCTTCATCGACAACCTCGTGGCGGCGGGCTACCCGCGCGAGAGCATGGAGGTCACACCCGACCGCACGGCCATCAACGAGCCGGCCGACAACATCGTGTTCTCGATCCGCTTCGGCGACACGTGCCTGCTCGGGCAGTGGGGCAACATCGGGTACACGAGCCTCGTGACCGACGTGCCGTCGACGGGCCGCTGCATCATCGGCACCGCCCGCCCGGCCTGACGCCGCGAGCTAGAGCTCCTGTCGCATCACGACCCGCGGAAACCCCGCGAGCACCGACGTCGTGTCGCCCACGTGGCGGAAGCCCGCCTTCTCGAAGAGCCCCCGTGTGCCGACGTACGCCATCGTGAGATCGACCTTCTCGCCTTTGCTGTCGACGGGGTAGCCCTCGATCGCCAGCGCCCCGTGCGAGCGCGCGAAGTCGACTACCCCACCTGGCTGCATCACTACAATCACCACCGACCCCACACCGGCATCGGCGGATCAACACCCGCCTCCCGCGTTCACAACCTCACGGGGAACTACAGCTAGCGACCCTCCCCAGTATGCTGGACGAATGGCCGAGGACTCAATCTGGCGCAAGTGGTGGACCTACGCCATCATCGTCGTCCTGATTGGCGGAGGCATTTGGTGGGTGACCGCGCAGACATCGGTTCTCCCCCTCAAGGATGGCCGCTACAACTGCCAGGCTGTGTTCGTTAACGCTGACAACAAGTACGAGATTCTCGTGGACTCAGCGGGCAACCGCTATCCCGGTGAGGCGACCGTGCGAGGTGGCAAGTTGGTCGGCCTCACCGGGACCAGCGCGATGAGTTCCTCTGACGTTGCTCGACTCACTGTGCGCTCGAAGGGCGACTCTCACTTCCACGCGACTGACGACCCAGCCATGCACTCGTACTACGCCGTGGCGTGTGATTACGCGGGGCGCTGACGACAATGGGTAGTCGGACCTGGCGTGCAGAACGTTCCCGGACGGTCTGGACAGCCCTTCTGACAGCAGCTTCGCTCGTGCTCGCCGGGTGCAGTTTCCTCGGTGGGAACAACACGCGCCCAGTCCCTCAATCGGTGTCCTGCGATGACGTAGTTGATTCGGTGATCCAGCGAGAACGGATTGGCGATACCGGAGGGACAATCAACTCCGAGCTTCAGTGGCTCACGGACAACTGCGATGAGGGCTACGACATCGCCATTGGTTACGTCTCGCAGGCGAGCATGGCGAAGGGGCAGTTTGGACCCGAGACCTGCGACTTCTTGCTGGAGCACAACTTCCATCCCGAAGCTGTCCGGCTTCTTAGCGCCGATGGACTTTGCACGGGTTCGACTTCGACAGCACCCTGGGCTGATGCACCGAGCTCGAATCAGTGGCCAAACGGTGGCCTCGCCTGGGACCAGGCCGTGAACTACGTCGGCACGACGCAGAGGGTCTGTGGGCCGCTGATGAGCATGCGTCCCTCAAACGATGATGTGTTCCTCAACATCGGTCGGGACTACCCGGACTCGCAACGGTTCGTCATCGTGGTTTGGGACATTGGCGGCGTCGAGCCGGAGTCGCCAGGTCTCACTATCTGCGCTAGCGGCCCCATCACTTCCTACAACGGGGTTGCTCAGATTGAGCTACGAGACCTAGGCCCCATCGAGGTCTGGGAGTAGTTTCCCGGCGACGCCCGTCAGTCGGTGTCTGGAGGGTCATGAAAATCCCTGGTCAGCGACGTGCCAGGGTTGACGACCCGTGAATTTGGCGGCAGGTTGGAAACTTAGGCAAGTGACCGTGACCTGGTTCACGGTGACGGCGTTCCGCCGTCTCGCGGAGAATGCCGCGGCATCGCTCGAGAAGGGCGATCGCGTCATCGTCCAGGGGCGCCTCCGCGTCCGCCCGTGGGAGAGCGGCGAGAAGTCCGGCATATCGGTCGAGATTGACGCGGACGCGATCGGCCATGATCTCGCGTGGGGGACGACCGTCTTCAGTCGTTCGCTCTCGTCCTCAAGCGCACCGCCATCGGAGTTCGACGCGGCAGGTGCTGAGGTCCGTCCTTCTGGAGATGCCCTACGCACCGTGCGCTCGGAGGAGGACCGCGATGTGCCGGCGCTGGCGGCGGACGCCGCGCCGACACCGTTCTAACGACCCAGGTCTGGATCCGCCCGCGAGTCAGAGTGCTCACCGTCGGCCAGCGCGAGGTCCCGAAGCCTCGCCAAGATCACGTCGCCGCGCTCATGCAGCACGGATATGTGCCCTCCCTCGGGCACGAGCGTGAGCTGTGCGTTCGGAAGGCGATCGGCGAGCCACGTCGCGGCTGCCATCGGGACGTTGGTATCGGCCGCGCCATGCCACACGAGCACGGAGACCTCACTGGGCTCGGGCTCGAACCCCCACGGCGAGGCCACGAGCCGCAGGTCATCGCGAACTCCGTGCGTGCCATTCCGCAGCGCGTCGGCGATAAATGCAGCGAACGGCGCCGCCGACTCGGGGCGATTGGCGATCGCGCGGTCCGCACTGGGCATACCTTTGCCGGATGCGGCGATCATCTTCGCAGGGTTCTTCGTGCCCCACCGCATGAACTTCAGCACCTGTGCCGTCGCCCACGGCCACCGGCGCGCGAAATCGAGGACCATCGCGACATCCTTCGAACGTCCGTCGGCGAGCCTCGGCACGTCGGCGGGCCCCGCGCCCGAGACGATGGCGACCGCGGTGATCCGATCGGCGAGGCGGTGCAGACAGGCGAGCGTCGATGCGGCGCCGATGGAGTAGCCGAACAGACCGAAGCGCCGAATACCCAGGCTGTCGGCGAACGCCGCTACGTCATCGGCCCAACCGAGCATGGAGCGGCCCGGTCGAGGGTCCGAGCCGCCGACCCCGGGGCGGTCGATCGCGATGAGTCGCACTCCCGCCTCGCGTGCGCGGTCGCCGAGTCGGAAGAACTCGGTCTCGAGTTTGCCGCTCGGTGCGCCATGCGCGTGGATGACCGGGACGCCATCGGGATCGCCGAGATCGAAGTAGGCGAGCCTGCGCTCGTCGGGGAGGGCGGCAAAGAGCTCGACGACCACGTGCTTCCTTCCTCATGGCAAACGATTCGACCCTACCCAAGGCAGGCAAGGCTCAGCGTGCCGCGGCGGAGGACCATCGACCGGGAGCGACTACGCGGCGCGCAGGACGGTGAAGCAGCGCCGCGGATACAGTGGGCGGGTGAAGCGAGTGATCGCACCGCTCATCGCGGTCCTGGCGGGTGTTCTGCTCGCAGGGTGCGTGGGTGACGCGACTTCGTCCCCTGCGACGCAAAGCCCTGGCCCGACGCCATCGCGTCCCATCCCGAGCGCAGAACGCGACGTGCCGACCCCGGCCCCTGAGCCGACGTTCGCGCCGGGAGCGCCGGCTGCCGACAACCGCGACTACTTCAGGCACGTTCTCGACCGCTACGCGATGGCGAATGGCATGGGCACGAGCGAAGCGCTCGTCGCAGCACTCGTGGCTGCCGGCTTCGACCGTGGGCTCGTGGAAGTCACGTCTGAGACGACCGCGATCGGCCTCGCGGCGAGTGCGATCGACGTCGCCGTGCGCATCGACAGCGAATGCCTCCTCGCCTCGATCCGGACGGAGAGCGTGATCGTCGACATCGCACCGGTGCTCGGCAACGGACGCTGCCTGATCGGCGCCGTCGACCCTATTCAGTAGCGTCGCTCGAACCCGCGACCGATAGCGTGGCGGTGATGTCGCTCCAATCCTTCGCTGCCTCGCTCGGGCAGGTCGCCGAGGCGCTGCAGCGCACACGGAATGTCCTGCGAGCGAGACTCGACTACCTGTTCTTCGTCTACGGCACGGCCGCGCGCTGGTTTGGTGCCTTCGTCGTCTCCGTCGTACTGCTCATCGGTGACCTGTTGCCTGAACCTTGGTCGTCCGCCATCTTCTGGGCGGGGGTCGCGCTCGCGATCTTTGCGCTCGGCGAACTCCTGTACAACGGAGTGCGCTCATTCCTCCGTTGGACTGCGGTCGACCTTGAGCCTCGGAAGTTGCCGTTTGACTGGCGCGGAGCGCAGTGGACTGACACCGGTCGGATCGTGCCCATCTCGACCGGAGTGAGTCCCGAACTGGCGTGGCAGTCGCCCGAGGTCGACGATCTCCTTCGGGCGAAGCCCGCGTTCATTTCCGACCCGCAGGGCTCGCTCGAGTCCGATCGGTTCCGGCTTCCCGACACGCTCACCGAGATCGGCGGCCGTTCGCTCCGCCATCGCTCCGCTCGACGCGGCGATGGTTCGACCCGGCGGCTCCCGCCCGCACGATTCAATGGCCGACTCGTCCGTCTGGCGGCGGAGCCCACCCCGCGGACGTTGACCTCAGGCGAGCTGGTGTTTCAGCACGTCCGCTATTACGACGGTGAATCCAGCAACGAAGTGTGGCCGCTGACCTACAGCCACGGCGCGCGGGCGGGGCGGTCGCCCGTGGAACCCTTCGTGGTCGACCGTGAGCGACGTCTGCTCTCGCTCGATCAGGCGCGGGCCGGGAACATCCTTGGCATCAGCCTGTTCGCCGTCACTCGCGACGATCAGATCATCCTCGTGCGACAGTCGCCACGGAACTCCGTCTCGCCAGGCGCCTTCGCCTCATCCTCCTCGGGGTCGGCAGATCCCGAGGACTTCGGCTGGCACCTGCCGAGTCCCCAGCGTGAGCGGCGCGCGCTCGCCGGAGTCATGACCGGCATGCTTCGCGAGCTCACCGAGGAAAGCCGAGTGCGCCGGGATGAGGTGATCGATGCGACGGCGACCGTCACTGGCTACTTCCGCTGGCTGGACCGTGCGGCGAAGCCTGAGTTCACCGGGCTCGTCCGCTTGAGGGTCGCGTCGGAGGAGCTCTCATCGCGGGCGTTCACCGGGGGAGAGTCAGCCTTCACGGTCGACCTCGGCTTCCTGCCGCTCGCGTTCGCCATCGCCGAAGCGAGCAGCTGGCGGGCGGATCCGTCGCCGCCAGCGAAGCGGCAGGCGGCCGCCGTCGAGCGATTCGTCGCAGACGTGCAGCAGCGCTACCCGGGCGCAACCGTCAGCCCGAGCTGTGTCGGCGCGTGGTGTGCCGCGATCGACTTCCTCGCCGCCAGACCGGAATGGCTCGTCGAGTCCGCCGCGGCCAGATAGCGACTCTGCGCGGCCTACGATTGAGGCCATGGCCGAGTACATCTACAGCATGGTCCGCGCCCGCAAGGCGGTCGGCGAGAAGGTCATCCTCGATGACGTCACGATGTCGTTCTTCCCTGGCGCGAAGATCGGCATGGTCGGCCCGAACGGCGCGGGCAAGTCGACGATCCTCAAGATCATGGCGGGCCTCGACCAGCCGTCGAATGGCGAGGCGCGCCTGACGCCCGGATACTCGGTCGGCATCCTCCTCCAGGAGCCGGAGCTCGATGAGACGAAGACCGTCCTCGAGAACGTCCAGGAGGCCGTCAAGGACATCCGTGCGAAGGTCGACCGCTTCAACGAGATCTCCGCCCTCATGGCGGACCCCGACGCGGACTTCGACACGCTCCTCGCGGAGATGGGCACGCTCCAGGAGGAGATCGACGCTGCCGACGCCTGGACGCTCGACTCGCAGCTCGAGCAGGCCATGGACGCGCTCCGCACCCCGCCGTCCGACGCGCTCGTCTCGAACCTTTCCGGTGGTGAGAAGCGCCGCGTCGCGCTGGCGAAGCTCCTCCTCGAGAAGCCCGACCTGCTGCTCCTCGACGAGCCCACGAACCACCTCGACGCCGAGAGCGTGCTCTGGCTCGAGCAGCACCTGCAGAAGTACCCCGGCGCGGTCATCGCGATCACCCACGACCGGTACTTCCTCGACAATGTCGCCGAGTGGATCGCCGAGGTCGACCGCGGCCACCTCTACCCGTACGAGGGCAACTACTCGACCTACCTGGAGAAGAAGGCGGAGCGCCTCGAGGTCCAGGGCCGGAAGGACGCGAAGCTCGCGAAGCGTCTCGCCGAGGAGCTCGACTGGGTCCGCTCGAATGCCAAGGGTCGCCAGGCCAAGTCGAAGGCCCGACTCGCTCGATACGAGGAGATGGCTACCGAGGCGGAGAAGACCAGGAAGCTCGACTTCGAGGAGATCCAGATCCCGCCGGGGCCGCGCCTCGGCTCGGTCGTGATCGACGCGAAGAACCTCGAGAAGAGCTTCGATGGCCGCACGCTCTTCCACAACCTGAGCTTCTCGCTCCCGCCGAACGGCATCGTCGGCATCATCGGCCCGAACGGCGTCGGCAAGACGACGCTGTTCAAGACGATCGTGGGGCTCGAGCCGCTCGACAGCGGCGATCTCAAGGTCGGCGAGACGGTGAAGATCAGCTATGTCGACCAGACGCGCGCAGGCATCGACCCGAACAAGACGCTCTGGGAGGTCGTCTCCGAGGGTCTGGACATCATCACGGTCGGCAAGACCGAGATTCCCTCGCGCGCCTATGTGTCGAAGTTCGGCTTCAAGGGACCCGACCAGCAAAAGAAGGCTGGCGTCCTCTCGGGTGGCGAGCGCAACCGCCTCAACCTCGCGCTCACGCTCAAGCAGGGTGGCAATCTCCTGCTGCTCGACGAGCCGACGAACGACCTCGACGTCGAGACCCTGCAGTCGCTCGAGAATGCGCTCCTCGAATTCCCCGGCTGCGCCGTCGTCATCACCCACGACCGCTGGTTCCTCGACCGCATCGCGACGCACATCCTGGCGTACGAAGGCGACGAGACCGATCCCGCGAAGTGGCACTGGTTCGAGGGCAACTTCGAGGCGTACGAGGCCAATAAGATCGAGCGCCTCGGTCCCGACGCCGCCGCCCCGCACCGCGCGACGTACCGCAAGCTCACGAGGGACTGACCGATGCGGCTCACGATCCCCATCCATCTGCGCTGGGGTGACCTCGACGCGTACGGGCACGTCAACAACGTGACGCTCCTCAAGCTCTTCGAGGAGGCCCGCGTCCGCGCATTCTGGCGCGATCCCGCGACCGACAGCGCTCAGGACACCGCGGTCATCGACGCGGGTCGAGATGGCAACTCGCTCACGCTCATCGCGCGGCAGGAGATCGAATACCTCCAGCCGATGCCGTACACGCAGGAGCCCGTCCGCGTCGACCTCTGGATCTCGCGATTCGGCGGCTCGAGCATCGAGGTCTGCTACGAGGCGCTCGCGCCTGAGGGCGACGACACCGTGTATGCGCGTGGGGCGACGGTCATCGTCTTCGTCGACTCGGCGACCGGCAGGCCGCGCAAGATCACCGAGGCGGAGCGGACGGCGTGGGAGCCATACGTCGAGCCGGCGCTCGAGTTCCGCCGGTCGGGGGCGTCCTAGCCTGAGGCATTCGCTCCGGACACGTCTCGCGCGTCCCCGCGTCTTCAGTCGTGGGTGACGGTGCCCGTCGAGGTCTGGAGCAGCGTGAGCATTCGGGTGAGGGTGGCGTTCAGTGTCGCGACCTCCTCGGCCGTCATGCCCTCGACGATGATGTCGTGGCCGCGTGCCGAGATCGGCCGCATGCGGTCATGCATCTCGACGCCCGCCCGCGTCAGGTAGAGGTGCTTGGAGCCGCGCGCGCCATCCGAGTAGACGATGAGGTCGCGATCGCGGAGCACGGTGACGCTCTTCGAGATGAGCGCCTTGTTCATGTTGAGGAAGTCGGCGAGTTCGAGCGATGTCGATCCCGGGCGGGTTGAGAGCGCGGAGATGACGCGCCAGTCGTTCGTCCCGAGGCCGGTCTCTCGTCGGAGCAGATGCGACTCGCGCCACACGAGGGCGTTTGAGAGGAGCGCGACGAGGCGAGGGGTGAATGCCTCGGGATCGATGACATTCGAGAGCGGCTCGGTCACTGCTCCTCGCGGTACACGGTGCGATGGGGCGTCCTGTGCCATCTGGGGCCTGCGCTGTCTTCCTCGAAGGAGATGTCTATGGGGTTGGGGAACAGCAACCGGGGTCGGAGCCGCGAAGGGCTCCGACCCCGGCTGCGGCTCAGTGCGCCTGTGCTGCAAGCGCTTCCTCGTCGAGGAATGCGATCGAGTGGGTGTCCTGGAATGCTCGGACGCCTTCGATACCCTGCTCGCGGCCGATCCCGGACTGCTTCATGCCGCCGAAGGGTGCACGAAGGTCGAGGCGGGTCGCGCCGTGGTCGTTCACCCAGATGTAGCCGGCCTGGATGCGCGAGCCGACCGCGCGGGCGCGATCGGGCGATGCTGTCCAGACGGAGCCGCACAGGCCAGCCCACGTGTCGTTTGCTGCGGCGACGGCCTCGTCGTCGGTGTCGAACGGCAGGACGGGGATGACCGGTCCGAACTGCTCCATCGTGACGACGCGCAGGTTCGGGTCGGGATCGATGACGATCGCCGGGCGGACGAAGTTGCCGCCGGCGAGGTCGCCACCGGGCAGCTCGCCGAACTCGCGGACCTCAGCGCCGGATGCCTTTGCCTCCTCGATGAGCTCGTCGACGAATGCCTTCTGGACCGGCGAGTGGAGCGGGCCCATCGTCGTCTCAGCGTCGAGGCCGTAGCCGAGCTTGACCTTCTCGAGGCGGGCGGTGAGACCGGCGACGACCTCGTCCAGGCGCGAACGGTGCACGTAGAGGCGCTTGGCGTTCATGCAGATCTGGCCGGTGGTGTCGTAGATCGCCGCGTAGAGGCGGTCGAGGTGCGTGTCGTCGAGAATCGCGTCGTCGAGGATGATCGCCGCGTCGTTGCCGCCCAGCTCGAGTGTGACTCGCGTGAGCGACTTGGCCGCCATCTCCTGGATGCGCTTGCCGCCGCCGACGCTGCCCGTGAAGCAGACCTTCGCGATGTCCGGAGACTCGATGAGCTCGCTCATCTCCGAGTCCTTGCCGGTGACGACGTTGAGGACGCCGGGCGGGAGGAGCTTCGCGACGCGCTCGACGACCCGCGTGGTCGCGAGTGGCGCCGTGGGCGGGGGCTTGACGATCGCGGTGTTGCCCGCGAGGAGCGCGTGCGGCAGCGCGGCGCCGAGGATCGCGATCGGCCAGTTGAATGGCACGATCACGGTGACGACACCGAGCGGCTGGTAGTTGACGGTGGTCTCGACCGGGATGCCGGGCGCGGGGGAGAGGACCTTGCCGGTCTCGACCTCGTCTGCGAGCGCGAGCGCGAGGTTCCAGCGGATCTCGAACACGAGCGAGTCGACCCACGCCTCGAATCGGACCTTGCCGTTCTCCTGCGACAGGATCGCAGCGTCATCGTCGCGCGCCTCGGCGATGCCGGCGAGCGCCGCCGCCATCTTCTCGGCGCGCTCCTTGGCGCTGAGGGCGCTCCACGCCGGGAATGCGGCCTTTGCGGCTGCGATCGCGTCGGCCACGTCCTGCTTGCTGGCTGCGGCCGCGTAGCCGACGACGGCGCCCGGCTTGCCCGGGTCGGCGATTGCGAGCGTCTCCGCCGTCTGGCGAGACTCACCGCCGATGAACAGCCCCGTGGTGACCGGGGCAGTTGTCGTACTTGTCATCAATGCACCTCTCTGTGCGGTATTGGCCGTGTTCAGTTGTGGGAGCGATACAGCTGCAGTGGAACTCTGGCACTCGCCCGGAAGTACGTCGAGATGTATGCCCGATCACTTCCGGGACGACCTCGTCATCGAGTGCCTCCCACTGGAGCAGAATCAGCGCTCGGCGCGAGTCTATGTGCAAACTGGTTTACGTGTAAACGAGTGTGTGCTAGCTTCACCACCATCACTCCAACGACGGGGTGATCCGAAAACCCAGAGCTCGACGGAGACGCTCGCCAGGCAACGTCCTGCGCCCTCGCGTCGAGCCGCGAAGGAGGCGGACATGGCGATCCCAGAACGACCGCGGCATGATGTCGCCGAGCTGGAGGACCTCGCGTACGAGCTGCGCCGCAAGCTTCTCCTGCTCTGCGGGACGTACGAGGGGGCCGTCCACATCGGCGGTGACCTGTCGGCGGCGGATATCTTCACGGCGCTGTACCACTACGGTCTCCGAGTCGATCCCACGGACATCACGAACCCCGAGCGCGACCGCTTCGTGCTCAGCAAGGGCCACGCCGCGGTGTGCATGTACATCACGATGTCGATGCGCGGGTTCTTCTCGTACGAGGGCATCGTCGACACCTACGGTCAGCTCGACAGCGCCTATGGCATGCACCCGTGCAAGGTGCAGCTCCCCGGCGTCGAGTGCTCGACGGGGTCGCTCGGACACGGCCTCCCGCTCGCCGTGGGTATGGCGATGAGCGCCCGCGGTCGCGGTGAGGACCACAGGGTGTTCTGCCTCCTCGGCGATGGCGAGACGGGTGAGGGCTCGGTGTGGGAGGCAGCGCAGATCGCCCGAAGCAACGAGCTCGGCAACCTCGTCGCCGTCGTCGACCGCAACCGCCAGCTCATGACGAGCTTCGCGGAGGAGCGCGTCGTCTTCGAGCCATATCCGGACAAGTGGGCGGCATTCGGATGGAATGTCGTCCAGGTCGACGGTCACGACATGGCGAGCCTCGTACAGGCGATCGACGGGCTTCCGGCGCCGGACTCGCGCCGCCCGACGGTCATCATCGCCGAGACGATCAAGGGCAAGGGCGTCGACTTCATGGAGCGCAATCTCGCGTGGCACGCCGGTTCGCTCGGCAAGGACGATCTCGAGCGAGCGCTTGCGGCGCTCGATGCTGGACGAGAGAAGGAGCTGGTCTGATGCCGGTCACGTTCACCTTCGGAGAGATGCTCTCGGCGCGGAGCGTCATCGGCTCGACGCTTGCCGAGCTCGGCGCGCAGTACCCCAACCTGTGGGTGCTGACGCCAGACATCGGGGCGACACTCGTGGAGTTCCGCGACACCTACCCGGAGCGATTCCTCGACGTCGGTCTCGCCGAGCAGGCATGCGTCGGCGTCGCGGCCGGTCTCGCGTACGACGGCAACATCCCCGTCGTCTCCGGCATGCTCCCGTTCCTCAGCATGCGAGCGCTGGAGCAGATCCGCTCAGACGTCTGCTACCCGAACCTGCCGGTGAAGATCATCGGCACCCATGGCGGTCTCGTCGGCAACGGCGGCTCGACGCACTACGCGGTCGAGGACCTCAGCCTCATGTGCTCGCTCACCAACATGACCGTCACCTCGATCGGCGACCCCGTCATGGTCGGCGAGATCCTCCGCCAGTCGATGGAGATGACGGGCCCGATCTACATCCGGCTCGCGGTCGGCAAGAAGGACATGGTCCTATACGAGCCCGGGCAGCACGACATCAAGATCGGCAAGGGCATCGTCGCGCGCGATGGCACTGACGTGACGCTCTTCACGCATGGCACGACCGTGGCGCAGGCGCTGGAGGCAGCACAGGAGCTCAAGGCCGATGGCGTCTCGGTGCGCGTCGTCGACATGTTCACCCTCAAGCCCATCGATGCCGATCTCATCCGCAGGTGCGCGGAGGAGACCGGCGGGCGCTTCGTCGTCCTCGAGGACCACCTCGCGTACGGCGGCCTCGCGTCGCGCATCGCCGACGTGGTCGCCGACAGCGGGATCTCGCTCACGTCCTTCGAGCGTCTCGGCATTCCGCAGGTCTACGCCGGGTTCGGCGAGGACGAGCAGCTGCGCAACAAGCACGGGTACGGGCTCAGCCACACCGTCGCCGCCCTGCGCCGCGCCGTCGCGAAGTAGTCGTCAGCATTCGGAGTCGCACTCGATGGAGAGAGCATGAAGACCGTCGCCGTCACCAGGATCGGGAGCCTGAGGGATCCCGATGAGAACTCGCGAGGCCGCATCGGCGTCGTCGACTTCCCTGAGCCGGAGCTCGGACCGGAGGATGTCCGCATCCGCGTCGCGTACGCGGCGATCTGCGGGTCCGATCCGCACCTCGCCGAAGGCTACTTCGGCACGGATGTCCCGATCGGGCTCGGTCACGAGCTCTCGGGCGTCGTCGAAGCGCTCGGTGAGCGTGCGACGAGGAATGGGCTGAAGGTCGGCGACCGCGTGGCCGGCAACTTCATCAAGTTCTGCGGGGCGTGCCGTGCATGCCAGGATGGCAGACAGCAGTTCTGCGACCACATCCAGGACTACAACCGTCCGGGCATGGCGGAGACCATCACGTGGCACGAGTCGCAGGTCTACCGACTGCCCGAGAGCGTGTCCCTCCTGAAGGGCTGCCTCCTGGAGCCGACCTCTGTCGCAGTCCGCATCGCCGACAAGACGAATGTCCGCGTCGGCGACCGAGTCGCGATCTGCGGCGGTGGTCCGATCGGCCAGCTCGCCCTGCAGGTCATGCGACTGTACGGTGCGACCTCGCTCACGATGATCGAGCCGATCGCCGAGCGCCGTGAGATGGCTGAGCGTCACGGCGCAGAGCACGTCATCGACCCGGTGTCGGAATCCCTCGACGAGCGGGCGTCCGACATCACCGATGGCCGCGGCTTCGACATCGTCATCGACGCGTCCGGGTCACCTCGCGCGGTGAACGGGCTCCTCGACATCGCGGCGAAGGGCGGCACCGTCGTCTACGGCGCGATGTATCCGGCCGAGTTCGAGATGCCGCTCAACCTCTCGAGCTACCTCTACCTCAAGGAGCTCACGATCACGGGCGTCTTCATCTCGCCGTACGCCTTTCCGCGCGCGCTGCAGATCCTGCCGCACCTCGACGTCGACGAGCTCACGAGCGCCGTGTTCCCGCTCGACCAGGCCGTCGAGGCATTCGAGGCGCACGTGAGCGGCAAGCACCCCAAGGTCGTCATCCGCTGCAACGAGGGGCTCGAGCCGTGACCGCGGCAGTCGATCTCTCGACGACCTCGACCGTGACGCCCGCGCTCGAGGCGCGAGGCATCGTGAAGCGCTTCGACGGGGTCCTCGCACTCAACGAGGCCGAGTTCGCCGTGCGTCCGGGCGAGATCCACGCGCTCCTCGGTGAGAACGGCGCCGGCAAGTCGACCCTCATCAAGGTCCTGACCGGCATCTACGAGCCCGACGCGGGTGTCATCAGGCGAGACGGCGAGGAGGTCGAGTTCGCGAACGTTCGCGTCGCGAACCGAGCCGGGATCGTCGCGCTCTACCAGGAGCTCTCGATCATCCCGTCGCTGAGCGTCGCGGAGAACATCATGCTCGGCGAGCAGACGCCGCGGCGGTTCGGCATCGTCGAGTGGCAGCGACTCCGCAAGGGCGCGAAGGCCCAGCTCGACAGCATCCACCAGCGGATTCCCCTCGGAAAGCTCGCGTCGGAGCTCTCTCCCGTCCAGCAGACGATGGTCGCCTTCGCGAGGGCGCTCGCGACTGACGCCAAGGTCCTCATCCTCGACGAGCCGACCGCATCGCTCACCGACACCGAGATCACCGAGCTCTTCGCAGTCCTGCGGTCGCTGCGCGCGCGCGGCGTCGCGATCGTCTACGTCTCGCACCGCCTCGAGGAGGTCTTCCAGCTCTGCGATCGGCTCACGATCATGCGCAACGGCGAGACGATCCTCACGAAGGATGTCGCCGACTCGCACATCGACGAGGTCATCTCGACGATGGTCGGCCGCTCGGCGTCGGACCTCTACCCGGAGCGCGGCACGACCGCGAAGGACCAGGTGGTCCTCGAGGTTTCCGACCTCACCGGCCGTCGCGTGAAGGACGTGTCCTTCTCGGTCAAGGCCGGTGAGGTGCTCGGGATCGGCGGTCTCGCCGGCTCGGGACGCAGCGAGCTGCTGCGACTCATCGCGGGGGCGCAGGCCAGGTCTGGTGGCGAGATCATGGTCGCCGGCGAGCATCTCCGAAAGCGCGCTGGCGTGGGCCGGACGCTCGACGCGGGACTCGGTCTCGTGCCCGAGGAGCGCCGCAGCCAGGGCGTCATCCTCGGCACCTCCATCCAGGACAACATCGTCATCGCGAATCTCGGCGCCGTGAGCACCGCGGGCATCGTCTCCGGCCACCGCATCGTCGACATCACGCGAAAGGCCATGCAGAGCCTGCAGATCAAGGCGCGCGGGCCGCGACAGCACGTCGGCGAGCTGTCCGGCGGCAATCAGCAGAAGGTCGTCCTCGCCAAGATGCTCGCACGCAACCCGAAGGTGCTCCTCATGGATGAGCCCACGCGTGGCATCGACGTCGGGACGAAGGCGGAGATCTACCGCCTCATCCGCGAGCTCGCGGCGACCGGCACCGCCATCGTCGCGGTGAGCTCCGAGCTCCCAGAGCTCATCGGCATGTCCGACCGAATCCTCATCATGCACGAGGGGCGAATCTCCGGCGAGGTCGATGCTGCCATCGCCGATGAGGAGCTCCTGCTGTCCTACTGCTACGGGAAGTCAGAATGAACACACCACAGACCAAGTCGACCGCATCGATCGCCGTCGGTGGTGCGAAGAGTGCCGGTCGCTGGATGCTCCAGGGCGGCACGGTCGTCGCACTCGTCCTGCTCATCATCTTCTTCTTCGCGATGCGTCCGGATGTGTTCCTGAGCTTCACGAACGTCCGCAACATCCTCTACCAGGTGTCGATCCTCGCGATCATCGCTGGCGCGCAGACCATCGTCATGGTCGTCGGCGACTTCGACCTCTCGGTCGGAGCGACCTCTGCGCTCGCGGGCGCGGTCGCCGCAGCGATGATGATCGGCGGCACACCCATCCCGATCGCGATCATCGTCGCGCTTCTCGTCGGGCTCGTGATCGGTCTCGTGAACGGCGTGCTGATCGCCTACCTGAAACTGTCGGCATTCGTCGCGACCTTGGCCACGATGACATCCGTCGTCGGCCTCGCGTTCCTCGTGACCAATGGCACGACGCTCTTCAACATGCCCGAGGCATTCAATCAGCTCGGGCAGGGCCGAATGATGGACATCCCGATCCCGGTGTTCATCGCGATCATCATCTCGCTCATCCTGTGGTTCATCCTCAGGTTCACGACCATCGGCCGCCGCTGGTATGCGACGGGTGGGTCGGCCGAGGTCTCCCGACTCTCCGGCATCAACATCAAGCGTGCGCGGCTCATCGCCTTCACCGCCGCTGGCCTCATCTCCGCGCTCGGCGGCATCATCCTCGCTGCGCGTCTCGGCAGCGCGAGCGCGGTCCAGGGCGAGGACAACATGATGTTCTCGGTCGCCGCGGTCTTCCTCGGCATGACTGTCATCCGGTCGGGTGCGGCCAACCTCGGCGGCACCATGGTCGGCGTCGCGATCATCGGCGTGATGAGCAACGGCCTCAACATCCTGGGCGTGAATGCCTACGTCCAGCAGGTCGTCACGGGCCTCATCATCATCGCGGCCGTGACGCTCTCATCTCTCCGACACAAGGAGCGGTAGCAGCACCGCCGTCTCCATCCAGAGCTGGGCGTTCACAGTGCGTCCGGACACCAACCGAAATACGCAATCACGACAAAGGAGTAGGAAATGCGTAGCAAGATCACGGCCCTCGGGGCCCTCGCCGTCGCAGCGGCGCTCACCCTCGCAGGCTGCTCGAACGGCGGCAGCACGCCTGCACCGACGAACGGTGGCGGAGACGCCCCTGCACCGAGCGAGGACTTCAAGGTCGTCGCGTTCACCTCCGGCAACCAGACGCCCGTCGGCGCCTGGTGGGTCAAGGCCGTCACCGAGAAGGCCGAGGAGCTCGGCTGGGACCTCACGATGGTCCAGGGCGACTTCGACTTCCAGAAGATGAACCCCGCCGTCGAGAGCGCCATCGGACAGGGTGCCGACATCGTCTTCGATGGCTACACCGACTACGCGTCGATCGGCTCGATCGTGACGGCCGCGAAGGACGCAGGCATTCCGATCTTCGCGATCGACTCCGGCACGGAGCCGACGGACGCGTTCGTCGTCAACGTCACGACCGACCAGCAGGTCCTCGTCGACCAGACGCTCGGTGCGATCTCGGAGGCACTCGGCGGTCTCGAGGGCAAGAACGTCATGGTCATCGGTCACGACCCGCACGCCGGCATCCGCATGCGTGCGAGCCTCGCCGAGGCAGACCTCAAGGCTGCGGGCGCGAACATCGCCGGTGGCTCGATCCAGAAGGTCCAGTCGCCTGCGACCGGCCGCACGGAGGCGCTCACGCTCGTCGCGGACTACCTCGCCGCCAACCCCAACGGCCTTGACGCGGTCTGGGTCGGCTGGGACGACGCCGCGCTCGGCGCCGCCCAGGCGATCAACGAGGCCGGTGCGAAGGCTGTCGTGACGGGTTCGGACGCAGTCGCCGAGGCGATCGCGGGCATCCTCAGCGACGGCGCGTTCCTCGCGACGAGCATGCAGCCGTGGCCTGAGGTCCTCGACATGGTCATCGCCGACATCGAGGAGTACCGCGCGACCGGCACCCTCCCGAGCACCAACTTCGTCGCGGTCGAGCCCACGCTCGTCGACGCGTCGAACGCGAAGGACATCACCCCGTCCGACCAGCTCGGCTGATCCGGTGGAACTCCGTGGGGGTGGGTCGGACCGCCCGCCCCCACGGCATTCCCTGCCCGTCGACAGACAACCCGACCCGAATCTCGAGGAGAACACCATGCGTCTCAACGGCAAAGTCGCCCTCATCACCGGGGGCGCGAGCGGCATCGGTCACGCGACCGTCACCAAGTTCATCGCGGAGGGCGCCAAGGTCGCCATCGCCGACATCGCACTCGAGCGCGCGCAGGAGGCCGCGGCCCGCTTCGGCGACGCGGCGATCGCGGTGGGCGTCGATGTCTCCAAGTTCGAGGAGATCGAGGCGGCGGTCGCAACGACCGCGGAGCACTTCGGCCAGCTCGACGTCATCTTCAACAACGCCGGCATCGCGGGCGGCAAGCCGCTCATCCAGCACGACCCGAAGGTCGACTACGAGCCGATGATCCGCGTCGACCAGGATGGCGTCTACTACGGCATCCTCGCCGCCGCGCGGCAGTTCGTCCGCCAGGGCACGCCCGGCGTCATCATCAACACCTCCTCCATCTACGGCCAGCAGGCTGCGGAGCTGTCGTTCACCTACAGCGCCGCGAAGGCTGCGGTCATCTCGTTCACGCGTTCCGCCGCGTACGAGCTCGCCGAGTACGGTGTGCGCGTCGTCGCGATCACCCCCGGGCGAGTCGGCACACCGATCATCAACCAGTTCAGCGAGGAGCTCCGCGCGATCTTCGCGTCCGAGCAGCTGCGCAACAAGATGACCGAGCCGGAGGAGATCGCGAATGTCGTGGCATTCCTCGCATCCGACGAGGCGAATGTCATCAACGGCACGGTGGTCTCGGTGGACGACGGCTACTCGGTCTTCAAGCAGCGTCTCGACCTGCCCGTCTTCTGAGGCACGCATGACGGATCTCGACGTCGCGTGCCACTACAACGTCGTCGCCGCGGATCTCGCGCCGCTGCCGACGGCGAGCCAGGCACTCCGACTCATCGCCGAGGCCGGGTATCGCCGGGTGGTGCTGCCCCCGCTCGATCCCGCTGCCGTGGACACGGTGGCCCTCGCTGGCCTGTTCTCTGGACACGGACTCACGCCCATCACGATCGCGGGGCAGGCGCCCGGCGCGCTCGTGTCCTCGAGCGATGCGGGAGAGCGCCAGGCGGGGCTCGACGCGCTGTTCGCGCAGCTCGACCTCGTCGAGGCGATCGGCGGCGATCAGATGAATGGCGTGCCATACGGGCTCTTCGGGCCGCCCGCTGGGCCAATCGCGCCTGATGCATTCATCCGGTCGGCGGAAGCGGTCGGGCGGGTCGCCGACGCCGCGCACGAGCGCGGCATCACGATGACCTTCGAGGTGCTCAACCGCTATGAGACCTCGATGATCAACACCGCCGCGCAGGCTATGGACTACGTCGCAGCGAGTGGCTCGGAGCACCTCCGGATCCATCTCGACACGTACCACATGGCCGTCGAGGAGTCCGACATGCTCGCAGCCATCTCGCTCGCGCTGCCGAAGCTCGGCTATCTCGAGCTCGGCCAGTCGGGGCGAGGGTCGCTCGCGACCGGCGCTGTGGATGTCCCGTCGGTGGTCCGCCACGCGATCGCGGAGGGGTACACAGGGCGGTTCGGTGTCGAGGCGTTCACTCGCCAGGTCCTGTCGACCCCAGCGGGCGACGGACTCGCGATCTGGCGCACGACCTACGAAGACCCGGCGGCGCTCATCGCGGAGGCATTCGGGATCATCGACGCAGCCGCGCGCTGAGCGACATGGCGAGCGGGCGTGGTCAGGACGCAGGGATCCTGATCATGCCCTCCTGCGCCGTCGTCGCGATGAGCACTCCGTCGCGCGAGTAGATCCGCCCGAAGCCGAGGCCGCGGCCACCGATCGCGTTGGGCGACTCCTGTACGTACAGGAACCATTCGTCGACGCGGCCGGGGCGGTGCCACCACATGGCGTGATCAAGGCTCGCGATCTTGAGCCCAGGGGTGACCCACGGCACGCCGTGGCGGCGCATGACCGCTTCGAGGAGCGTGTAGTCGCTCGCGTAGGCGAACGCGGCACGATGCAGCGCCGGGTCGTCGGGGATGCGACGGTGCGCGCGCATCCATACCGCCTGATGCGCGACGCGGTCGCCCACCTGCAGATAGATGGGCTCCTGGACATGACGCATGTCGAATGCCCGCTCGAGCCAGAAGGCGGTCAGCTGCCGAGGAAGATGACTGAGGTGGTCCGCCATCGTCGGGAGCGTCTCGGGGTCGGGGACGCCCTCCGGGAAGGGCTCGTGGTGATCGAGCCCGGGCGCCGCATCCTGGAATGAGGCGATCATCGAGAAGATCGGTACGCCATCCTGGTAGGCCTGGGTGCGCCGCGTCGAGAAGGAGCGGCCATCGTGGATCCGATCGACCGCGTACGTGATCGGCTTGCCGAGCGCGCCGGGCCGCAGGAAATAGCCGTGCAGCGAGTGGATAATGCGTGTCGGCTCGACGGTGCGCGTCGAGGCCAGCACCGACTGCGCGAGCACCTGGCCGCCGAAGACTCGCCCTTGCGGTACCCATTGCGTCGGCGCCGTGAAGATGTCCTCCCGCGTCTTCGCGCCCGTGTCGGTGAGGACGAGGGTCTCGAGCATCGTGCCGACGGGATCGAGGTCTTCGCGCCGCGGCTCGTCGCCGTCTGCCATGGCCATGCCTGCGATTCTATGGACGGCGGCTCACGGGCTAGCGTTGCTTGTGCAATGTCATCTCGCCTGATGCTCACCGAGCCGAACGCCGCTTCGGATCTCGACACATTCCTGGGCCGTGCGATCCTCGTCAACGACGGGTCAGCACGGGTCATCGCGACGGGCGGCGTCCTCGCGATCTACGTGCCGGTGCTCTTCCCGACGAGTCTCCTCGACGACGCCGCGACCGTCCTCGGCCTCAGAGCATTCGCGATCGAGGCGGGTCACGACGAGCTCGACACGGTCGTGCCGATGTCGTCGCTGCGCAGCCGTGTCCAGGCCGCGGCCGCGAGTGGGGGAGATTTCGAGCTCGGCATGCCGACGCCCGTGTACTCCGTCACGTGGGCCGGTGTCGTCCCGCCGCGCGGGGGCTGGGCGGCGCTCCCTGACCCTGTGAGCACGCGCGTGCTCGCCGAGGCCGCGACCACGGGCATTCAGGAGGTCGCGGAGGCGATCCCGACGAATGCCGGGGACGCGATCGTGCGCCAGGTGCGGTCGATGATCTGGGGCGAGCCGATCGAGGGCGCCGAGGCGCTGCCACGCGGCGCAGCATTCGCTGCCCATGCGCTCGGATTCCTGCCAGAGGGCGACGAAGCGGGGCGCCTTTTCGAGGTGGGCGCGTGGACGAGACTGACGCTCGACCGCGGCCATGTGCTCGTGAAGCGCCGCTCGTGGTCGATCGGCGGTTGATCGCGCCTCAGCCCTCGACGGCTGACGGCTCGAACGAGTTCACGAGCGAGTGCGCCGCGCGGTCGAGGTAGTCGAGGAGCTCGATCTCGTCCGCGGGGGCCAGCTCCAGCTCAGCCACGGCGACGCGCATGTTCGCGAGCCACCGGTCGCGCGCATCGGGGTTCACGCGGTAGGGGGCGTGGCGGATGCGAAGTCGCGGGTGGCCTCGCTCCTGCGAGTAGGTCGTCGGTCCACCCCAGTACTGCTCGAGGAAGCCGGTGAGTCGCTGGATTGCGCCCTCGAGGTCCTCCTCGGGGTACATGGGCCGCAGGACGGGGTCGACCGCGACGCCCTCATAGAACCGGCGGACAAGCCGCTCGAAGATCGGTCGTCCGCCGACGCGCGCCCAGAAGGACGTGTCCTCGGTCACTTCGACTTCGCCTTCGAGTCCGCTTCCGGCGCGTCGATGCGGATGCTCGTGACGGGCGGGAGGACGACGCCGGAGGCGTCGAGCGTGCGCTTGATGCGGGCGCGGAGCTCGCGCGCGACGTCGTCCTTGGCCGAGGTGCGCGTCTTGGCGACGACGCGCAGCACGAGGGCCTCGGTCGAGATCGACTGGATGCCCCATGATTCCGGCGGTCCGAAAAGCCTGCTGCGCCACGCGGGGTCCTGGCCGAACGCCTGGATCGTCTCCTTGATCGTGTCCTGCACCGCGTCGACGTCGATGTAGTAGGGGATCGCAAGGTCGACGATCGCGCGAGCCCAGCCCTGCGACTGGTTGCCGACCGAGATGGTCTGCCCGTTGGGGATGAACCAGAGCGTGCCCTCGACATCCCGCAGCGAGGTGACGCGGATGCCGACGTCCTCGACGACACCGGATACGGGCTTGGCGGACGTGACGACCGTCACGACATCGCCGATGCCGATCTGATCCTCAGCGGCGAGGAAGACGCCGGCGAGGATGTCGCGCACGATGTTCTGCGCACCGAGGCCGAGGCCGGCGCCGACCGCCGCGGTGATGAGGGCGAACGCCGTCGAGGCGCCTGGGAAGAGCGTCCAGATGATGAGCAGGACGGCGATGACGGAGATGGCCGCCGTGATGGCATTCGAGAACACCCTGCCGAGGGTGCGGGTCCGCTGGACTCGGCGCACCGCCGAGATGGGGGATGCCGTCGTGAGCTGCTTGGTGTCGGAGACCTCGTACATCTTCTTGACACCGCGCACAAGGCGATCGACCGCCCGGCGGATGATCAGCTTGAAGATCCATCGCGCGAGGAGCGAGATGACGATGATGAGGATGACCCGGATGAGCACGCCCCATCCGGAGTCATAGACGACCGCGATCCACGTGGTGAACTCGGTCCACCAGCCGACGGTGACGTCCCCCTCCACGGCTCAGATCTCCGCGTGGTCCCGCTGCTGCGCCTTGATCGCGCGCTCGACGCCGGCGACGTTCTCCTGCACGAGTCGCCTGAGCGCGGGGATCTCCGGGTGCGCATCGAGCCACGCGTAGGTCGCGTCGACGAGCTCCTGGTTTGCCAGTGGCGAGGGATACAGCCCGAGGACGAAGAACTCGGCGAGCTTGTACGTCCGCGACCCCCAGATGCGCGTGAGCGCCTCGAAGTACGGCTCGACAAATGCCTCGAGCACCGCGGGATCGTTCACATGCGTGTATCCGAGGGTGATCGACCGCTGGATCTCGTTCGACAGCTGGTCGGAGTCGGCGAGTGCGGCGAAGGCCTCGGCCTTCCCGGTCGGCATCGCGGCCTTGAGGCGTGCGGCGGCCTGCTGTCCCTTCGCCGTGCTGTCGGTCGCGAGACGAGCCTCGATCTCCGCGGTCCCGGCGGCTCCGATGACGACGAGTCCCTCGAGGAGCTCCCAGCCGAGGTCGGTGTCGATCTCGAGGCCTTCGAGCTCGATGTGGCCGTCGAGGAGCTCCCGGAGCACCGCGGCGTGTGCCTCGGTCGACGCGGCGGCGGCGAAGAACTTCACAAACTGGAACTGCGCGTCGCTGCCGGGCGCGGCGGCCTTCGCCAGCTCCCAGAGCGCGGTGCCGACGGTGGCGATCGTCTCAGCGCGACGCGTGGGGTCGACGTAGGACTTCGCGGTAGTGAGCAGCTGCGTGAGCGTCGTGCGGATCGTCGTCGACTCGGTCTCGGCGGCGATGTTGCCGAGGACGAGGGAGATGTAGTCGCTCGCGCGCGTCTCGGCGTCGCGCGTCGCATCCCATGCCGCGCCCCACACGAGGGCTCGCGCGAGCGGGTCCTTGATCTCGTGAAGGTGGGTGATCGCCGCAGTCAGCGACTGCTCGTCGAGGCGGATCTTCGCGTAGGCGAGGTCGTCGTCGTTGATGAGGATGAGCGCGGGGCGACGGAGTCCCACGAGCTCGGGCACGGGCGTCGAGGCGCCGTCGATGTCGATCTCCACGCGGTGGGTGCGCAGGAGGCGCTCACCCTCGTCCCCCCACTCCGCGAGGTCGTAGAAGCCGATCGCGAGACGGTGCGGCCTGAGGTGCGAGTGCTCGACAGGCGCCTCCTGGAGCACTGCGAACTCGGTGATGACACCCGAGTCGTCGACCGTGATCGACGGGCGGAGCGTGTTGACGCCCGCGGTCTCGAGCCACTTCGCGCTCCAGCCGGACAGGTCGCGACCGCTCGCCGCTTCGAGCTCGACGAGGAGGTCGCTCAGCTCGGTGTTGCCATGCGCGTGCTTGCGGAAGTACGCGCCGACGCCGGCGAAGAACGCGTCGACCCCGACCCACGCGGCGAGCTGCTTGAGGACCGAGCCGCCCTTCGCGTAGGTGATGCCGTCGAAGTTGACCTGGACGTCCTCGAGGTCGTTGATCTCAGCGGAGATGGGGTGCGTCGACGGGAGCTGGTCCTGGCGGTACGCCCACGTCTTCTCCATCGCCTGGAATGTCGTCCACGCCTCGGTCCACTCGGTCGCCTCGGCGGTCGCGATGGTCGAGGCCCACTCGGCGAAGGACTCGTTGAGCCAGAGGTCGTTCCACCACTTCATGGTGACGAGGTCGCCGAACCACATGTGCGCGAGCTCGTGGAGGATCGTGACGACGCGACGCTCCTTGATGGCGTCGGTGACCTTGGAGCGGAAGACGTAGGTCTCCGTGAATGTCACCGCGCCGGCATTCTCCATCGCTCCCGCGTTGAACTCGGGGACGAAGAGCTGGTCGTACTTGTCGAAGGGGTACGGGACGCCGAACTTCTCCTCGTAGTAGGCGAAGCCCTGCCGCGTGATGCGGAAGACGTACTCGGGGTCCATGTATGGCGCGAGCGACTGCCGCGCGAAGACGCCGAGCGGAATGGTGCGGCCGTCGGAGGACACGAGGGTGTCGCGCCAGTCGACGTACGGCCCGGCGATGAGCGCCGTGATGTAGCTCGAGATGACGGGTGTCGCGCCGAAGACCCAGGTGCCCGTCTCGCCCTCGATGCTCGGCTCGGGCGTGGGCTGGTTCGAGACGACCTGCCAGCGAGCCGGCGCGGTCACGGTGAACTGGAACGTCGCCTTGAGGTCGGGCTGCTCGAAGACTGCGAACATGCGGCGCGAGTCAGGCACCTCGAACTGCGAGTAGAGGTAGACCTCGCCATCGACGGGGTCGACGAACCGGTGGAGGCCCTCGCCGGAGGTGGAGTACCGCATGTCGGCATCGACGACGAGCTCGTTGTCCGCCTGGAGATCGTCGAGCTGGATGCGGACACCGTCGGCGACGACCGTCGGGTCGAGTTCGACACCGTTGAGCGTGACCGAGTGGACGCGCTCGGTGATCGCGTCGATGAAGGTCGATGCGCCGGGCGTCGCAGCGAAGCGTGCGACGGTGCGGCTGCGGAATGTCTCGGGACCGGTCGTGAGGTCGAGGGCGACCTCGTACGACTTCGTTTGGACGACGGACTTGCGCTCGATCGCTTCGGCGCGGGTCAGGTTCTCACCAGGCACCGCTCAAGCCTACGATCCGGAGGGTGTCAGTGAGCAGTGAGATCGCATGAGCCGCCTGTGCGGGGCTCGGTAGGCTCGGACCCATGCGGATTCACATCGCGACCGATCACGCCGGTCTCGAGTTCTCGAAGGACCTGCAGGAGCACCTGCGAGCGCAGGGACATGAGGTCATCGACCACGGACCACAGACATTCGACCCGGTCGACGACTACCCCTCGTTCTGCATCAATGCGGCGATCGCGACCGTCGCGGATCAGGACGCCGGCATCGAGGCGCTCGGCATCGTCTTCGGGGGTTCGGGCAATGGCGAGCAGATGGCGGCCAACAAGGTCCGCGGCGCCCGCGCCGCGCTCGTGTGGTCTGAGGCCACAGCGCTCCTCGCCCGGCAGCACAACGACGCGAACATCATCTCGATCGGTGCGAGGCAGCACACGGTCGAGGAGGCCAAGCACTTCATCGACGTCTTCATCGCCGAGCCGTTCAGCGGCGAGGAGCGCCATGCGCGCCGCATCGCCCAGCTCGCGGAGTACGAGACGACCGGCCGGATCGCCGGACACGACATCATCGGAGCGTGAGCGGTGCCTGAGGGGCATTCCGTCCATCGCATCGCGAGGCAGTTCGACGAGCACTTCGTCGGGCGCCGCGTCGCCGTGTCGAGTCCTCAGGGACGATTCGCGAGCGGCGCGGCGATGATCGACGGTCACGAGATGATCGAGGCCCGCGCGGTCGGCAAGCAGATGTTCCTCGCCTTCGACTCCGGACTGTGGCTCCGGGTGCACCTCGGTCTCTACGGGGCCTGGGACTTCGCGGGCGAGGTCACGGTGGACGCGACGACGGCGTCGGCGGCAGGCCGCATGGGGCAGACGAATCAGCGCGGGACCTTCCTCGAGGCCTACGAGGATTCGCTCCACTCGATCGGGGCACCTCGTCGGACGCGGCTGCGCATGGCCGAGTCAGAGCAGCTCGAGGAGCCCGAGGCCGAGTGGCCGCCGCCGCCCATCGGCCAGGTGCGCGCCCGGCTCATGACCGATGCGACGGTCGCTGATCTGCGCGGTCCGACGGCGTGCGAGGTCATCGACGACGCTGGGGTCGCGGCGGCGCTCGCGAAGCTCGGTCCTGATCCGCTCGTCGACAAGGGGAAGGCGGGGGAGCGGCGCTTCGTGGAGAATGTCGCGACGCGGTCAGCCCCCATCGGCCAGCTCCTCATGGACCAGGCGGTCGTCGCGGGGATCGGGAACGTGTACCGGGCCGAGCTCCTCTTCCGCGCGGGGCTGTCGCCATTCGTCCCCGGGCGCCAGGTGCCGAGCGATGTCGCGAAAGGACTGTGGGAGGACTGGACCAAGCTCCTCAAGCGGGGTGTCGAGACGGGGCAGATGCTCACGATCGACGGGCTGCGGGGCGAGGCGTATCGGCGCGCACTCGCGCATCGCGCCGACCGCCACTGGGTCTATCACCGTGCAGGCGAGCCATGCCGTCGCTGCGGCACCGAGATCGCCATGGAGATCATGGCTGGGCGCAAGCTCTACTGGTGCCCGTTCTGCCAGGCCTGACGGCACTCGCGGCGAGCGGAGCTCCGGCGAGCGCACGGATGCGTCGCCGGTAGCTCGTCCTCGCCGCTAGCTCGTCGGCAGGTGCGCGGCGAGGAACCAGCGGTCCTTGTCGAGTCCTGCGGCGATCTGGATCGCGGTGTCCTGACTCACCGGATCGATCTCCTCGAGCGCGTCGATGGCGGCGCGGACGGTCACGAGCGTCGCGTCGATGACGCCGACGATCTCGGTGATCGCCTGCTCGGTGGTGAGGAATCCCTCGGCGATCGCGGGGGTCGTGGCCTTCTTGCCGACGGTCCCCGACCGGGCGTCGATCGCTGCCCCCATGGCGATGACGCGCTCAGCGGCGAGGTCTGCGGCGTTCCGAGCGTTCACCACGACGACGTCGAGGAGTTCGTGAACATCCTGGAATGCCGGGCCGCGCACGTGCCAGTGCGCCTGCTTGCCGTCCGTCGCGAGCGCCATGAGATCGATGACGACAGGCGTGAGCTGCTCGGCGACCTGCTCGGCGACCTCCGGGGCGATCGAGCGCGGTGCACCTGCGGACGTGGGCTGGGTGGTCTTCTTCGCTGTCATGCGGCCAGCCTCCGAGGACGGCGTGCGGGGGACAAGGCGCTTGACAAGCGTCGCTTCGCGACCCGCGCGCTCCACGTCGTAGTATTGGGGGCGTGAAGATCTTCGCGTTCGTCATCGGCTTCGTCCTCTTCCTCGCGAGCCTGTACCTCTTCTCGCTCGCGTTCGTCGTGACGGGCTTCGAGGCACTCGTCTTCACGGCAGGCATCATCGGCGTGAGTCTCGCATTCGCGATTCCGCTCCACCTGCTCAAGCGCATCCAGCCATAACCGGCTCCGCAGTCTTCATCGGGTCCTTGCGACCCGCGGCATTCGCCCCAGCACGCAGCAGCGGCTGGGGCGTTTCGCATCCCAGCCGCTGCTGCCTGAGCTCGAGTCGGTTCGGGGCTGCGGCTCAGTCCGCGCGAGAGTGCGGGCTCGCGCGCGTCGGTTGAGCTCGCGTCAGCTCGTGATCTTTCGCGACGGCCACCAGAGGTGGCGTCCCATGTCGTAGCCGATTGCCGGCACGAGGAGGGAGCGCACGATGAAGGTGTCGAGCAGGACGCCGAACGCGACGATGAAGGCGAGCTGCAGCAGGAAGAGGATCGGGATGACCGAGAGCGCGGCGAATGTCGCGGCGAGCACGAGACCCGCCGAGGTGATGATGCCGCCGGTGATCGCGAGGCCCCTCGACATGCCCTTGCGCGCGCCATGGACGAGCGCCTCCTCGCGGACTCGCGACATGAGGAAGATGTTGTAGTCGATCCCGAGCGCGACGAGGAAGACGAATCCGAAGAGCGGCACGGACGGGTCGGCGCCGGGCAGTCCGAGAATGTGGTTGAAGACGAGCGCCGAGATGCCCATCGTCGCCGCGAAGGACAGCACGACGGTCGCGACGAGGATGACCGGCGCGAGGATCGATCGCAGGAGCAGGCCGAGGATCACGAAGATCACGGCGAGGACGAGCGGGATGATCAGGTTGCGGTCGTGGATCGACGCGGCATTTGTGTCGATCGACGTCGCCGTGACGCCGCCGACCTTGGCGCTGTCGCCGAATGTCTCGCGCAGCGACTTGACGGTGTCGGTGGCCGCCTCGGAGTCGGCTGCGTCCGAGAGCGTGCCCTGGAGGAGCACCTCGCCGTTTGCGACGATCGGCTCCGGCGCGGGGGTTCCTGGAGGGCCGAAGACGCCGATGCCGTCCTCGGTGATGGGTGCAGAGCCGCTCGCGGAGTCCACCGTGATCGCGACCGAGTCGATGCCCGCGGTCCCGAGCATCGTGTCGGCGGCGGACTGCATGTCGGCCTCGTCGACGATGACGTAGACGGGGGAGCCGGAGCCGCCCGGGAAGTGCTCGGCGAGCAGCTGCTGGCCGGTGCGTGCTTCTGATTCGCCGAGGACGAACTCGCTCGAGGCGACCCCGTCGGCCTTCAGCTGGAGCATGCCGAGGCTCGCGCCTGCGAGCACTACGACCGTGACGATCCACACGAGGCGGGCGCGGCGAGACACCCAGCCGGGGAGCTTGGCCCAGAGGCCCTTCGTCGGCATGTGCTCACTCGCGGCGAGGCCGTCGACCTTCGGCTTCCGCGGCCAGTACGCGACGCGACCGGTGACGTAGAGGAGGGCGGGGAGGAGGGTGAGCGAGGACACGATCGCGAAGCCGATGCCGATCGCGGCGATCGGGCCGAGTGCGCGGTTGGTCTCGAGCTGACTCAGCAGGAGGCACAGGAGGCCCGCGATGACGGTGCCGCCGGAGGCGATGATCGCCGGGAATGCCGCCTTGATCGCGACGAGCGTCGCCTGCCAACGGCTCTCGTAGGTCTGGAGCGCTTCTCGGTATCTCGCCACATACAGCAGCGCGTAGTCGGTCGCGGCCCCGATCACGAGGATGAAGAGGATGCCCTGGATCTGGCCGTTGAGCAGGAGCGCGCCCGACTTGGCGATCCACCACACGGTGAGGAGCGCGGCGCACAGGGCGAAGACGCTCGTCATGAGCACGAGCAGGGGGAGCAGCGGGGAACGGTAGACGACGACCAGGATGATGAAGACGGCGCCGAGCGCGACGAGCAGGAGCAGGCCGTCGATGCCGCCGAATGCCTCGACGAGGTCGCCCGTGAAGCCAGCGGGCCCCGTGACGTAGAACGTGACGCCGTCGATCGATGTCTCGGCGAGCTCGGCGCGGAGGGTCTCGACCGCTTCGCCGACGGACGCGCTCGAGTCGACAGGCACGAAGATCTGGACGCCCTTGCCGTCCTCGGAGGGGATCGGGATGCTCGGGGTGCCTTCGACGCCCTCGACATTCTCGATCTGGCTGGGCAGGTCCTGGAGGGCGGCGAGCTGCTCCTCGTCGAGCTCGGTCTCGCTCACGCCCAGCACGACCGCGGGGATCACATCGGAACCGAGGAAGTCGCTGAGCTCCTTCTGGACGATCGTCGCCTCTGCGGTGCTCGGGAGGTAGGCCGTCGCGTCGTTCGACGTGACCTCGCTGACTTTTCCGAAGTACGGCCCGCCGATACCGGCCGCGGCGAACCAAACACCGATGATGAGTACCGGGAGGATGACCCGCAGCCAGGTGGGGACTCGCACGATTCAGATCCGTTTCGCTAGTCAGGCTAATAGTTAGCCACCAAATAATATCTGCCGGGATAGTATACATAGGTGATGAGACAACACGATGAGGGCCAGGAGCCGGAGATCGCGCTCCAGCTGCACGACCCACGCGTCGTCGATTCGCGTCAGCGCATGACCGATATCTCGGCGATTCCGCCCGAGCAGCTGGGCGAGATCGTGCGGGTCATGGACGCGCTGTTCCGCTGGCGAGAGGCTGAGCGGCGCGTCTCCGAGGCGTCCAAGGCGTACATGCACCTCGGCGAGAGCGATATGAAGGCCCTCCGCTATGCGATCGTCATGGCCGACCAGGGGCGGCACGTGACCGCCAAGGACATCGCCGACCATCTCGGCATCTCGAGCGCCTCGACGACGAAGCTGCTCGACCGCCTCGAGGACGGCGGCCACATCCGTCGCACGCGACACCCCTCCGACCGCCGCGCGCTCGCGATCGTCGTAAATGACGAGACCCGCCGAGCAGCGGAGGAGACGGTCGGTCGCGAGCATGCCCGCCGATTCCGCATCGCCGCGTCCCTGAGTCCGGAGGACCGGGAAGCCGTCGTGCGCTTCCTCGAAGCCCTCAGCGCGACGAACGAGGCCGAATGGCCTGCGCCGCATCCCGCGGTCGCCCCCGAGCACCCGTAGCGGGCTAGCGGCCCCGGAGGAGAAACGGCTGATCAGCCAGTGGAGGGGCGGACGGGAATCGAACCCGCGTAATTAGTTTGGAAGCCGCTCCTCAAACTGTTACCGCTGCTTGCCGCCGTCGTCCGACACCGACCGCCCTGAGCCGCCGTGCCCAGTGATTTCGGGGCTTCTCGGGCCGTTCGGCGCTCCGCACTCGGTCGCCTTCGGTCGGCCTCGGATTGCCCCGGCGGAGCGCGGTCGCCCTCTTTTTCGCCCTCTCGCGCCCATCTGAGCGCGACCAGCGTTACCAGTTTGGAGACCGCAGGCCGCGGTGCCGTCCCTGGTCGCCGATAGCATTGCGCCTATGGATTTCGCGCGCGGTTGCCTGGGCGTCGTGGCCGCGCTTTTCTTCCTCGCGACCGTGCTAATCGGATGGGGCATGATGGTGATCGCCCCGCTGTTGTCGGGCGACCCTCCGTTCGCGAACATCGGGGTCCTAGTGCTTTGCACGGCGGGTTCGCTACTCGTCTGGCGACTCGCGGGCGGCAAGGATTGGGGGCTCGGCTCCGGCGACGACGAGCAGCAGGCGGCGACCAATGTCGCGACCGCCGGCAGTCCCCGGCTTCAGCGCGACTGGGCGTACGTCATCTCGCATCAGGGCGTCGAGAGCGCCGAAGTCCGTGACCTCGTCGACGGGATCTACCGCTCCGCCCCACCCGATACGGTGCGCCCCGAGCGTCGCGACGTGTTCCGCGCGTTCGACCTCACGCCGCTTTCCGACCTGCGTGTCGTCATCCTCGGCCAAGACCCATATCCCGGAAAAGGTCATGCAGACGGCCTCGCCTTCTCCGTCCGACCCGGAGTCGCCATCCCGCACTCCCTCGACCGTGTGTTCGCCAACCTCACCGAAGACGCGCAACTTGGCTTTCAACGCCCGGCGAACGGTGACCTCAGCCCGTGGGCCCGGCAGGGCGTGCTCCTGCTCAACACGGCTCTTACCCACCAGGAGCACGGTCCGTCGCACCGAGACCTATGGCGGCCCTTCACGCGCAGCGTGCTCCAGTACATCAACGAGAGGCGGAGTCACATCGTCGTCCTGCTGTGGGGTGACGAAGCCAACGACCTCGCCGATGAGGTGGGACTCGACCCAACGCGGCACCGGCTCATCCGGTCGACGCATCCGCGTCGCGAGGAGCCCTCGGCGCGCTACCCACGGTTCGCCGACACGCGGCCATTCTCTGAGGCCAACGCGCAGCTACAAAGCTGGGGGCGTCAACCTATCGACTGGACCCTGTGAGAGGCCCTGTTCGGTTGCTCGCTCTCCGGGAGCATGCGGTCGGTTAGTCGTTTCCGTTCCTGTCTCGTGCGGCAGCGAGCGTCCTGACGCGATTGGCGACGCTCGCCACGTGCCGGAGAAAATCCTCACCTTGCGTCGGGTGGCCGCGCTCGTGGAACGCCTGCCGAATTGTGTCGAGCGCGGCAAGAGCAATCTCGTCGCGGCGTCCACTGCTCAGTATCCAGAGCGTTTGGTTGGCCTCCTCGCGCAATGCGCATACGAGGTCTGGAAACGTCGTGTTCAACTCCTCAGGGCTGCAGTCTTCAGGTGCACTCATGCGTCCTCCTCGGAATCGGGGTCCGGCTGCGGGAAGTGGTAGCCGAAGCCGCGGGCCAGGCAGGCGTCGAGCCAGATCGCCTCGACCGTGCGGTTCCAGGCATCGCTTTCGACTTCGCCCAGCACGGCGACGACCTCAGGGCTCTGTAGGTCGTCCATCGTGACCGAGTGGCCCTCGGGCAGGTCGGCCAGCATCCGCCGGTACAGCGCTTCGATCTCGACCTGGTGCGCGAGGGCGACGGCGCGCAGGTCGTTCCGGGCGGTGGTGTTCATGCTTCTGCCTTCCTGGTGAATGCCTCGAATCGTTCGACCTCGGCCGAGTAGTCGCTGACGTACAGGTGGCCGTACACGCGCCCGACGAGTTCGAGAGACGAGTGCCCGAGCCACCGGCTCACCTGGAACGGCTGGAAGCCTGCCGCCAGCCACAGGCTCGCTGCGGCGTGAGGAACGAACTGGTGACAGGTGTGGTTTAGGCCGCGAGGGTGAGCGGCTCGGCCAGCTTGGACTCGAACTCGATGGGGGTCAAGCCGCCGAGGGAGTCCTGGGCTCGTTGCCGGTGA
>Ga0182746_1000860_pt1 | contig 33254 bp, 31 predicted proteins | sample eDN3rd30CBELigOP_FD_128881 | JGI IMG/M metagenome (GOLD analysis project Ga0182746, IMG submission 128881) | Enriched Organic Plus compost microbial communities from Emeryville, California, USA - eDNA 3rd pass 30_C BE-Lig OP (version 2) (version 2) ...
AAGTCGACGAGAAGAGATCTACGAAAAAATCCATGAACAAAAAAAAGAAGGTGACCTTTTTGGACACCTTCGTTTGTTTTTATTTCTGCTCCCTTAGTCGTCTATGCGCACAAAACCACCGTTTGCATCAAATTCGAGATCCAGTCCATTTGTTAATTCAACATCATATCTGTTATTCTCTTTATCGATACTGTTGATACCCTCGTTAGGGTAATGATCACGGACATAGCTCACGATCTTGGAAGGGATAAAACCTGTAGGGATAGTCTGCCCATCTGGTGCATTCACTTCCTCCCAATTGCCATTCTTGTCAAATTTGACCGTGATACCGTTGTCCAGATACACGGTGTATTCGACACCCCCCAATCCTTCATCTTCTTTTTTGACATGATTAGCCTTGGCTCCTTGAAAATTATCGGACAGGAATGCGATACCTTTTTGCGGGAGGTCTTCTGCTCCGACAAAGGTTTCTTTTTCGCAGGAAGCATACAGCATTATAGCTGCCACCAATATGCTCAATCTTACAAATACGTTTTTCATGGTTTCTCCTTTTTTATATTATCAGTCATCAATCCTCAAAAACTTTCCTTGCTTGTCAAATTCCAAGTCCAAACCATTGGACAATTCTACCTCGTATTTGCGGTTGGAACGTGAGATCTTGACTATTTCGTTGTTGGGGAAACTCTTTTTTACATGAGACGCAATAGATGTCGGTATAAGCGCTGTGGGGATAGCCTTTTTCTTGCCATCGACTTCCTTCCAATCTCCCTTGGCATCGAACTCTACCTTCACACCATCGTGGAAGCGAACCTCATACTCCTTTGACTTCATGAATTCGCTTTCTTCCGTCACGTAAGACACATTTTTCGCATCATAATATTTGTTAACCAAATTTTGTGCCGTTTTGGGCAACTGATCAAAGGTGATCGACTTTACTTGGGCCTGTACGGTTACTGTAGAAACCATCAACAAAACGGCCAAAAACATAGTGTTCATTATTGTTTTCATATCTTTTTCTTTTTGTTTAGGACAAAGGTCGAAAGTGAATTGGGAAAGATTTAGGAAAGATTTAGAATAGTAATAGAGACGTAGGATGCTACGTCTCTACTTTTGCACCAACCGAAATTCATGCAGCCCGTCCACAAACGCATAAGTCAACGATAACTGTGGATAGTTCTCAAGAATGGATCTGACGATAGAAAGACCTAGCCCGTTCGATTGGCTGTCCTGTACTCCTTTATGGAATCGCTCAAAGATATGATCGGGATTCAGGCCATCCGTAGCACTAGTATTGGAAATCTTGATTGTGTGTGGATGGACATCAATATAGATTTTTCCTCCTTTGATATTATACTTGATCGCATTTCTAATCAGGTTGGACAACAGGACAAAGGCCAACTCCCGATTACATGAAAAACAAAACTGTCCTTCTTCCTGATAATCCAAATAGATCTCCCGATGCTCAATAATATCCTCCAGATCCCTCATGAGCTCCTGCAGAAGTGCATTGAAATTGACTTGATGCACATCGGTGTACTGATGGTTTTCTATTCGGGAAAGCATCAACAATGATTTATTAAGATTGGCCATGCGGAGCAATGACTGTTTGGCTTCCGACAACTTGATCAATTGATTTTCGGTTAAGTCTTCATCTTCCAATAAAATATCCAGCTTGCCTGTCGTAATGGCCAACGGTGTCTGCAATTCATGGGAAGCATTCTCAATAAATCTTTTTTGGCTATCAAACACCTCCTCATTCCGATGGATCATCTGCCGGATCCGTTCGTTGAGCTCGTCAAATTCCTTGACCTGTGTGGGCACAACCTCAAAGCTTCTAACATCACCGAAACGATATTTTCCCAAATTTCTCAATATCTGATGAAAGGGTTTCCAGGCTTTCTTCAACACATAGTGGTTGATGATCATAATACTAATGACAATGACGAAATACAGAACGGTCAACGAAATGGCCAGGTTGATCAGAAAATCATCTTCTTCCACGGTGGAAGTTCTTATCTCCAGGGTGTAAGGTTCACCATCCTTGCCATAAAAACCTGTACGAAGCACGCGATAAGGCTCATCCTCCTCGTCATAAGGCATGTATATAAATTCCTTTGAAAAGTGATTTTCGTCGGTAAACTCCTCACCTTCTGCAGGCAATATTCTAAACTGGTTGATACCAAACTCGGTAGAATTGCGGATAATATCAGGGTTGACATAGGCTTCACGAAGAATCAGTATCTTTTGATTTTTCAATCCATCGTCGATATTGTCATACACTTCGTCCATAATGACCGCATAGAACAACAAGGCCCACACCGCCATAATGGCCAAAATCGCGATGACCAGAAACCGATTGGTATAATTCTTTACCGAGACAGCCATCTACACCAATTTATAGCCTACACCATATACGGCTTGCAGATCCATTTCTGCACCCGCTTCCTTCAATTTCTTCCGCAAATTTTTAATCTGCGAATAGATAAAATCCAGATTGTCCGCTTGGTCTACATGATCGCCCCATACCGCTTCTGCCAAAACAGTTTTTTCCAACAACTTGTTAGGACGGGACATAAAATAATACAACAAATCGTATTCTTTACGGTTGAGGGGTACATTTGTTCCTGATACCGACAGCTCCCGACTATCTGGGTCGAGCATAGCATTCTTATAATATATATACCGATCTCCTTGTTGGGCATGACGTCGAATGATGGATTTGATGCGGGCCAATAGCTCGGATAAGTGGAAAGGTTTGGCTAGGTAATCGTCTGCTCCTATCTCCAATCCTAACACTTTGTCCTCCACCGAATCCTTTGCCGAGAGGATCAAAACAGGCTGCCGGATAGATAGCTCAGCCATAGCGGTCAGGATATCCAGGCCATTGCCCCCCGGAAGCATAATGTCCAAAAGAATGCAATCGTACCGATATGTCAGTGTTTTTTCCAGAGCGGCATCAAATGTCTGCGCAGTCTCTACCAAAAAGCTCTCTCCTTCCAAAAACTCCTTGACCGTACGTAGTATCTCGACTTCGTCCTCTATGAGCAATATCTTCATAAGCCTTAAAATTACAATTATCTTGTTAGAATCGGGAAAGAATTGGGAAGAAAGGTCGTGCCTCGTGATTCTTTCAGATCAGTAGCCTAAGAATAGATCTTTTGTTCCAAAAATGCACATATCCCTTCCCTATCTGTAGAGTCAAACCAAGTTGTGTCGCCATACTTCTTGAACCAGGTAATCTGCCGTTTGGCATAGCGGCGGGAGTTTTGCTTGATTTTGTCCACGGCTTCTTCCAGTGAGCATTTTCCATCGAGATAGTCAAACAGTTCGGCATACCCGACGGTCAGCAAGGCCGGTTTGTGACGATAAGGCAAAAGTGACTTTACCTCGTCCAACAACCCTTGCTCCATCATCTTGTCTACACGGAGATTGATACGTTCATACAGCTTTTCCCGTTCCATATGGAGACCTATCGTGATGATTTGGAAAGGACGTTTGCCCGTTCCTTGCTTTTGGAATTGGGATATGGGCCTGCCGGTCGCTTCATAGACTTCCAAAGCACGGATCACACGCTGTGGATTGGCTATATCTGCCACGACATAATAGGATGGATCTATTTGTTTCAACCGCTCTTGGAGAGGAGTCAATCCCCGCTCGGCAAATTCGTGATTCAAGCGATCCCGTACACATTGGGGAGCTTTGGGCAGATCATCCAGTCCCTCGCAGACCGCACGCACAAAAAGTCCTGATCCACCGACCATAATGACGACATCTTGCTTCTGAAAAAGCATATCCAAAAGAACCAGTGCCTCCCGTTCAAAATCTCCGGCAGAATATTCTTCTTCAATCGAGTGGGAATCGATAAAGTGGTGCGGTGCTGTTTTCAGTTCATCGGCATCGGGTTTGGCTGTACCTATACTCATCTCCCTGTAAAACTGGCGCGAATCCGCCGAAATAATCTCCGTGTCAAAATGTTGTGCCAAAAAAATAGCCGTAGCTGTTTTTCCTACAGCAGTAGGACCCACAACGACGGCTAAAGTTTTCTGTGTATACATCACTATCTATATGGGAAGCATGTAGCGAGAATCAATAATCGTCTTCACTAAAACCAAAATCCTCTGTCCCTTCTTCGCTCTCTCCCTCTTCTTCTTCTCCATCATCTACACTATAGTCATCTTCCTCATCCACACCATACTCCTCTGTATTTTCCTCTACAGGTTCTTCGTCATCCTCCTCCTCTGGAGCAGCAACCGGAAAATTGGCTGCAGCCGCAATTTTGGGTGCTTGTCCCACCGACTTGAAGATAGACGGGTACTCTTGCCCCTCTTCCTCTTTGAGTATCTTGATCAGTTCGACATGAAAGTCATAAGGACGGTCAAAATTATAGATATAGTAAAACTTTTGATGTGGATCATCGATAAACTTGCTCAGACGAATATTTTCCATCAGAAGTACCCCTGCCTCTACCTTACGTGGCGTAGGGTGCAACGCTATCTCTGTGCCCTTCTTCCATTGATCATTGCTCACATAAAATGAAGAAGAGGCATCGGCTACATATCCAGTACTGCTATGTATCGCATGATGCAACTCCAAAAATGTACCTTTCGAAGGCATGTCAATATCCCTATAGATATCTTCATAATCCTCAAATGTCACCCTAAATCTATATATTGCCATAATTAAAAATAGAAATCCAAGCCTATACCTGATCCGTATCAGCCCATAAAAATAAAAATTATTTTAATCTCTCGGTAAACAAAGTGTGTTTTGGCTCCAAATTAATCTTCCTACCCTCTTCGATCATAAAATGATAGGCTGCCTCTCTTTCGTTCGGGATATCCCCTTCCAAGATGGCCTCGCGGATGGCACTCTTGATGATCCCCACCTGCTTGCCGGGAGCTAAACCAAATACGTGCATGATATCTTCTCCTGTGACGGGGGGTTGCCAATTGCGCAGGTGATCCCGCTCCTCCACGTCTTTGAGCTTCTGCTTGACCAATTCAAAATTCTGTCTGTACTTGGCTTTCTTGAATTCGTTCTTGGTCGTCACGTCGGCATGACATAGCAACATCAAGGCATCGATATCGTCTCCTGCTTCAAACAGCAGCCGCCGTACGGCAGAGTCGGTCACGATATCCTGTGCCAATACAATAGGCCGCAAGTGCAACTGCACGAGCTTCTGCACAAAACGCATCTTATCATTCAATGGAAGCTTCATCTCTGCAAACAACTTAGGCACCATACGAGCGCCCCTATCCTCGTGTCCGTGAAAAGTCCACCCCACCTTTTTATCAAAACGCTTGGTCGCCGGCTTAGCAATATCGTGCATGATTGCGGCCCAGCGCAGCCACAGATCATCGGATAGCTCAGCCACATTGTCCAACACCTCCAGTGTATGGTAAAAATTATCCTTATGCCCCTTACCTTGGATCACTTCGACACCATGCAAGTTGCACATAGCCGGAAAAATCAGTTCCAGCAGCCCCGTATCAAACAGATATTTGAAACCTTGAGAAGGTTTTTCGGACAGAATGATTTTATTGAGTTCATCGGTAATACGCTCTTGCGAGACAATCTTGATCCTCTCTTTGTTTTCGGCAATCGCCTGAACTGCTTTGATATCGATCTTAAAGTGCAACTGTGTCGCAAAACGAATAGCGCGCATCATACGCAAAGGATCGTCCGAGAAGGTTTCCTGCGGATCCAGTGGGGTACGTATGATACGGAGCTTGATATCCTCCAAACCATTGAACGGGTCCAATAGCTGTCCATAGTTGTGCTTATTCAATGAATAGGCCATGGCATTGATCGTGAAATCCCTCCTATTTTGATCGTCCTGCAATGTTCCGTCCTCGACGATAGGTTTGCGCGAATCTCTTCGGTACGATTCCTTTCTTGCTCCGACAAACTCTATATCCAATCCGTCGTACACAAGCATAGCCGTACCAAAGGATTTGTAGACAGTGACCTTGGTATGCAGGATCTCACCTAACCTAGAAGCAAAATCTATCCCACTTCCCACGACCAAAATATCCACATCATCCTTGAAGGATCTGTCCATGATCCGATCACGGACATAACCACCAATGACGTAGCATTCGGTTCTCATCTGCTCCGCCAAATCTTTGATGATAGAAAATATAGGGTGTTGTAAGTGTTCTGCCATAGCTGTATTCGGATCCCGACGTATCCGATGATAAGCTGCAAAAGTACTCATTTTAGGGTAATCTTAAAAGATAGGTTAAGAAGAATGTCATTGTAGAGGCGCCATGCACTGCTGGCGCACGAATCCTTTCGTGTGCCTCAATAATCCAAGCACACGAAAGGATTCGTGCGCTAACATAAGATTAAAGAAGATAAATCAATCCCTATCCCTTGACAATTTACGGAATCCTAGAGGGTTAGCCGTCAGTTCGGCCTGCTCTCTTCTATTTTTCACGATATGTACAGCCAGAAAAACAGCTTCCAAAAAGGATTCATGTGAAGCCATATTCTTGCCCGCAATGTCATAACCTGTACCGTGATCGGGTGAGGTACGTACGATCGGAAGGCCAGCTGTATAATTCACGCCTTTGCGGCTGGCAATGTGTTTGAAAGGAATAAGCCCCTGATCATGGTACATGGCCAGTACAGCATCAAACTTAGTGTACGTATCCGATGCAAAAAAACCATCTGCCGGATAAGGACCGAAGCAGAATATCTTTTCTGCATTGGCCTGTTCGATGGCTGGACGGATGATCTCCTCATCCTCTGTACCGATGATACCATTATCTCCCGCATGAGGATTCAGTCCCAACACAGCTATTTTGGGCTTCTGAATCCAAAAATCCGTCTTTAGACTTGCATTCATCAGACGCAATTTTTTCAAGATAGCCTCCAAGGTAATTTGACCTGCGATATCTTTGACAGGAATATGTCCAGTCACAACACCTACCCGCAATTCATCACTAACCATAAACATCAACACATCGTCCGCTCCGGTTTTGCTTTGCAGATATTCGGTATGTCCGGGGAAATTGAATCCTTCTCTTTGTATATTATGCTTATTGATAGGAGCCGTGACCAAGGCATCAATTTTGCCTGTCTGCAGATCGTCGACAGCTCTTTGCAACGACAGAAAAGCATATTTCCCTCCGGTTTCATTCTCTTCACCCAAAGTGATCTTGACATCTTCCTGCCACACATTGATCATATTCGGCCGTTTCGGATTCGCTTGCTCTGGATGATTGATGACGTTGAAACTAAAGTCATTGATATTGTTCGCTTTGCGATGAAAAGAAGCATTCTTCGTATTCCCATATACAATAGGGGTGAAATAGTCCAAGACACGATTGTCCAACAAGGACTTAATAATCACCTCCATCCCTATTCCATTCAAATCGCCTACGCTAATACCTACCTTTAGTTTTTCACTCATTGTCAAAAAAGCTTTTATTAAATCAAAAGTAACAAAAAAATAGGAAAAGCTAGAATAGCTGCGTTCGGAAATGATCACAGAGAGACAAAAGAGGTATCTTCCTCTGCCCAATGGTCTAAAACCGTCGGGCAGAGGAAAAGATAGTTCTAAGGGTACTCACACCGCACCCCTACTCTTTTATAGTTATTGGATACCTTAATCTTATCTGTACCGACCAATTCTAAAACCAACAACGTATTGCCTGCACCACTCGACGTGGGAGCAAGCCTGATATACCCCTTACTTTGAAGGGCAGGCAAGACAAAGCTCTTGGTACCACCTATTACAGCAAAATCTACATTTTCTGCCGCAGTAGACTCCTCTGCCACGATCTTCCAGGTTAGATGCTGATCTTCATTCGATTGCAGTCCAGACATATTTACTTGGAGTGTGATCTCATCCTCTCCTGGCTTGATGACACGACTGATAATAGGATAGTCCTTCCCAACGATGAATGTGGTTGTGACCGCATCCTCAAATTCTATGTAATTATCTTCGAGTTGATAACGCAAATCAAAATCCTCTTGGCACGATCCCAATAACAGGACAAATACCAAAGCTACGACGGTTTTATTCAACAAATATCTCATATACTTAATAATTATAATTTTGTTTAAGCTCAGTATCGGCATTCGCTTCCCGAATAGGTATGCGTGCCAGTATCCTATAATCGGTAAAGAGTACATTGCCACTCCCTTTCATCACATCTCGGCCATGACGTTTGAGATCGAACCATCGGTGCCCTTCAAACGCCAAGTCAAAACGCCGTTGCATTAAAATTTCTTCCAACAGCGCATTACCTGATAGACTTACTTCCGACAGGCCAGCGCGTGTACGTATCCTATTCAAATCGTCTAATGCCTGAGGATAATAAGATGCTCCTTGATAGTAAAGAGCTTCTGCCCGATTGAGGTATACTTCTGACAAGCGGAGAATCGGTACGTTGTCCAAGTTGGGGGTACCATTCTTCGAAATAAACTTGTACATCTCCCAAAAAGTCGAGCTCTTGCCCACCCCTTTACGGATCAATTCCCTCCGTACATCGCTTGGATCGTACAAATCATAAAACAACGGATCTACAGCCACGACCGCTTGGATGGAAAATGCCGTAGCATCGTACGTCGCACGACTCGTATAGGTCGACCGTAAAGAACGATCCGAACCTACATTCTCTGAGATATTAAATTTCAATTCAAAAATAGATTCCGGATGTACTTCTTTCAACCAATCGCTTACATAGGTAGCTTGGGTTGAAAATGTAGCCTTGGTCTCTATCAAAGTGCGATCCGCCATATCGACCACAGTAGGGTAGTCTCCCCGGTACAATGCCACACGTGCATATAAAGCACTTACCGCTGCTTGGGTAACTCGGTGAGGCGCAGCAGTCTCATTGCCCATACCCAAGTTGCTATGTGCTAAATCCAAGTCCTTATAAATCTGATCGTAGACATCGGCTATGGGCGCACGTTTGAGCGATCCTATTTTCGATATATCATCTACACCCACCAACATTAGAGGGACTCCTCCGTAATTGTATTCATCAATAATCGCTGTGGGATCATAAGCATATACACGTACCAAATCGTGATAACATAACGCCCGTAAAAAATAAGCCTGTCCTAATATGGTCGCTTTCCATTTTTCCTCGTACGAACCGGCTTGAACGGCATCAATCACTAAGTTGGCCTGATTGATAGCATAATATGACATTTGCCAATTGTCAAAATGTGCATTCCTGCCATTCATAGACTCATTGGTCAAATGGGAGGCATTTCCTGTATGTATGGCGTTGTCGGACAAAGCCTCTGACAACGCCAGATAGTCCCGTCCGTATAAAGTATAGTTTTGTAGACGAGCATACACGGAGATCAATGCCGCACTAATACCTTCTTCATTCGTCAAAGCCGTCGATGAATCGATAGATTGTTTCGGGTTTATCTCCAACAACTTCTCACAACCTGTCAGCAACAAAACCGTACACAAGGACAGCTGTATTAATATATTTCTCTTCATGATATTCTTCCTTTTAAAATCCAACTTGTACACCAAAAAAGTATGATTTCATCGCAGGTATTATCCCCACATTGGAGGTAGTATTGCTCCCTGTCACATAAAATTCCGGATCATAACCTGCAAACTTGGTAATCGTGTATAGATTATTGGCCTGTAGGTATAATTTGGTCGATGACATCTTAATCGCGGATAGCCAGCTAGCAGGCAGATTGTAACTCAGGTTTATATTCTTCAAGCGTATGTAAGATGCATCTTGCAGATAGCGGGTAGATGCCAAATCTCCACGGGCATGTCCCCCCCGCTCTGCTGCACCATTGACGGGTCTCGGTACCGAAGTGATCTGTCCTTCCGCCGTCCATCGGTTGTCGTAATACCAAGCCATCCCATTTATTTGCGAATCCCCTTTACGGGAAAGATTGCGGGCGAAGTTATCGTAGAATATGCGACCATAGTCATATTGGAAAAACACCGACAAGGACACACCTTTATAGTCAAACGCATTTGTCCAACCGCCATAAAAATCGGGCAACTCATTTGGCAGATCGTAAGGAGCATAATTTCCGACTTCCATCGTACCGGGTGTATAGGTCAGATTGCCATCGGCATCATACCACACTGGCCTACCTGTTGCTGCGTGTACCCCCGCATATTGGGGCAAAACAAACGTCCGTAATGCATAACCGACACGAACCGTATTGTCACCAGGCAGCACCGTAAGATCATCGTATAGACGTGTCACCTCATTGCGTTGGAAAGAAATATTGAAATTACTTGTCCACTTGAAATCACCCGAACGCATCAGATGTGCGCCCAATTCAAACTCCAGTCCTTGATTTTTTACCTCACCTAAGTTTTCCGTAATCTCACTATACCCTGCAGCCCACACTATAGGTTTGCTCAGCAACAGATCTTTACTGCTGCGATGATAGGCTTCGATGCTACCAAATACGCGTGAGCCAAACAAAGTATAATCAATCCCAATATTTGTCGTGGCATTACGTTCCCACCTTAACTTGGAATTCCCTAGAGAATTAGCTTGGATACCAGCCTCGCCATCATACGTCACTCCTCCACCGTACAGAGATCGGGACGCAAAGTTGTCAATCTGATCATTACCCGTTTCTCCGTAACCTATACGGAGTTTCAACTGGTTTATCAAGGTTTTATTGGTTACAAAATCTTCTTTGGCCAAATCCCATCCTGCAGAAATGGCCGGGAACAAACCAAACTTATTATTATCCCCGAAACGTGAAGATCCATCATAACGCAAAATAGCGGACAGCATGTATTTGCTGTCGAACGTATAGTTCGCTTGTACAAAACTACCTAACCGCTTTACTCCTGTCCACGAGCTTGTACCGGATACGATCGTGGCCGCCGAAGCCAACTGCTTGAACAAATGATTGGGAAAACCTTCTCCCGTAACATTACCAGCCTGGTTTTCATACGTCCTATATTCTACCCCCACCAATGTATTGAGCGTATGTCTATCTGGCAAGCGAGGTGTATAATGCAAAACGTGGGAAGTGGTAAAAGTCTTAGGCCTATCGTAGTACTCGGTCAAAATGCCGCCTCTGGCATTTCCGTCTATTGTCCTCGGATCGTAGTACATCCGGGCCGTGATATCCCTATAGTCTAATCCCACCAAAGCTTTGTATTTTAAGTTGTCAAGTATGTTGTAATTCAACTGAAGGTTGCCAAACAAACTATTATTCTTTTCCAAAGCTTCGTTGAGTTCGGTAGAATGTAAGGTGTGTCGTGCAAAAGTTCCCGGAAATCCAGCCAACGTAAAATTGTATGAACCATCCTCATTATATATCGGGATAAAAGGCAAAATCATGGGGTTTGCATAGCTTGGAGCCGAAAACTGTGTCGTGGTACCAGTAGACCCTAAGGGACCGTGCTGCCTGACCGAAGCAATATTTACCGTACTCAGTATCTCTATCTTGTCTGTGATCTTATTCCCGTAATTTAGATTCATCGTCCCTCGCGTAAAATCAGAGCCTACAATGCTCCCTTCTGTATCTTCCCAACTTCCAGAAATACGGTAGGAAGATCGATCACTACCTCCGGATAGTGCCAGATCATATTTGTTGGTAGCTCCATCGGTATACGCAGCCTTTTGCCAATCATAGGTTGGCATCGCCGCAATCTCATCAAGGGTAGTCGTGCTGGGAAAACGGGACTGGGAAAAAACAGACGCCCAAGCCTGCTCGTCTGTCCATGTAGGATTATAGTTCTTGAACGATTCAAATCTTGCGTTCAGGTACTCCTGGGTGTTCATCAGATCCAACAGTTTGATAGGTTTTACAGCCCCAGTGCGATAACCCAAATCTACTTTCACTCTGCCACTTTTTCCTTTTTTTGTCGTAATCAGAACGACACCATTTGCCGCTTGTGCTCCATACACAGAAGCAGCAGCAGCATCTTTCAACACTTCTATAGACTCAATATCTTCGGGATTAATATTGGCCAAAGGGTTGGCCGAAACCAACGTAGTCATATTGTTATTGTCCACGATCAGTCCATCTACAATATAGATAGGTTCTGTACCTGCCGATATTGACCCAGGGCCTCGCACTTCCACCTTGATGGCCGCGCCCGGCACCCCTACACGAGATTGCACATTGACCCCCGACATACGACCCTGCATCGCTTGGTCCAACGTAACAGCATTGGCAGATTCGATGTCCTCGGCATTGATGGAAGCGATTGAGCCCGTAATCTCCCTTTTCTTTTGGGTGGCATACCCTGTGACGATGACCTCGTCTAACTCAGCTTCATCAACGATCATCACAATATCTATCCCTGTCATTTTTTGTACCCGCACACGTTGTTGGCCATACCCTAACAAACGAATAGCCAACATATCACCAACACGACCTGAGATCTCAAACAAACCGTCTGCATTTGTACGTGTAGCGACCTGATTGCGTTCGTTGAGAACCGTCACTCCATCCAAACGGCTGCCCTTCACATCACGAATCCTTCCTTGTACCTTATCCTCCTGTATAGAAGATACCTCTCGATTATTTTTAGCCATTGAAGATTGTCTATTTGGTATTTTCTCTACCAATACCAACCTTTTGTCCGTCAATTTGTAATCGATGGGCTGATCTTTAAAAGCCATCTCCAACAGCTGTTCTATTGGCTTAGCTTTGACATGGATCGTCACAGGATGTGTCTTGGCCAGCATATCCTGATTGTAAAACACATTTAAAGTAGTCTTGTCCTCCACAGCTTTTAATACGACAGCAAGCGGGACATTTTTTCCAGAAAAATCCAATAACTGGGCACATACGGCCAAGTGGGAAAGATTAAAGCACGCCATGAAAAATACAAAGCGGTACCTGAAACGTGTACCAACCCTAGGTATGGTAACACGTCTACACAAGATGAACTGTGATAAAAGCTTCATTAGTGATATTGGTTATGTGTAACTTACTAAGAAGTTGACGATCCAAAACACCAAAGCAGGTAAGAAAATTTTTATTTTTTTTGACGGACAACTAAGACATTGTTTTTCAATGCACTGTAAAACCCTGCATCGTCCAATAATCGCAACAACTCATCGATAGAAGATCGCTGATCAAACTTCATCGTATAACGTTGACGAGCCAAGGTAGGATCTAAATCCAGATCTACTTCATACCATCTCGTTGCCTTGCGAAGAATTTCCGACAAGGGTTGGTCCCTAAACTGTAAATATCCATTGGTCCATGCCACTACGGTAGAAGCATCAACCCTCTTCACATCATAGGGACGACCGTTGTCCCTCAAAACTGCTTGTTGATTGGGTCTGAGTTCTTGAATATACTCTTCAGCTTTCAGACGTACGGAGCCCTCCAACAGAGTAGTCACAATACCATCTTCGGTAGAATAGCTATTGACATTGAATTTTGTTCCCAATACCTCTATCAGCTGATTATTGGATCGTACTCTAAAAGGACGTTGACTGTCATGCGCTACTTCAAAATACACTTCCCCTTGTACACTTACCTCACGGTAGTCTCGTCTAAACGTGCTTGGAAAACTAATGGAAGACATGGCATTCATCCACACCTTGGTCCCGTCCTCCAATACAATCTTGTAAGTCTTGCCCGAAGGTGTCTCTATCGACTGTGATACGGAGATCTGATCACGACCAGCAGCATGAGGTGGATACACTAATATGTTTTCATCCCCCTGCACACCATAATCCTTTTGAAATTGAGCATCCAAACGATCTAAAGATACAATTCGACCGTCCGACAGCTTCAATATAGGAGCATCGGGAATTGCTCCAACAGGACTATTGACCAGTATATCAGGAGCAGTATTCCCATTCTCGGGCTGCCACCAATAATATCCTGCCGTAAAGGTTATCAAAAGTGCAGCTGCGACAGCGCTCCACACAGCCCACCTTAGGCTGCCTCTATTTTTTGAAGTCGGGATATCTTCTGTCATGGCCTGCATCAACACATCATTAAGTTTGCCTTCGGCAAGCAATTGATGATATACAGCCAATTCCTCTTTGGAAAGGGTACGTTGCTTATAGCCATCGATGAGTTTTTTATAGAATCTTGTATCCATGCAGCTATTTATTTAAGCAATATTACACTTACAATTAATATGATAGATGTAATATGAGAAGAAGAAATATTAAACATGACCATTACCTCCTCTTTTAGTTTTTTCATTGTCAACACCATATGATGCTTGACTGTATCCTTAGAAACACCCAATTTGTCCGCGACCTCTTCATAGGTCATTTCCTCTTGCCTACACAACTGGAATATCCTTCGAGAACGTTCGGGAAGCCTTTGCAAACACTTATCCAAAAATTCAGCATACTCCTTTTCCAATACTTTTCTGTCTATGACAAAATCTCCATCCTGAAACTCCCGAATCGTTCGCTCGACAAAACGCTCGTTCAAGCTATTACGCTTAAGATAGTCAAATGTATGGTTGCGAGCCATCCTGAAAATATAGCTTTCCCAATTTTTGACTTTATCTTCAAGCTCTTCCATTTTTTCAAAAATCTTGATAAATACATCGTGCATCAAGTCCTCAGCAAGCATAGGACATGCGACATAACTATATATATACGCCTTTACCTGCTTGGACAGTCTCTCGTATAGCCTATCGTAAAATTTTTGAGGATTACTAATTGTCGATTTTGAGAAAAAAGGATACATATAGTTGTTTTAAGTATTTTTTGGTTAGAAATAATACGCTTGCAATAAAGATAGTAAAATATGAGAGCCTGTCTAAATTTATATTGTAATTTTTTTTAGCTATCCAATGCAGATACTCCATCTCTACTTTTATCCTTCGTCGCTTTGTCTCCAAAGATGCAACAGACCTAATGAAGTAATTTTTTTCTTACTTTTGACCTACGATGAATTCAGTACGGGCAAAAAAACACCTAGGACAACATTTTCTGAACGACAAAAACGCAGCTCAACGCATTGTCGCAGCATTGGACACTTCATTGGGCTTCAAACAAGTTTTGGAGGTCGGTCCAGGCATGGGCATACTTTCAGACTTTTTGTTGCAGGAAACCGCTTACCAAACATTTCTGATCGATGTGGATGATGAATCCATAGTCTATCTTGCTGACAAATACCCTGAGCTAGGCGACAGGTTGATACACGGTGATTTTTTAGCGTTGGATTTTGCCAAACATTTTGAGGAAAAAATGGCTATCATCGGCAATTTTCCCTACAACATTTCTTCGCAGATTCTTTTTAAGATATTGGAAGAAAGGCAACACGTCGTACAAATGGTAGGCATGTTTCAAAAGGAAGTAGCCGAACGTTGCGTAGCCAAACCTGGAAACAAAGAGTACGGTATTTTAAGTGTGTTTTTACAGGCTTATTATGACGTGGAATATCTTTTTACGGTCAAAGCCGGAGCCTTCAATCCGCCACCTAAAGTACTTTCAGGAGTCATGCGCATGACCCGCAATGATAGAAAAAAACTGGATTGTGACGAAAAACTATTTTGGAGGGTCGTGAAAGCAGCGTTCAACCAACGCCGTAAAACACTGCGCAATGCCTTATCAGGAGTCGTTTCTAAGGACAGAATGAGCGACAACGCGCTGTACGACCTACGTGCCGAGCGCCTAAGTGTAGAAGATTTTGTGCAGCTGACAAACGAAATCATCAACGTTCTTTAGTTATACCGTCTTAAAATTTCATCACGCCCAATTCAGAATTTTCAATCCAACAAAAAATGAGTATCCTAATCGTCGACGACATACACGATATATTATTGGAAAAACTCCAAAAAGCAGATATTTCCTACAATTACCAACCGACCATTACACGTGTTGGAGCCGAAAAAATCATTGCGGATTATACAGGATTGGTTATTCGCTCCAAATTTCAAGTAGACCAAAATTTTATCGATCTGGGTTCCAACCTGACCTTGATCGGTCGTGCAGGAGCCGGCATGGACAATATCGACGAAGCCTACGCAGTACAAAAAGGCATTACCCTACTTTCTGCCAATGCAGGTAATTGCGACGCCGTAGGTGAACACATGATCGGCATGTTGCTAAGTCTCATGAACAACCTCAACCGAGCCGACCACGAAGTTCGGAGCGGGTATTGGCGTCGTGAGGAAAACCGGGGACATGAGTTGATGGGAAAAACAGTAGCCCTGATCGGTTATGGTCATAATGGACAGGCAATGGCCAAAAAACTTTCCGGTTTTGGGGTCAAAGTCATCGCCTATGACAAGTACAAAACAGGATTCACTGACCAATACGCCACAGAGGTTTCTATGGAAGAGGTCGTACGTCAAGCCGATGTACTGAGTTTTCACATTCCATTGACACGGGAAACGAAAGGCATGGTAGATGATGAATATCTGTTCCACTTCCGAAAGCCCATATTCCTGCTGATGGGCGCGCGGGGAGGCATCGTACAAGTTCCCGCCGTACTAAAAGCATTGGATCAAGATAAGATATTGGGAGCAGCCTTTGACGTACTGCCCATCGAAAAATTTCCTGCTTTAGCAGAGCAGGACTGGTACCAGAACCTAATCTCAAGGGATAATGTGATCCTAAGCCCTCATGTAGCGGGCTGGACTTTTGAAAGCTACTACAAACTATCGGATATATTGGCCGAAAAGATTGTAAGCACCTTAAACTTAAACCTATAAGGTTTTGAAAACCTTATAGGTTTGGTTTGGGGTCATATATAATAAACAACACATGTCACCGCACACTGCACGATCAGTGCTAAATCCAACAGGTACACACGGTGATATCCCCGGACGTGACGAAAAATCAAAAAATACAGCACAGCCAAAACACTTACATTAGTCAGTATCAATCCCAATTTGACTGCAAAAGAATAAGGTGCCAGCAGTACAAGTATTGTATGCAACACAATCATACCATAGCAAGCCAATTTGGCACGATGCTCCCCTATCATCGTGGGAATAGTCTTGAGGTGATAATACGAATCCTGCTCCATATCGCGTATATCGAAAGGAAGCGTACAGATCAACAAAAAGAGTATCTTCAAAAGACCTAAATAATTGGCTACCCACCAATTGACTGGTATGCCTTCGGCCCATAGTTCGATCACAGGCAACCCTACACTACTCAACGACCAGACCAAAGCAATGTAAAATAATTTTACCCCTGGGATTTGACGTAGGCCCATCCTTTTGCCCTTGACCCTAATCAATGGAAAACTATACGAAACACTGATCACTCCTACAAACAACAAGTAGGCGAGCGTCCGCATATGCACATGCAGCAAGGCATATAGCATCACCCCTATGGCCAGTATAGTGCACATCCAAAACCAATGTATATGACCAAATACCCATCGCGTCCTTGCATAGGGAGAGTTTGCCGGGTTCTGGGGCTTGGATAAATATAGGCTAAAGTTGTACAATAGCAACGTAGAACTTCCTTCGATCAGCAAAATATAGTAGTTGGTACTTACACCCAAAATTATATACGTCAGAAAACACTGCGCAATGGCAGCTCCTGCGATCAACAGATTGCTAAAGATCAAAAAATAGTATAGCTGTTTAACGTATTTCACTGTTCACAAAAAAACGATCACTTTATAAAAAAAACAAAATGCTTCTTGTCACAAAAATTAGTATTTAATGTCAAAAAAAATTAAATTAGCCGTAGCAAATGTAATATTTCGGGTTGAAATAAATAAATGTCCGAAATAAATAAATATTGCAGTTTTTTTAGTATAGACCTATAAAATTTATTAGAAGAAAAAGATGAATTTTCAAATTAATTCCTTTGAGGAGTACCAAGACGCTTATAAAAAAAGCGTAGAAAATCCAGAACAGTTTTGGGGAGAGATAGCTGACCATTTTTTTTGGAAAAGAAAATGGAACAATGTGCTTAACTGGAATTTTACAGAACCCAATATAAAGTGGTTTGAAGGTGGAAAATTAAACATCACCGAAAACTGTCTGGATCGCCACATTTATCAAAACGGTGACACCCCCGCTATCATTTGGGAGCCCAATGATCCTACCGAGGCACACCGTATATTGACTTACAAACAATTATTGGCCAAGGTAGAACAATTTGCCAATGTATTAAAAAACAACAATGTCCGTAAAGGAGACCGTGTCTGTATCTACTTACCGATGGTTCCCGAATTGGTCATTGCTATATTGGCCTGTGCGCGAATAGGAGCTATACACTCTGTGGTCTTCGGTGGTTTCTCGGCACAATCCATTGCCGATCGCATCAACGATGCCGAATGTAAATTGGTCATTACAGCTGATGGTGGCTTCCGTGGACCAAAGGTATTGGAACTTAAATCTATTGTTGATGATGCACTCATGCAGTGTAAATCCGTAGAAAAAGTTATTGTCCTCACACGTAGCCGCACGCCCGTATCTATGATCAAAGGCCGTGATGTGTGGTGGGAAGATGAGATCAAAAAAGTAGAAACACAGGATAATCCACCTTGTCCGGCCGAAGAAATGGACTCTGAAGATCCGCTCTTCGTCCTGTACACTTCCGGCTCGACAGGCAAACCCAAAGGTGTGGTACATACTACTGCGGGCTATATGGTGTACACAGGATACACCTTTTCCAATGTATTCCAATATCAACCAGGGGAAGTCTATTTCTGTACCGCAGATATCGGATGGATCACAGGACATAGCTACATTGTCTATGGGCCTTTGTCACAAGGTGCTACCTCACTCATGTTTGAAGGTGTGCCGACCTATCCAGATGCAGGTCGTTTTTGGGATATCGTAGAAAAATACAAGGTCAATATCCTCTATACAGCACCTACGGCCATTCGTTCATTGATGGCCTTTGGAGACAGTTTTATCGAAGGCAAAGATCTAAGCAGCCTCAAAAAACTGGGTTCTGTCGGCGAACCGATCAACAAAGAAGCTTGGGAATGGTACCATGAAAAAATTGGAAGAGGCAAGGCCCCCATTACAGACACATGGTGGCAAACCGAAAATGGAGGAATACTGATTGCTCCGCTACCCGGCATCACACCGACTATACCAAGCTATGCGATGTTGCCACTACCAGGCGTACAACCTTGTCTCATGGACGAAAATGGCAACGAACTCGAAGGCAACGATGTCAGCGGCAATCTCTGCATCAAATTCCCATGGCCAGGCATGCTGCGCACAACATGGGGAGACCACGAACGTTGTCGGCAGACCTATTTCACCGCTTACAAAAACATGTATTTCACAGGTGATGGCTGCTATAGGAGCCCTGAAGGTTATTACAGGATCACAGGACGTGTGGATGATGTATTGAATGTCTCTGGACACCGTATCGGTACAGCAGAATTGGAAAATGCAATCAACATGCACTCCGATGTGGTCGAATCGGCAATAGTGGGTTATCCACATCCTGTCAAAGGACAAGGTATCTATGCTTATGTCATTGCCAATCATCATATCGATGCCGAAGGAACACGCAAGGATATATTGCAGACCGTCACACGACTTATCGGAGCCATTGCCAAGCCCGACATCATCCAGTTTGTGACAGATCTTCCAAAAACCAGATCGGGCAAGATCATGCGTCGTATCCTACGTAAAATCGCGGAGGGCGAACTATCTAGCCTTGGTGATACAACGACGCTGCAAGACCCTACAGTTGTCGAAAAAATCATTGAAGGTGCAGAAAAGTTAAGAAAGTAAAGCTAAATAAATATTTCATGAACTCTCCAGAGGTTTTCGAACCTTGGAGAGTTCATTTTTTTTGACTATTCTTCCAAATTAATATCAAAAAAATACAGTTTTTTATTACTTTTATAGCTTTCCATATCCATAATAAAAGAATAAATGCTATTAACTGTATTATCAGGATTAATTTTTTCTTGCCTCATTGTCCCTTTCGGGAAAATACTCAAAACAAAATGGAGTATAATATTACCTATCGTTCCATTTTTGCTATTTGCATTTTTTGCAGCACAAATTCCCCTGGTCAGTTCAGGAAACAGCCTATACCAACATATTGATTGGGTATCTTCTTTAGGGATAAATTTTGATTTCAAACTAGATGGCCTATCACTGTTGTTTTCCTTATTGATCACTGGAATAGGAACAGCTATTTTTGTATATGCCCTTTCCTACCTAAAGGGACATCGCTATTTTGATCGTTTTTTCGGTTACCTTCTCCTATTCATGTCAGCCATGTTGGGTGTCGTGCTCTCCGACAATATTTTGTTGTTATTTATCTTTTGGGAATTGACGAGTATCAGTTCTTTTTTTCTTATTGGTTTCAACAATGATAATGCCGACTCTCGCAAAAGTGCAATAACGGCATTAACCATTACTGGGTTAGGTGGTTTTTTTCTGTTGGCCGCTTTGATTCTCTTAGGGAACATTTCAGGAACTTTTATCATTTCAGAGCTCGTGCAGTCCAAGGAGGTCATTCTGAACCACCCACTTTATCCCCTACTGATCCTGTTCATATTCATAGGAGCATTTACGAAATCTGCACAGTTCCCATTTCACTTCTGGCTGCCTGGCGCGATGAAAGCACCGACTCCAGTATCGGCCTACCTGCATTCGGCAACAATGGTCAAAGCCGGAATTTACCTATTAGCCCGATTTACTCCTATCTTGGGAGACAGTGAACTGTGGCACTATAGCCTAATGATCGTCGGTGGCATCACTATGTTATACGCTTCCATACACTCGCTTTTCCGTATCGATCTAAAATCTATTCTAGCCTATTCGACCATAGCAGCATTGGGCATCCTGACATTTCTGATAGGTGTAGGGACACAGGAGGCGATGGTTGCCGTTGCTGTCTTTATCCTTGCCCACGCCCTGTACAAAGCTGTTTTATTCCTCGTGACCGGCATCATAGATCATGAAACAGGCACCCGTGATATCACCGTATTACGTGGGTTGGGGAGGGTACTTCTGCCTGTCACCATAGCCAGTATCATAGCAGCTGCTTCCAGTGCAGGATTGCCTTTTGTGACTTTTGGATTTATCGGAAAAGACCTTATCTACGAAGCTACGCTCCACTACCCGAATATGGAGTGGATCTGGATATTGACCGGAATAGCTATCGTGACCAATGTCGGCATCGTCGCCGCCGGCTTGATGGCCGGAGTCAAACCATTTTTGGGAAAACTGCCGCAACAGTTTGAAAAAATACACCTACCACCATTTTCTATGTGGCTCCCCCCTCTCCTCTTGTCTGCATTGAGTATAGTATTTGGACTATTGCCGTGGTGGGCTGGAAATTATTTAACAGGCTCCGCCGCAAATGCTATACATGGGAGCAGCTTTCCGCAAGAGAATCTGGCTATCTGGCATGGGCCAAATTTAGTATTTTTGTTAAGTATAGTCACTTTAGTATTGGGTGTCATTGTCTATCTTGTCAATAAGCCGAGCCTATCAAAACTGCAAGCTGTCGAAAAACTCAACAATATATCTCCCCAAAGCATCATTACGGGTTGTGCAAATTCCTTCCTAAGATTATCCGATTGGATCACCGGTCTCTCCCACAATGGTTACCTTCGCTCATATCATCTCAAGATCATCTTGTTTGCCGAAGGGCTTTTGGCGTACAAACTATGGAAGAGTGGGCCTATTGTCTTAGATTTCGACCAATTGACCAGGCCTGACCTGTACGAAATTGCCGTCGTCCTCGTTCTTTTGGGGGCATTATTTATAGTGGTATCCACAGCTTCACGGTTGACAGCAGTCGTGTCCATGAGTGTGATCGGTTATTGCACCTGTTTGATCTTCGTTTTTTACAGTGCTCCGGATCTGGCAATGACACAATTTACGATTGACACGCTGAGTACAGTTTTGTTTGTCTTGGTGCTCTACCGCCTACCGAGCTTCATCAATTTTGCCAGTAAAAAAATACTGTACCGGGATGCAGCCGTCTCCATTGGATTTGGGCTTATCCTATCCTTGGTGGCCCTACGGGTATGGTCAGAGCCTATTGCCAAGGATATCTCGGATTTCTATGGGGAGAATGCTTACATCCTGGCAAAAGGTAAAAATGTGGTCAATGTCATTTTGGTCGACTTTAGAGGCATAGACACCATGTTTGAAACCGTGGTGCTGAGCATTGCGGCCTTGGGTGTATATAGTTTAATAAGATTACGATTGAAACCTACAGAAAAAGAATAGAAAATATGCGAAGTCCAATATTACAATCCGCAACAAAATATCTGTTGCCCATATTATTACTGTTCTCCTTCTTTTTACTGCTGCGAGGACATTATTATCCCGGAGGAGGCTTTGTCGGAGGATTGGTGGCTTCGATTGCTTTCGTCCTGCACAGTTTTTCCAATGGTACAGAGGCCACGATGCGTCTACTGAAACGCAAACCTTTATCCCTCATTCCGGTAGGCTTGGGTATATCGGTCATGAGTGTGACCTTACCGCTTCTATTCGGCCTCCCCCCTATGACCGGTTTATGGTTCGAACAACCCATACCTGTTATCGGTATGATCGGTTCATCCCTGTTTTTTGATTTAGGTGTGTACTTGGTTGTCATCGGTGTAGTACTGACCATTTTATTCACCATATCTCTGGACAATAATTTAGACGAGAAAAAATAATGGAACTAATTTTAATCATATTATTAGGACTTTTATATGCTGCGGGAGTGTACCTTATTCTCCGCAGGAGCATGGTCAAATTGTTGCTAGGTATCATGCTATTGGGCAGTGGGACGAATATCCTGATCTTTTTGCTAGGTGGCATCGTCAAGGGAAAACCTCCCGTGATCGACGAGGATGCTAAACTTTTTCAAGACATATTTGCCGACCCTATCCCCCAATCGCTTATTCTGACAGCGATTGTCATAAGTTTTGCCTTGACGGCCTTTGCAATAGTGCTGCTAAAAAGAGTATATGCACTGGTAAACTCTGATGATTTAGATGATTTAAACACTCCTGAGGAAGAAGATATATGATAGACAACCATATTTTAGCACCGGTTTTTATTCACCTCTTTTCGGCCGTAATCCAATTAATAGCCTGGAGGAAAACCATTACTCAACGCATCGTGAGTATAGCCGGCAGCTCGCTGGGGGTACTTCTTGCGATACGCTTGCTTTCCAGAGTGCATACAGATGGCATATTGACACTAAATGCTGCCAACTGGGAAGCTCCTTTTGGCATCGTGTTCGTCGCGGATCTGCTGAGTGCTACATTGGTCTTACTCACTTCGATTGCGGGGCTTGCTGTTTCTTTTTTCTCCTCTACGGGCCTCAATAGGCAACGCATGTTGTATGGGTATTTTCCGATCTTCCATTTTCTATTGATGGGATTGAACGGTGCTTTTCTGACCGGGGATATCTTCAATCTGTACGTTTGGTTCGAGGTCATTATCATCTCCTCATTTGTACTGATGACCCTCGGAGGGCGCAAAACCCAGTTAGAAGGTGCGGTCAAATACATGGCGATGAATATCCTCGCCTCGACTTTCTTCCTGACAGGAATAGGCATTTTGTACGGTATCACGGGCTCACTGAATATGGCAGATCTGAGCCTCAAAATACAGCAGGTCCAAAATCAATCTCTCGTCGGCATCACAGCTTGCTTTTTTATTCTGGGCTTCGGGATCAAATCGGCAGTCTTTCCACTCTATTATTGGCTACCCTCTTCCTACCATACCCCACCTTCAGCTGTAGCGGCCACTTTCGGAGGCCTTTTGACCAAAGTAGGTATCTATGCGATGATACGTGTTTTCAGCTTGATATTTATTCCGGATGAATTCACCCGAAACCTACTGATGACCATTGCTGTACTGACTATTGTCATAGGTTCTTTCGGAGCGGTCATCAAGACCAATATCCGACGATTATTTTCCTATCTGATCGTTTGCCATATCGGTTTCATGGTGGGTGGTATTGCGATGTTTACCAAAGTAGCTTTGATGGGAACGGTATTCTACTTGTTTCATGATATCATGGTCAAGACCAATATGTTTCTGATCGCAGGCCTTATACGGCAATTGCGAGGTACCATGGACATGACAAAGCTGGGCGGGCTGTATGCCCACTACCCGAAGATATCTTTGTTATTTGCTTTGGTATTATTTTCGTTGGTAGGCATTCCGCCATTGTCCGGTTTTTGGCCAAAGATATATTTATTTAAAGCGGCTTTTACGTTACAACAATTTGCTTTTGTAGGTGCTTTGATTTTAGGTAGTCTCGTGACATTGTACGTGATTGCAAAACTATGGGCAGAAGTTTTTTGGAAAGATAGTCCTTCAGATGTTATAGTCGAGGACAAGTTCGAACCTCTCCCTTTATTTAGAAAAATATTATTGGTATTGCCAATCTGCATCTTATGTTCGGTCACCTTATTTATTGGACTGAATGCAGAAACGATTGTCCAGTTAGTAGATAAAATTTCGGATCAACTACTCGACAGTACAATGTACATTGAAGCGGTACTTGGAAAACAAAACTAAGGAAAGTTATGATTAGACTATTTTTGATGAATCTGCTGCTATCCTTTATATGGGTAGCCCTTACCGGATCCATGTATTACACCAATTTTGTTTTTGGGTTTATGCTTGGGTTTGGTATCCTCTGGATCATGAATAGCCACGACAGTGATCAACGTTATTTCTTCAGGGTGCCTAAGGTATTGAGTTTCATACTCTACTTTTTTGTACAGCTGATCAAGGCAAATTTACAGGTAGCCTATGATGTGATGACACCAAAATACTTCATGAAACCGGGAGTCGTTCGGTATCCCATGAATGCAAATACTGAACTGGAGATCAACCTGCTGGCAACCATGATCTCCCTGACACCGGGCACATTGATCCTGGATATCAGCGAAGACAAGAAAACCATGTATATCCACGTGATGTATCTAAATGACCCCAAAGTATTCGTGCGGGAAATGAAAACAGGACTGGAAAGAAGACTATTAGAAATATTGAGATGAGTTTAGCTACGTATTTTGACTATTTTATACTTCCTATATTGGCCGTTTCGGTCATTTTGGTATTTATACGCCTGATAAAAGGCCCACGCGTAGTCGACAGGGTCATTGCACTCGACCTGATCATCACCATAGGTATTGGTATCATTACCGTATTCACGATACGTTCCGACCAAAAAGTACTATTGGACGTAGCGATTATACTTGCGCTTATCGCATTTTTGGGAACTGTAGCTTTCTCGGCTTACATAGAAAAACAAGAAAATGATTGATATTTTAATTGCTATATTCAGCACTATAGGTGCACTTGCCATCTTCTTTGCCTCCTTGGGGATATTGAGAATGCCAGATTTTTATCTACGCCTTTCTGTAACGGTCAAGGCTGCTACCCTTGGTGTAGGTTTGCTTTTGCTGTGTGCGGCCATTCTGTTTCCAGATATTTCGGTCACGACCAAAGCCATTGCCATTACCTTTTTCCTGATCATCACCTCCCCGATCGCCGCCCATATGATTGGGCGAGCAGCTTATTTCACGGGTACACCCCTTTGGAAAGGAACCATAATCGACGAACTGGCTGGAATGTACAACAAGGAAACACACGAACTGGAAAGCAACCCGCAGAATAAGGAGGAAATTACAGCGGAAAACGATCAGATCGCCGACACGGAGGAGGAAACAAAGTAAAGGCAGATCTATCTTCTATGTGTGCTTTTTCCGAATACTTGAGAGAGCAAGCTATGCACAACGACGATTATAGGGTCTGTCAGAGCTTTTCAGACAACTTCTTTATTTTTCTGATTTCAAATCTATTCCTCAGATAAGGATATAAAAACACGGCTGCAAGCACAATCACCGCCCCTATATAAAACCCTGCACTCATCGTTTCCTTGTGTCCAAAAACCAATACTGCAATGATAATACCGTACACAGGCTCCATATTCGTGGCCAATGCTACGGCAAAAGCCGATAGTTCCTTCATCACCGCGACCCCTAATACATACGCCAAAGCTGTACATACACTCCCCAACAACAGAAGGTATATCCAGTTCTTGGTCGACAAGATCAATTCATCCGAAAACTTCCCCGTAACTAACATGATCAAAGAAACACCGATAAATGCCCCAATCATCTCATAAAAAGTAATAATCGTTGGGCTATGCTTTTTGACCATTTGCGCATTGAGAATAGCAAATATACAAGCACAAAACGCAGCAAGAAGCCCAAACACGATCCCCCAAAGGTACTGGAACTCGAACTTGAAAATCAAGTAAATACCCAAAATAATAACAAGACCTACCGCAATATCTGCTACGGAAAGTCTACGCTTATTGACAATAGGTTCCAATACCGCCGTAAACAAGGTGATCGAAGACAGCGTAACCAACGTGACCGATACTGTAGAAACCTTGATAGCGTGAAAGAACAATATCCAGTGCAATCCCACAATACAACCCACACCCAAAAATTTAAAGAGATCTCTTCTTGATACCCGCATGGATTTTCCGGTCAACCGGAAGTACACAAAAAGAGAAATTGCAGCTATAGACACCCGATACCAAACCAAAGGCAAGGCTGAAATACTGATCAACTCTCCCAACACACCGGTAAATCCCCAAATGAGCACCGTAAAATGCAAGACCAACAGTTGACGTTGGTGATCCGAGAAAATCATAGATTATATTATTTAGGTGCTTTGTACAACAAGATTAAGCTTACCAGCAAATACGTCACATTCGGTATCAGCACAGCCAAAAGAGGATGCAATCCACCCTTTAAGGCAAACATAGTCGAAAACTGATTGAAGACCAAATAGGTAAAACTCAATCCGATACCGATACCTAGACTCAACCCAATCCCTCCCCGTACTTTTTTGGACGAAAGCGAAACCCCCATAAGCGTTAATATAAAGGCCGAAAAGGGATTGATCCAACGCTTGTATTTTTCCAACTGCAACTCGCTCATCATACCCGTTCCACGGATTTCTTCTTTCTTTATGCGTTCATCCAGCTCTTTTGTAGTCAGCGCCGTAAAGATATTTTCATAGGCTTCAAAATCCTGAGGCCGCATATCCAAGGTCGTGTCTTTACGCTCTTCCTTTTGCATTTCCTCCTTTAGACCATTGATGATCCTGTTCGTATAATTCTCTATACGCCACTTACCCGACACCGAGTCCCAGGCCACCCTATCAGCTATGAGCTTCTCCTTCAATTCCAGCCCATCGAATATCTCCAGCACAAAATTATATCCCACAGCCCGCTGCGTGTCAAAATTGTCTATATACACATAGGTATTGCTGTCGATCTGCATGTGGGTCGAAGACGTCGACGAACTAACTTTATGCGGATGCACATACACATTCTCAAAGTTTACCTTTTCCTTGTTGGTGAAAGGAATGATATAGAGATTGGACACCAAGGTAAAGGCAAAGATGATAAATGCCGAGATCATATAGGGCCGAAGGAAGCGATTGAAGCTCATTCCGCCACTTAAGATCGGGACGATCTCGGTCTGATCAGCCATCTTGGACGTAAAAAAGATGACCGCAATAAAATTGATCAGCGGCGTCAGCATGTTGAGGAAAAAAGGCACACTTCCCACAGCATAATAATGGAGGATGACCTGTGTCATCGTCGCTTTATTCTTTAGAAAATCATCCAGTTTTTCCGAAATATCAAAGATAACAATGATAACAACGAATATCCCGACCGTAAACAGAAACGTCGTCAGATACTTCTTGATGATATAGCGATCAATGATGTTCATTCTTCAAAGCCAAAAGTAAGAAAGTTACGGAAGTTATGAAAGGGATAAAAGTTATGAGAGTGTTAATTTCAGTAATCAGTAGGTGCAAAACATCTTTTGTCCTTAAGTCATCAGTAGTCAGAAACCTTAAACCAAATCATCTCATTTTCAAACCACCTCATTCCCAATACACACTACGCATATCGCTATACGCATTACAGTCTCTGCCCCAACACTTTCACCATCTTTTCTTTCCATTCGTAAAAAGTACCGTCGATGATTTTTTCCCGGGCCTGTTTGACCAACCAAAGATAGAAATGTAGATTGTGCAAAGAAGCGATCTGTGCCCCCAATATCTCCTGCGAACGAATCAGATGCCGCAGATAGGCTTTGGTATGCACACGGTCCACCATCAGATCGCTCTCGGCCTCTATCGGTGAGAAATCATCTTTCCACTTCTCATTCTTGATATTGATAATCCCCTGCCGGGTAAACAACATTCCGTTTCGCGCATTACGTGTCGGCATGACGCAGTCGAACATATCAATCCCCAAAGCAATGTTTTCCAAAATATTGACCGGTGTACCCACCCCCATAAGGTAGCGAGGCCTATCTGCGGGCAAAATGTCCGTCACCACCTCGGTCATCGCATACATTTCCTCAGCAGGCTCCCCTACAGAAAGTCCGCCTATCGCATTGCCATCTCGTCCAAAAGAAGCAATGGTCTCTGCCGACCGGGCACGCAAATCTTTATATACAGATCCCTGTACAATCGGAAAAAGTGTCTGTTCGTAGCCATACAAAGGTTCGGTCTCATCGAAGCGATCACAGCATCTCTTCAACCAACGATGCGTCATATCCAACGACTTTCGCGCATACTGATAATCGCAGGGATAAGGTGTACACTCATCAAAAGCCATGATAATATCTGCTCCGATAATACGCTGTGTATCCATAACGTTCTCGGGTGTAAAAAGATGTTTCGAACCGTCGACATGCGAGCGGAAAGTCACCCCCTCTTCCCGTATCTTGCGCACCTCGGTCAAAGAATACACCTGATAACCTCCCGAATCGGTCAGTATAGGTTTGTCCCAACCGTTGAACTTATGCAATCCCCCGGCCCTGTTCAGCACTTCCAATCCCGGCCGTAAATATAAATGATAAGTATTCCCTAAAATAATCTGTGCCTGTATATCCTGTACCAATTCATGCTGATGCACTGCCTTGACGGTACCTGCTGTACCTACCGGCATGAAGATCGGCGTTTCTATAGGCCCATGTGCCGTATCCATCACACCCGCACGGGCTTTGGATAAGGGGTCTTGGGCTTGAAGCGTAAATTTCATATTTCTCCTGAATCAGCCGCAAAAATACAAGAAAAAACTGAGGCTTCGCCATTTGACACACTTAATTAGCAATTCTTAACTATTTCATCATAAATATGAAAAGAACACCTTATCTTTGAGTTTTATATGGATTATCTTTCGAACATTCAATTCGACACACCTTATATTTTGTATAGCCTCTTGGGAATATTACTATGCGTCCAACTGTACTATATTTTGTTTGTATATGGCAGACTGGCACGGTACAAGGTGCAGTCCTATCAAGATTCCACCAATTTTCCTCCTGTTTCCGTCATTATCTGTGCGCATAACGAACAGGATAATCTCAAAGAATTCCTTCCCGCTATATTGGAACAAGACTATCCCGAATACGAAGTCATTGTCGTAGACGACTGTTCAACCGACGATACCAAATGGATACTCCAGGATTTTGCAAGGGAGTACAAGCACCTGCGAATCGTCGACATCAAGGAGCATGTCCAATTGAAGCACAATAAGAAGTTTGCTTTGACATTAGGGATCAAAGCTGCCCAACATGAAAGATCGATACTGACCGATGCCGATTGTCAACCACAGAGCAAACATTGGCTTAAGGAAATGAGCGGTGCTTTCATAGAAGGCAAGGAAATCGTGCTTGGATATTCGCCCTACTTCAAAACCAATACTTTCTTAAGCAAGCTAATTCGCTTCGAAACATCCCATACGGCGATGAGTTATCTTTCCTACGCACTCAAAGGCAATGCCTACATGGGGGTAGGTCGAAACCTCGCCTATACCAAGTCCTTGTTTTTCCGGGGCAAAGGTTTCAATGCCCACATGCACATCAAGTCTGGCGATGACGATCTCTTCATCAATCACAATGCGACACCAACCAACGTCAACATCGCGATACATCCCGATGCACATATGTACTCCACGGCCAAAAATACCTGGAAAGCCTATTACAAACAAAAAGCCAGACATTCCGGAGCATCGTTACTCTATAAGAGGAAGCACAAACGCATGTTGGCAACACAGCTCATCACAGCTATATTGTTTTATACCATGCTGGCTGTCGTCTTGGTGTTATATCCTGTTTGTTGGCAATATGTGGTAGGCGCTTACTTACTACGCCTAATGAGTCAATTGATCGTGTTTGGTAAGATTTATAGAAAATTGGCTGTGAAGGATTTACTGATCTGGTTACCTGTTTTGGATATCCTATATTATTTTTATATCTGTACAAATGGACTGTTCAATAGGCATAAAAAACAAATATCCTGGTAGTAGAGACACAATGAATTATGTCTCTATCGAATAATAAATAAAACCCATGAATCCAACCGTAGACATCATATACCAATATTTTCCCAAATTGACCGAAAGGCAAAAGGAACAATTTGCCCAATTGAGCGAGCTCTATCCATTCTGGAACGATCAGATCAATGTCGTATCTCGCAAAGACATCGAAAGCCTATACCTCAAGCATGTACTACACTCATTGGGTATTGCCAAGTTTGTGACCGAGCTGACACCCGGTACCCGCATACTGGATGTAGGCACCGGAGGCGGTTTTCCCGGTATCCCCTTAGCTATTCTGTTTCCGCAGGTCCAGTTTCATTTGGTCGATTCGATCGGAAAGAAAATCAAAGTCGTACGCGAGGTAGCCCAGGCATTGGGACTGGAAAATGTAGAAGCAGATCACATTCGGGCAGAACAATTGGACTACACATACGATTTTGTCGTTTCACGTGCTGTCACACAATTGGCCGAGTTCATGCCTTGGGTAAGAAACAAATTTGAAAAAAAGGACAAAAACGGTATTCCGAACGGAATCCTCTACCTCAAAGGCGGAGACCTGCGACAAGAGATCAAAGAAGCCAGAGTCAAAGCCGAGCTCCATCCTTTATCCGGGTATTTCCAAGAAGATTTTTTTGACACTAAATACGTGGTGTATATTCCGATATAATGTAGGGACGCAAGCATTGCACCCCTACATTATATCTAAATACTATACCCGTATTTTTCCGGTTTTTCGATGATTTCCTTCATGGAGACCAGCTTATAGACATAAGACGCAGTCTCTGCGTTCAGACTAAGCTTAAAGTAGTTATTTTCCTTCTGTCTACGCATAGAGGATTGTAAACTACCCTCCCCCACATTATAGGCTGCCGCCACCAATGTCCAGTCTCCAAACTTGTTATACAAACTTTTCAGATATTTTGCTGCGGCATGTGTAGATTTGATCAGATTTTTACGTTCGTCCACTGATCCATTCACTTTCAAACCATACAGACGAGCCGTAGCCGGCATGAACTGCCAATAACCGCCAGCTCCCTTATGCGACAAAATCCTAGGATCCAATCCACTCTCTACCAAAGGGATATACTTAAAATCTTCGGGAATATCATAGGATTTTAAAATTTCTGTAATTTGCGGCAGATGTTTTTCCGCCTGTCTGTGCAACCTATACGATTGGTGCCTTTTGAAAGATAATCTGGAAAGATACTTATCCAATCGCCTTTTTACACGTTGATCTTCTAGCGGAAAATCCTCCTCTGCAAAAGAGATCAAATTATCTTCGAATGCCTTTGAGTTTCTCTTTTCCTCTGCCTTTCTCTCCGCATACTCAATGAGGCTTTTTTTGTAAGGATCCTCGATAGGATCCCCATGTGGTGTAGAGTACAATCTTGACAAAAGTAACAGCGACAAGATCGTACCTGTACATAAAATTTTCTTTTTTATCATTCACTCCCTTAATGCTATTCTATCCACGCAAAAGCGATCAAGAAACAGCTTGGTCCATTTATGAATTGCCAAAGGTAAACAGTATTTGTTTAAAAAACAAACAGTTACAAATTCACACTCTTTATACCTACTCCCAAAATCATAGGCTATGGCCACAAAAACAAAGAAAACAGGTGTTGAAAAAAAATTCATTTTTAACAAAGATTTTCGTAAATTTGCACCTCATTTTGATATAAAAATTATGCCATTCAGAAATCAAAGGAACAGTCGTGATGACAACTCCAAAAGACAACGAAGCAACTCCGAAAGCTTCAAATCCAAGGGTGGTCAAGGAAGAAACAGTTCACATGCTAAAGGAAGATCGTTCGAAAAACCATCGTTCGATAGAGAAGACAGAAAACCTTTCAACAAAGACGAGAGAAAGTCTTTCGATAGGGATGACAAAAGATCTTTTAGTAAGGACGATAGAAAGCCATTTGGCAAGTATGAAAGGAAACCTTTCAGCAAAGACGATAGAAGACCTTTTAACAGCAGTGATGAAAGAAAGCCGTTCGGCAAGTCTTCCAAATTTGGAGGATCGTACACGGACAGAAATGAAGACAAGCCGTATAGAAAGAATTTTAATACCGGCAGGGACAAACCTTACGCAAAGAAATTCCAAAAAACAGAAGACAACGAAAATACATTCAAATATTCAAGAGGAAGAAAATTCTCACCCGCTCAAAAGCCCGCAGCAGCAGAAGCCAAAGATGATGGTTTGATCCGTCTGAACAGGTATATTTCCAATGCAGGCATTTGCTCCAGAAGAAAAGCCGACGAACTCATCGCTGCCGGTGTCGTTACGGTCAATGGAGAGGTCGTCACAGAATTGGGAACAAAAGTCGATCCGGCAAAAGACGAAATACGCTACAATAACGAACGGTTGAAACGCGAAAAAATGGTGTATATCCTTTTGAACAAACCTAAGGATTACATCACCACAACCGATGACCCACAAGAAAGACATACGGTCATGCACCTCGTAGCCAAAGCCACTAAAGAAAGAATATACCCCGTTGGGCGTCTGGATAGAAACACAACCGGTCTCTTGCTATTGACCAATGACGGTAATCTTGCGGAAAAACTATCCCATCCACGCAATAACGTCACGAAGCTGTATCATGTAGAATTGGACAAAAATCTAAACCAGGGAGATTTCAACAAAATTGAGTTTGGTTTGCAATTGGAAGACGGTTTCATCAAACCCGATGACCTGAGCTATATCCAAGGGGCCAGCAAAAGAGAAGTAGGTATACAGATCCATAGTGGCAAGAATCGTATCGTACGACGTATATTCGAATCGTTGGGCTATGAAATAGTCAAGCTAGACCGTGTGGTTTATGCTAACTTGACCAAGAAGAACCTCCCTCGCGGAAGATGGAGATACCTCGATGAGAGAGAATTGATACAGCTTAAACATTTTGTAAAGTAGTTGTCAGTCAACAGTCGTCAGTAGATAATAAAAACTGAACACTGACAACTGAACACTGACAACTGAACACTGACAACTGAACACTGACAACTGAACACTGA
>Ga0182746_1000861_pt1 | contig 33238 bp, 23 predicted proteins | sample eDN3rd30CBELigOP_FD_128881 | JGI IMG/M metagenome (GOLD analysis project Ga0182746, IMG submission 128881) | Enriched Organic Plus compost microbial communities from Emeryville, California, USA - eDNA 3rd pass 30_C BE-Lig OP (version 2) (version 2) ...
AGATTAAGGAGATCAAAGGTAATTAAAGTTGTTCGATGACCATTGACCATTCGGCTGACGGCCATCGAACAACACACATCGCCATTTTTCCTCTAATTGCATTACATTCGACTCCCGTTTAAGCGCAAGTATCACATCGAAAAATCATCTAATTAAAAAACTAAATTGCAATGAGAAAATCCAGATTCATCTACGAATTGGTTTTTGCGTGGGCTCTTATTTCCGTAGCACCCAGACTCTCTGCACAGGAAACCTTTCCTGTAAATGGGGTGGCCGATCCCCGGCACGGATACTATGCCTTCACCAATGCCACTATCGTAAAGGACGGTACAACCACATTGAGTAATGCTACTCTTGTTATCAAAGACGGAAAGATCACAGCCATAGGCGCAGGATTGAAAGTTCCTGCCGGTGCCGTGGAAGTAAATTGCCAGGGCAAATACATCTATCCTTCTTTCATAGATATCTATGCTGATTACGGGATCCCGGCTCCCCAGCGTGCCGGTGGCGGCCCGGGCGGATTCGGTGGTTTCGGACAGGCGCAACTGACCTCGAATGCCAAAGGACCATATGGCTGGAACCAGGCCATCAAAGCGGATGTGGACGCCTTTAAAGAATTTGTGGTAGACGATGCCAAAGCCAAACCCTTAAGGGAAGCTGGTTTTGGTACCGTACTTTCTCATGTTCGCGATGGTATTGCACGCGGCACAGGCGTAGTGGTTTCCCTCGCCAATGCAAAAGAGAACCTCGTGATCATTAAAGACAAAGCTTCTGCTCATTACTCCTTTAATAAAGGAACTTCCACACAAAGCTATCCCAGTTCCATGATGGGTTCGATCGCACTGCTGCGCCAGTCGTACCTCGACGCTCAGTGGTACAAAACCCAACCTTCCAGCGAAGGATTTAACCTCAGCCTGAAATCATGGAACGACAACCAGGGGCTTCCCCAGATCTTTGAAGCCAATGATAAATGGAACGACTTGCGTGCTGATCGTATCGGCGATGAATTCGGCGTTCAGTACGTCATTAAAGCCGGCGGCAATGAATACCAGCGTATCAAAGAAATGAAAGCAACGAATGCTACTTTCATTGTTCCGCTTGAATTCCCGCAGGCAATGGATGTGGAAGATCCGAATGATGCACGTTTTGTATCCCTCAGCACCATGAAGCACTGGGAACTGGCCCCCACCAATGCCGCTGCATTTGAAAAAGCCGGTATTCCTTTCTGCCTCACCACTTCCGATCTGCGCAATGTGGGCCAGTTCTGGACCAATCTCCGCAAGGCAATGGATTATGGCCTGAGCGAAGCCAAAGTGATGGAAGCGCTGACCAAAACACCTGCTACTTTGCTGGGGATTTATGATAAAGTAGGGAGCCTGGAAGCCGGTAAGCTGGCTAATTTCCTGGTAACTACCGGACCGATCTTCAACGAAAAAACAGTGATCGTTACCAATTATGTTCAGGGCATCGCTTATAAAGTGAAAGATGATATCAGCGAAATAGCAGGCACTTACAATCTAACTGTAAACACACCTGCCGGACAGGAGAAATATACACTGGAAGTGAAAACGGCCAATTCTGTTTCCCTCTATGGCAAAGACACAATGAACAGCAGGTTTACTTATGATGGTAAAATGGTAAAACTGAGCTATGCTCCCCAGGCACGCCGTCAACGTCCTGCCGGCGCTCCTGACGCAGCCCCTGCTGGTGGTGCAAGACCCGGAGCTGGTGGATTTGCCCGCGGCGGTATGATGGGCGGTGGCGCTGACCAGTTGCCCGCTTCTGCAGTGCGTCTTAGCGGTGTAAGCACCGGCACTGAATTCAATGGCACAGGCCTTGACTCCGCAGGTAATTCTTTAACATGGACAGCTTCACTGATAAAAGCTGCTGAAATAAAACCCGATACCACTACCCGCAAAAAAGAAGTGCCGGTATTGGGCAAAGTGGTATATCCCTTCGAACCATTTGGTTGGGAAGAAGACCAGGCACCCAAGCAGGAAACCATCCTGATCAAAAATGCGACTGTATGGACCAATGAAAAAGATGGTATCCTGCAGAATGCAGATGTATTGATCAAAGGCGGCAAGATCGCCGGTGTAGGTAAAAATCTTTCTGATGCAGGTGCACGGGTGATTGATGGAACAGGCAAGCACGTAACTGCAGGCATCATTGATGAGCACTCTCATATTGCTGCAGCTTCTATCAACGAAGGTGGTCAGAGCGTGACTTCTGAAGTGAGGATTGCTGACAACCTGAACCCTGAAGACATCAATATCTACCGTCAATTGAGCGGTGGTGTTACCAGCTCACATATCCTGCACGGCTCAGCCAACGTGATCGGCGGGCAAACACAACTGATCAAACTGCGCTGGGGCGCCAACGATGATGGATTGAAGTTCAAGAACTGGGATGGCCAGATCAAATTTGCCCTGGGTGAAAACGTAAAACGTTCCAACGGCTCCAATAACAATATCCGCTATCCCGATACCCGCATGGGTGTGGAGCAGGTGCTGGTAGATGCTTTTACCAGAGCAAAAGATTATCAGAAAGCCTGGAAGGAATATGAAGCCAATAAAGGCAAGAAAGGCGTAACGGCTGTAGCGCCGCGCCGCGATCTTGAGCTGGACGCGTTAGTGGAGATCCTGAACAACAAACGCTTTATCACCTGCCACTCTTATGTGCAGAGTGAGATCCTGGGCTCTATTGAAGTAGCCAACAGAATGGGTTATAAATACAACACATTTACCCATATCCTGGAAGGTTATAAAGTAGCAGATAAAATGAAAGAGCACGGATCGAATGCTTCCACCTTCTCTGATTGGTGGGCATATAAAATGGAGGTGGAAGACGCCATTCCTTACAATGCTGCTATCATGCACAATGTTGGGCTGAATGTGGCCATCAATTCGGATGACGCTGAAATGGCCCGCCGCCTTAATCAGGAAGCAGCCAAGATCGTGAAATATGGTGGCGTATCAGAAGAGGAAGCGCTGAAGATGGTAACGCTGAACCCTGCTAAAATGCTGCATGTGGAAGACCGCGTAGGCAGCCTGAAAGTGGGTAAAGATGGTGATGTGGTGCTGTGGAGCGATCATCCGCTGAGCATTTATGCAAAATCCCTTTACACCATTGTGGACGGTACTATCTACTTCGACCGTGCAAAAGATGAACAAATGCAGAAACTGGTTGACCTGGAAAGAAATCGCCTGATCCGCAAAATGAATGGTGAAAAGAGAAACGGCGGTGCAGTGATACCTGCACAACCGACCTACCAGCTTATGTTTAGCTGCAGCGATCACGGTCATAGCCACGGCCTGCTGGTGGTAGATGCAGAGGAATTTACTAATGAATAAAACAACTGATATGAGAATATTATTTTTCATTTTATCGATCGGTTTGTTCGCTGTGGCGAATGGCCAGTCAAACGTGCTGCCTGCCAAGCCGCAGACAGGCGTTACCTATATCAAGAATGCCACTATCCATGTCGGTAATGGCAAAGTGATCGAGAATGGTACGATCAAGATCGCTGATGGTAAAATTGCAGAGGTGGGTGCTGATGTTACTGTTCCTGCCGGCGCTACTGCTGTTGATGCCAAAGGCAAACACGTTTATCCCGGCCTGGTACTGGCTACAAGCAGCCTGGGCCTGGTGGAAATGTCTTCCGTCCGTGCTACTTCTGATGTACGTGAGATCGGCGATATGAACCCCAGTGTGCGTTCTATTGTTGCGTACAATGCGGATTCCAAAGTGATCAATACCCTCCGTTCCAATGGCATACTGATGGCGAATGTCGTTCCGCAGGGAAGCCTGCTGGCTGGCTCTTCTTCGGTAGTGCAACTGGACGCCTGGAACTGGGAAGATGCTGCCTATAAAACAGACGAAGGCATGCATCTTTATATGCCACTGATGATGGCGCGCCCACGCTTTGGCCGAGGTGGTTTTGGAGGCGGTCCCCAGGCTCCTGGAACTGATCCTGTAAAAGCCGACCTGCAAAAAGTGGAAGATGTAAAGAATTTCTTCCGCGAAGCCAAAGCCTATAATGCTGCTGAAAAGCATGATGAGACCAACCTGAAACTGGAAGCAGTGAAAGGTTTGTTCAATAAAACCCAGAAATTGTATGTACATGCCAGCACCGTAAGGCAAATGCTGGTGGCCATCGATTTTGTAAAAGAATTCGGATTTGATGTGGTGATCGTTGGTGGCAGCGAAAGCTACCAGATCGCTGACCTGCTGAAGCAACACAATATCTCTGTGATCCTGCAACAGCCTCACAGCTTGCCAACCGGAGAGGACGATGATGTGGACCAGCCTTATAAAACAGCAGCAGCTTTGCAAAAAGCCGGTGTATTGTTTGCCATTTCTGACGACGACAGCCAGACCCGCGGCCGCAACCTCGCGTTCAATGCAGGCACTGCCGCAGCTTATGGGCTGACCAAGGAAGAAGCCCTGCAATCCATTACGCTGAATGCTGCAAAAATGCTCGGCGTATCAGACAAAGCCGGCAGCATTGAGGTGGGCAAAGATGCCAATATCGTGATCAGCGAAGGAGATATCCTCGATATGAAGAGCAGCAATGTGACCGATGCGTTTATCCAGGGAAGGAAAATTGACCTGAACGATAAACAAAAACAACTGAACGACCGCTACAATCAGAAATACAACCTGAAGAAACCGTTCTGAGAAGTTAGAAAGTACAGATCAAAAGAAAAGGTCCTGCCATTTGGCAGGACCTTTTCTTTTTCAACCGTCCATTGCTGAATATTTTGGATCCTTTCGGATGTTTTCTACTTGCTGTGTTACCGTAATTGGTACTGCAAACATATTGCACGATTTACCATTTTGCAATAGGAAATATACGATAATTAAGAGTTTTTATTTAGGATGTCGGAAAAGTGGAAGGTGGGGTCGCATGGATAGTAAACCTTTTCCATCTTACTGCATAAGATCTTGATTATCTTACAAAAAACAGTCCTGCCATTTGGCAGGACCTGATTTTTTTCAACCGTCCATTGCTGAATATCTTAAGATCCTTGCGGATGTTTTTTTACTTGTGTGCTTACCGTTAACGGGAACGAAAATATTGCAGAAATTACTGCCGTGCAATAGGAAATCTACGATTTTGAATAAGTTTTTTGAAATAAAAAGCCCCGCTAGAAAGCAGGGCGATTTGTGTAGGTATGAGAATGATTTTATTGTTTTACTACTCTTTCTGTAGCGATCACAGTGTTTTCGCTGATCAGTTGCACCAGGTACATGCCCTTGATCAATGAGGCTGCTTCAGTGATGGCGATGCTGTTGTAGCCAGTGCTTACGTTCACTGTTTTGCTGGCCATTACCGCACCAGACATGCTGATGATGCGGATACTGATCCTTTCGCGGGTGGTTGACTGGTAGCTGATATTCAATTGGCTTGTAAAAGGGTTAGGTGTTGCCTGAACAGAAATGCCGGCTTTGTTGGTGAACATCAGCATTCTTGTTTCAGAAAAGGTGATAGCGCCTGTAGGCTCAATTGCCCTGATACGGTAGTACACTGATTTGGTTTGAGTGTTTACTTGTTTGTCTTCAAACCTGTAAACCTTTTTCCCTTCTTCGCCATTAATGGAAGCGATAGTGGTAAAGTTTACCGCATCGTAGCTGCGCTGTACGGTGAAAACAGTTCCGGGGTCCTGCTCAGCGGCCCATGTGAGTACAGGCGTATTATCAGACAGGTTCACGTAGAAGTATTCCCATTTCACAGGCAGTGTAATATTGGAAATAACTTCAGGAGAGCAGGAAGACAGAAGGTTAGTGGTATCGGGTGGGCTAAGAAGCGTAAAAATTGCATTAGGCTTAGGCGTTTTATACTGCTCATCAAAAAAGTTAGAGGTATTGGTCCTGGTAGCATCATAGATCTTAACAGTATCACTTGCAGAGCCAGTTATCCCTACATTCCCGCTGTTGTAAGTATGACCTGTAAGGTACCAGTTTCCTGACCCAACCATACTGCCGTAGTTGGTCAGGGCCACACTTTTAATTGTTCCGTTGTTGGTGATAGAGGCACTGCCGTTGATAGTAACGATGCTACTTGTACCGGATGCAGGGCACCAGATGAGGCCATCATTGAAAACAGTTACAGAAGCATTATTGGTAAACCCGCTCCCAATAACCAGGCGGCAGGTGTTCGTGAAGAAGCTTGTGCCATTGATAGTGAAGCTGCCTGAAACATCAAACTTGCCGCCGTTAGAGAAATCGGCATAATTGAGAGCAACATTACCGGTAACCATTACCGTATTATTGTTCATGAAGGAAGCATCTTTATTAACGGTTAAATTACCCAGGCTGGTGATGGTCCCTCTATTTAAAAGGGCGCAGTTTTTATTGATCTCCAGGCCCATATCGAATTTCATGATACCACCATAGAAGTTGGTCCATTGTTGAACGCCCTGACTCAGAGTAGCAGAGCCTGTTACCAAAAGACTGCCATAATTATTCATGGTAAAACCGCCATTGGTAGAAAGGGTAGAAAGTTTAACAGCACCTGAATTGGTCAGGATGCCTCGGGGATTACTGATCCCGCTGGGTTGAAAGGTGGCTCCGGATGCCACAGTGATTTTAGCACCAGCGTCGAATTTGCTGATATTACCCTGGTAAACACCGGATTTGATGTAAAGGCTATCGCCGTTGGCAAGGCTGTAAGTCGTAGAACTTCCATTATCCACATATACTGTCTGACCATTCGCTAACGTATTGAACGTTAAAGCTAAACTGAGGGCAAAAAGATTCCATAGCGTAGAATTACACTTCATTTTCAGTTTCTTAAGGGTGATAAATTAAATTTTACGGAGTAGTTGTTCTGTGGAGATATTGGAGGATGTACTTCGTAATTATGGAGCAAAGATTATGTGGTATTTACTGATATGCAATAGTAAATTCACTATTTGATCAAAAACTTCATTTTTTTTGACATAGATCAATAAATAAGGGTATTCACTAAGTTTTTTATGGTAAACTCTTATGAATCTGCTGCATTTGCCGCCCCTTTTTGAGTACTTATAGTGGTATTTTTCCGACGGGAATTTTCCTGCTGTAAAAGACCACCTGGTAGTGGGGTATAAAAAGGGGCATAAAAAAAAGAGTAAAAAAGCAATGCTCTTTTACTCTTCTTCTTTTAGGTTAAAAGGTATTCTCAGGCCTCTTTGCCGTGACAGTTTTTATACTTTTTGCCGCTTCCGCAGGGGCAGGGATCATTACGCCCGATCTTGGGAGCTACTTTGATCGGCTCCTGTTTTACAGCAGTGTCAACGCCACCCGGTTCAAACCGGTCTCTTTCGTTGGCTGCATAATCCTCACCGGCAGCATCAATTTCTTCCTTATTTGCTCTCATTTTGCTGTAATCCGTCTTTTCAGGGCGGCCTTCTTTCAACGGGGCATTTTGCTGTTGCACAGGAATGGAAGCATGGCAGAGGAAGGAAACAATATCCTTATTCACATCTGAATCCATGTTCTTGAACTGCTGGAATGCTTCTACCTTATATATTACCAGCGGGTCTTTCTGTTCCAGGTAAGCCGTTTGCACGCTCTGCTTCAGATCGTCCATGGCACGGAGATGTTCTTTCCAGGCCTCATCGATCACTGCAAGCGTAATGGTCTTTTCCAGTGCACCCGTCAGTTCCTTACCTTCTGTGTTGAGGGTCTTATCGAGGGAAGCGAGCACGTTCAATCCTTTCCGTCCATCAGAGAAAGGCACTACCACATTTTCGATATGCGCGCCTTGTGTGAGGCGGATATTCTTGAAAACAGGTACAGCCTGCTTCTGCAATTCTTCTTTGTGGCGGGTATAATTGTTGGTGGCTTCTGTATACAGCTTATCAATTATCGTATTCAGATCGCCTTTCTTGAATTCCTCTTCATCAATGGCGATATCCAAACCAAAGTTTACAATGCAGGCCATCTTGAACCCTTCATAATCTTCCTGCTCGCGGAAACCGCTCACCAGGCTTTCTGCTACTACAGAAAATGCATTGTCTATATCCAGTGCCAGGCGCTCACCGAATAAAGCATGCTGACGTTTTCCGTAGATCACGTTCCGCTGCTTATTCATTACATCATCATATTCCAGCAGGCGTTTGCGGATACCAAAGTTGTTTTCTTCTACTTTTTTCTGCGCACGCTGAATGCTGTTGCTGATCATGCTGTGCTGGATCACGTCACCTTCTTTATAGCCCAGCCTGTCCATCATGGAAGCGATACGCTCGCTGCCGAACATACGCATCAGGTCATCTTCCAGCGATACATAGAACTGTGAACTACCGGGGTCGCCCTGGCGGCCTGCACGGCCACGCAACTGACGGTCAACACGGCGGCTTTCATGCCTTTCCGTACCGATGATGGCCAAACCTCCTGCTTCCTTCACGCCAGGTCCGAGCTTGATATCCGTACCACGGCCGGCCATGTTGGTGGCAATGGTGACAGCGCCGGCAAGACCTGCTTCAGCCACCACCTGTGCTTCACGGGCGTGTTGTTTTGCGTTCAGTACATTGTGCGGGATCTTTTTCTGCTGCAGCATACGGCTCAGCAGTTCACTGATCTCAACGGAAGTGGTACCTACCAGCACAGGCCTTCCGGCATTGCGCTGAGCTTCCACTTCATCAATAACAGCTTTATATTTTTCCCTTTTGGTTTTGTAAACAAGGTCCTGCTTATCGTCCCGGATCATCTTCAGGTTGGTGGGTACGTTTACCACATCCAGTTTGTAGATGCTCCAAAGCTCTGCTGCTTCTGTTTCCGCTGTACCGGTCATACCACATAGTTTGTGGTACATACGGAAATAGTTCTGCAGTGTAACAGTAGCATAGGTTTGGGTGGCTGCTTCGATCTTCACGTTTTCTTTTGCTTCCAAAGCCTGGTGCAGACCATCGCTGTAGCGGCGGCCTTCCATGATACGGCCTGTTTGTTCATCCACGATCTTGATAGCGCCATCAATGATCACATATTCCACATCTTTCTCGAAGAGGGCATAGGCTTTCAGCAATTGCTGAACGGTATGGATGCGGTCAGCTTTTTGTGCATAATCATTCAGGATGGATTCTTTCAGTTGCAGTTTTTCTTCTGCAGTGCCCTGGCTTTTTTCCACTTCAGCCAGTCTTACGCCGATATCAGGCAATACAAAAAACTCGGGATCTTCACCGGTGCGGGTGATCATGTTCAATCCTTTTTCGGTAAGATCAACAGAGTTTTGTTTTTCGTCTATCTGGAAAAGCAGATCGGCATCTACTATATGCATGTTCCGTTGCTGGTCCTGCAAATAATAGTTCTCTGCTTTCTGCATTTTTACTTTAATGCCGGGCTCACTTAAGAATTTGATCAGCGGGCCGTATTTGGGCAGGCCCCTGTAAGCGCGGTAAAGATATAAGCCACCTGTTTTGGGATCATCTTCTCCTTTTTCGATCAGCTTCTTGGCTTCATTAAGACAACTGCGCACGATGCGCTCCTGCTCCTGCACCAATTGTTGTATCCTGGGTTTGTGAACATGAAATTGTTGGTCCTCGCCGCGGGCTACCGGGCCGGAGATGATCAAAGGAGTTCTTGCATCATCGATCAATACGGAGTCGACCTCATCCACCATCGCAAAGTGGTGTTTGCGTTGCACCATTTCCTCCGGTGTGTGCACCATATTGTCGCGGAGATAATCAAAACCGAATTCGTTGTTGGTGCCGTAAGTAATATCTGCGAGATAAGCGCGTCTTCTTTCTTCGCTGTTGGGCTGATGCTTATCAATGCAATCCACTGTGAGGCCAAGCCATTCGAAGATGGGGCCGTTCCATTCCTGGTCACGACGGGCCAGGTAATCGTTCACCGTTACGATATGTACTCCTTCGCCGGCCAGTGCATTCAGGTAAGCGGGTAAGGTAGACACAAGGGTCTTACCTTCACCGGTAGCCATTTCTGCGATCTTGCCGGAATGCAGCACAGCACCACCGATCAATTGCACATCGTAATGCACCATGTTCCAGGTCACTTGCCCACCGGCTGCTGACCAGGTGTTCTGAAAAACGGATCTGTCTTCCTGTATGGTGATATAATTCTTCTTTACACTGAGGTCACGGTCCAGTTGTGTGGCACTGGAAACGATCTCTGTATTTTCTTTAAAGCGGCGGGCTGTTTCTTTTACCACAGCGAATGCTTCAGGTAAAAGTTCATTCAGTATCTCTTCGATCTTTTTGTCCCTTTCTTTTTTCAGTTTGTCCACTTCCTGGTAAATAGCGTCTTTACCGGTGAGGTCGCTGAAAGGCAATTCATCTGCCTGCTTGTTTTTAGCAAGAATGGAATCGTCAGTTTCTTTTAAATATTCTTTGATGCGTTGACGGAACTCCTGTGTTTTCTGACGGAGCTCGTCATTGCTTAGTGATGCATAAGAGGCAAAATACTGATTGGTCTTTTCAACAACCGGCAGGAGCTTTTTTACGTCCTTGTCCGATTTGTTGCCGCCAAAAAGTTTGGAAAGAATACCAAGCATGGTTTATTTATTATGGGGTATTGTATGAATAGTTGTTATTAAAGGATTTAGCATGTCAAAAAAGATGCTACACCCGGCTAGCAGGCCAATTTGGCAGTTGCTGCAACGGGGGAGAGCAAAGATAAGGAAGATGGAGTTAGTCGGGAGTCGACTCAGAACCGACTCCCGCCTCAAAATCTTACCTTGCCGCTGTAAATAAAGTCTACATGATTTCCGGGCGCCGCTTTTCCTTTTCTCTGATCGATTTTTTTCTGGCAGGAGTTGTCGTGGTATTGCTTGCCGCTTGTAATGCTGCCGTGCGGCAGGAGGAAAAATTTAAGACGGCTGCTGATATGCTTTACATGGATTATCAGGCTACCGGAGAAGAGGGAAGAGATGAAGTAACGGTGCGGCTTGTTTTTCGGTATGGCGGCCCGGAGGGCAGGGGCATGCTGCTGGATACTTCTGCCAGCGCGAGTTTTGACGGACAACTGTTAATAGCAGACAGTTCGAAAATGGGAGGGGCTTATTATGAAGGCCGTTATCTGGCCGAGGGGTTTGAAGGCCTGCATCAGATAGAGTACAGGGATGGCACAGGAAAAGTCTATGTTGACACTTTTAGTTTTCCTTTCTTTTCCCTTGCGGCCGCCTTGCCGGCCACTGTGAGCCGGGCAAAGGGTTTGGAACTGGAAATAAACGGATTAAAGGGAGACTGGTTGCACGCCTTGCTAACGGATACTTCTTTCTATGGCAGGGGGATTGACAGGATGGATACCCTGACGGATGGAAAACTGGCGTTTACCCCTCAGGATCTTGGCAGGTTAAAAAACGGCCCTGTTCACCTGGAACTCTACCGCGAAAAAGAACGGGGACTGGACCAGACAGGCCGGCAGGGAGGAAGGCTTTATCTTTCTTATAACCTGAGCAGGGAATTTGTGCTGAACGAGGAGTAGTCGATTAAGAGGCGGGAGTCGATTGAGAGTCTGGAGTCTGGAGTCGGCAGTCGGGAGTAGGAACTCTCTGAAAATATTAACAGACTTTACTATATCGAAATGAATGGGTAAATTAATCATAAAGTCCGGACTTCAGACTCCAGACTACCGATTCCAGACTCATATTTTCCCTCCCAAATATGGAAAATCCCCCTGCCAACCATACCTTTGCGGCCATAAGAATGCGCACCTTGTGCGTTAATTGTCATAAACTGTTAAAGATCAATACTCAACATGCCCGGTCAGTTAAAAGAAGTACGTAACAGGATCCAATCAGTACAAAGTACACAGCAGATCACCAAGGCAATGAAAATGGTAAGCGCTGCAAAATTGCGCCGGGCTCAGGACGCCATCCTGCAAATGCGTCCTTATGCCAGAAAATTGCAGGAAATGTTGAGCAATATTGTCAGTAACAGTGAAGGGGAAGTAGGAATGTCACTGGCACAGGAACGCCCGGTAGAAAATGTGCTGTTGATCGTGCTCACCAGTGATCGTGGCCTTGCAGGCGCTTTCAATACCAATGTGATCAAACTGACCAAGACCGTTATTGCAGAAAAATATGCTGCCCAGCAAAAAGCCGGTAAAGTAACTATCTGGAACCTTGGTAAAAAAGGATATGAGCATTTCACCAAGAACGGTTATAAAACAGACGCTACTTTTAAAGATACTTTCCTCCATCTCTCTTTTGAAAATGTGCAGAAGATCGCTGCTGCGGCCATGAAGGCTTTTGAAGAAAAGCAGTTTGATGTGGTGGAAATTATTTACAGCCAGTTCAAGAATGCAGCTACCCAGCGTTTCGAAGCAGAACGCTTCCTGCCTATCCCCAAAGTGGAAAAGAAAGAAGGTGCTAAAAAAGCAGATTTCATCTTCGATCCCACACAAGCTGAATTGCTGGCAGAACTGATGCCCAAGATCCTCAACACACAACTATATAAAGCCGTGCTTGATTCCAATGCCTCTGAGCATGGAGCCAGGATGACAGCGATGGACAAGGCCAGTGAAAATGCCAATGAAATGCTGCGCAACCTGAAAATATCTTACAACAGGGCAAGGCAAGCTGCCATTACTACCGAACTGACAGAGATCGTAAGCGGTGCTGCGGCATTACAAGGATAATCTCACGATTATTGCCGGTTTTTTATGCACAAGTTCAAGCCTGGAACAGGAATAATGTGTATAATCTCATTTGTCCTGTTTGGAATGGATGACTAATTTGGCCGGTACTACAATATGATTTTTCGAATATGGAAATAACCAATCTGATACCTCATATAGAAGCGTTGATCTTTGCGAGCGACAAAGCCCTGACATCACTGGAAGTGACGGAACTGGTGAACAATGCATTTGGTTTTATGGAAGATAAGATCTCCCTCGACCAGGTGGAAGCAGCCATAGAAGGCATCAGAGAAAAATACGACTCCGAGTTTTATCCCTTTGAAATGAGGCAAAGCGGCGGAGGCTGGCAATTCCTTACCAAGAAAGATTATCATAAAACCATTGCCCAACTCAACGGCGATAAATTCCTGAAAAGATTATCCGCAGCATCGCTGGAAACACTGGCCATTATTGCCTATAAGCAACCGGTGACCAAAGGAGAAATAGAAGCGATCCGTGGCGTAAGCTCTGATTACGCTGTACAGAAACTGCTGGAAAAAGAACTGATCATCATCAGCGGGCGGAATGAAAAACTGCCGGGTCATCCGCTGGTCTACTCCACTTCCAAAAACTTCATGGATTATTTCGGTATCAACTCTGCTGATGATCTGCCAAAGATCAAAGAGGTGCTGGCAGAACAACTGGTGCAGCCCACTGTTATCAAAGATGGTGAAGCAACCGAAGAAGACACTCCGGAAAACAAAACAGAAGGTAACGAAGAGGATACGGTATTGTCTGTATCTGAAGACGGGGAACTGATCGATAAGGCCGGGGAGAATGAAGAATAAGCAACGGCCATAGCCAACGAGCAACCTTCAACCATCAACGAATAATCAATATCTTCGCTGGCTATGTCCGAACAACTATCATCCAGCCAGTTAATTGAAGTAGCCAAAGAGTTTGGTACGCCTCTCTACGTTTATCACGCAGAAAAGATCAAAGAACAATACGGAAAACTGACCAGCGCTTTCAGTGGCAGCAAGGTAGTTTTTTTTTATGCCTGCAAAGCACTCACGAATATCCATGTGCTTAAATACATTCATTCATTAGGTGCCAATATTGACTGCAGCTCCATCAATGAAGTGAAGCTGGCTTTGCACGCAGGATTTCCTCCACAACGGATCTTATATACTTCCAACGGTATCAGCTTTGAAGAGATCGCTGAAGCAAAAGAGCTTGGTGTGAACATCAATATTGACAGCCTGTCCAATCTCGAAAAATTCGGGAAAGCCTATGGGCATACTTACCCCGTAGGCATCCGCTTGCGGCCGAATATACTGGCAGGAGGCAATCTTAAAATATCAACCGGACATGATAAAAGCAAGTTTGGCATACCGGTGGAGCAACTGGACCGTGTACTTGCTGTAGTAAAGGAATACAATATCGCTATTACTGACCTTCACATCCATACCGGCAGCGATATAAAGGATGCGGATGTGTTTGTAAAAGGTATCGATGTGCTGTTTGATATCATCCCGCATTTCCCTGAATTGAAATCAGTAGATCTCGGCGGTGGTTTTAAAGTGCCTTACCGCCAGGGTGACGAAGAGATCGATATCAATGTGCTGGCACAAAAAGTAAAAGAAGCATTCGACAATCATCCACAGGCCAGAAACCTGGAGATATGGTTTGAACCGGGTAAATTCCTGGTAAGCGCCTGCGGTTATCTTATTACGCAGGTGAATGTGATCAAGGAAACAAAAGCCACCACTTTTGCAAGTGTGAACAGCGGGTTCAATCACCTGATACGCCCAATGTTCTACGACGCTTATCACCGCATACAAAATATCAGTAATCCCGATGGTCCCGAAAAGACCTATTCCATTGTAGGAAATATCTGTGAAACGGACACGTTTGCGTGGGACAGAACAATAAATGAAATACGTGAAGGAGATTATCTCATATTTTATAATGCAGGAGCCTACGGATTTGAAATGTCATCCAATTTCAATTCCCGCTTTAAACCTGCTGAAGTATTGATCAAAGAAGGCAAAGCACAACTGATAAGGAAAAGGGACGTAATGGATGATCTGCTCCGGAATGTTGTTGAATTATAACTGCTTTAAAGTAAATTCCTTTTTATTGTCCAACAGGCAAACGGGTCACCACAATTGAGATGGTTGTTTTCGAGTGGATCGGCATACTGTTTCCCATTGCTTCTGTAGCACCATTTGCCTCGATCGTATTTGTTTTTTCACGGATGATGCCGGTTGCCTTATCCAGGATAATCCTGCCGGCAGCATTGCTTTTCATAGTGGTATTTGTTTCAATTCCCATCATTTCAGCTTTGGAACTGGAAGAAGAAACTGTTTTGAAATCAACGATAAGAGTGGAATCGGTTGCTGCCGAAAGGGTATAAGTGGTAATGCCCGATTCGTTTTCATTTTTGAATGTTTCCTGCCAGCTTTCACCAATGGCAGCGCCTTCTTCCGGCAACACTTTAAAGAAACTGGCATTTCCTTTTTCGGGTGGGTACACTACACTGGTAAGATCTTTCAGCATATTGGCGATAATGGCAAACCGCTCATCAGGCTTTTCCAGTGAAACCTTTTCCGGTCTTACCAGCAGGGTTTTGCCATTGGGGTCAATGATGATATCAAATTCTTTGGTCAGCATTTCTTTGATCGGCTTGCCGAATGGCCCGTCAATATCTTTTTTATTGTCTGAATCGAACCCTTTTTTCTGGCCCATTCCGTCAAAATTGAACTGCAGCTTCTGCACTTTGTGATGAAGCGTGTTATTGTCATCCGTGCTGTTGGTAACATTATAACAATGATCGGCATGGCCGTTCAGATTAAAATCAATGGCCTGGCCCATGGCCTGCTGGGCAATCGTATGTTTTACCTCCACACTGATCGCGAGAGTATCGCCCTGTTGAAAGCTCAGTTTACCAGAAACTTTTTGTGCATTGGAGTAAATACCTGCCGATAAAAACAATAAGAAAAAGAGGGTGGTTTTTTGCATGATTCCGTAAGCGTTTATCAAATTTGGCAAAACTTATTTGAAAAAGGTGCAAGGACTTGTAAAAATTATCTGGCCATCGATCAACGGCTCACAAGAATTGACGCAAATCTGCCCTGAACTTCCTACATTTAATTACTAAAACTTACACTTATGCCTATAAGAATGACAGATGATCCCAAAGACCCGAATCAGAATGATTATAACGATGACAGCGGAGGTGGCGGAGGCAGGTCAAATTTTCCCGGTGGCGGTGGTGGTTTAGGTGCTTTATTGCCTTTGCTGCTGGGCTTATTCAAAGGAAAAGGGATTATCGTGCTGGTCGTATTGGCGGGAGCTGCTTATTTCCTGTTGGGCAAAGGTGGCGGTTGCAATGTGGCCCAGGTGGCACAATCGCTGTTTTCACAGAGCGGCTATAATTTTAATCCGAATGAATTCAACAAAGCTTCTGTTTATGAAGGACTGGAAGACGATGCAGGAAAGAATCCCCTGCCTGAATCTGTATCGCTTCTGAGGTTTGCTCCCACGAGAGGCAACCAGGGTCAACAGGGCAGTTGCGTAGCCTGGAGTAGTGCTTATGGAGCAAGAACGGTGCTGGAAGCAGCGTCCACCGGAGTGGACCCTAACCAAATAAGATTCAGCCCTTCCTTTATGTATAACCAGATCGGGCTTGACAATTGCGAGGGTTCTTATATACAAAGGGCGATGGAACAGATGTCGAAACAGGGCGCATTGCCATTGAACCAGTTCCCTTATTCTGATCAGGACTGCAGTACCCAACCTAACAGCAGCCAGAAACAGGAAGCGGGTCAGTATAAAATACATGGCTTTACAAGATTGACCAATGGCGATAATATTAATTCCATCAATGTCCGCGCAGTGAAGGAGCACCTGGCCAAAGATGCACCGGTTGTGATCGGGATGATGGTAGGGCAAAGCTTTATGCAGGACATGATGGGAAGGGAATTATGGCAGCCTCAGGGAATGGACGCTTCACAGGTAGGCATGGGCGGCCATGCCATGTGTGTGATAGGTTACGATGACCGTAAGTTTGGCGGCGCATTCCAGATCATGAACAGTTGGGGCCCTGAATGGGGAAAAGATGGAGTAGGCTGGGTGCGCTATGGAGATTTTAAGAATTATGTAAAAGAAGCTTATGGTGTGGATCCACTGCCAAAAAGAGGCAAGGTGGCCAATATTCCATTGGAATGTTCCATTGGGCTGGTGAATAATGCAGATGGGAAGTATATACAGTTAAGATCTGCTGGTGCCAATAGTTTTCAAACTGTATCGCCTATACGTGCCGGCACGCGATTTAAGATGTCTGTCGAAAATGCTACCGAATGTTATATCTATATCTTCGGGCAGGAACAGGATGGCTCCAGCTATGTATTATTCCCTTATCTGAAGCCGGGAGAAACTGTTTCCAAACATTCGCCTTATTGCGGCATCACCGGTTACAGGTTATTTCCCCGTGATCAGTCGCTGGAAGCAGATACGATCGGCACAAAAGATTATATCGCGATCGTTGCCAGCAAAGACGAACTGAACTATAACGAATTGAACAGTGCTATCAGCCGTAGCCGTCAATCCTCTTATGCCGGCAAAGTGAACGAGGCATTGCAAGGCATACTGATAAGATCAGCATCGTTCAACAATACGTCTGATGGCCGTATTTATTTTAAAGTAAGTGCCAACGATAATAAAGCTGTGGCAACTATCGTGGCATTTGATAAACAAAAATAAAAAGGACAAGAGTTATGAAGAAAAGCATTTTGCTGTTGTTGCTTATTGCATGCTCAGCAGTAATACAAGCGCAGGACCTGTCAAAGTTCAATCTGTACAAACCTGCAGAGAACGCAGAAAAAGAAATTGCCAAAGCAATAAAAGAAGCAAAGGCAAAGGGCAAGCATGTGTTTATACAGATCGGCGGCAACTGGTGCATCTGGTGTATGCGGTTCAATGATTTTGTGAATGCAGATAAATCAATTGATTCATTGGTAGAGGCGAATTATGTGACCTATCATCTTAATTACAGCAAGGAGAATACCAATAGTAAGATACTGGCTAAATACGGATTCCCGCAGCGCTTTGGTTTTCCTGTGTTCCTGGTGCTGGATGGTAATGGAAAACTGCTGCATACGCAAAACTCCGGTTATCTGGAAAGCGGTAAAAGTTATGATGAGCAAAAAGTAAAAGGCTTTTTCCAGGACTGGACACGCAGTGCGCTCGATCCGGCGCAGTATAAAGAGTAAAGCATGAGTGAACATACATCTTCCTTTATTCGCCTCATGACCAGTCCGGTCAAATTCCGGTTATTCCTGCTGGCAAAATTGCCAAGCGCATTTTTTGCCGGTGTAAGAGTGAGGCAAATGAATGAGCAGCGTTGTGAAGTAACAGTCCCTTTCAAATGGTTTTCCCAGAATCCTTTTCGTTCCACTTACTTCGCCTGCCTGAGCATGGCAGGTGAGATGAGCACCGGGGCCCTGGGTATGGCGCATTTGTATAAAGCGCAACCTGCGGTGTCGATGCTGGTGCTGAAAGTGGAATCGGAATATTTCAAAAAAGCGACTGGCCGCACCACGTTTGTTTGTGAAGATGGTGAATTGTTTAAAAAGATGATCAATGAGGCGATCACTACAGGCGAAGCAAGAACTGTAAGGGCCAGATCAGTTGGCTATAATAAAGAGGGTGAAGTGGTGAATGAAATGTATGTGACCTGGTCGTTCAAAACAAAGAGTACAAAACAATAAAGAAAATATGAAAATTGCTTTCCATGGAGCTGCCCGTACCGTAACCGGCTCCAAACACCTGCTCACGTTAAAAAATGGTAAAAGAGTATTGCTTGATTGCGGCATGTTCCAGGGATTGGGAAAAGATACAGATGCATTGAACCGCGAGTTTGGATTCGATCCCCGTGAAGTGGATGTTATGATCCTTTCCCATGCACATATTGATCATTCCGGGCTTATACCCAAACTGGTGAAAGATGGGTTTGATGGCAAAATATTCTGTACCCCTGCTACCCACACTCTTTCAGCGATATTGCTGGAAGACTCAGGTGAGATACAGGAAGATGATGTAAAATATTCCAACAAAAGAAGGGCTGCACAGGACCTTCCCTATATTCAGCCACTCTATACAGTAGAAGATGCCAAAAAATGTATGGACCACTTTGTAAAAGTGGAATATGGTAACTGGTTTGCAGTAACCGAGGGAGTGGAAGCCATGTTTACTGATGCAGGGCATATCATTGGCAGCGCCTGTGTTCATTTAAAGATCACTGAAAACGGTAAGCAAATACGGTTGAGCTTCAGTGGTGATGTGGGCCGTTACAGGGATGTGATCCTGAAATCACCGGATGTATTTCCACAGGCTGATTATATTCTTCTGGAATCTACTTATGGCAACAGCCTTCATGATGCAGCAGACAGCACGCCTGATCTCCTGCTTAAATGGATCAACCATACCTGCGGTGAGAAGAAAGGCAAACTGGTGTTGCCCGCATTCAGTGTGGGACGTACACAGGAAATATTATTTGCCCTGAATCAACTGGAACTGGAAGGCCACCTGCCTGATGTGGAATATTATGTTGACAGTCCGCTCAGCATAGAAGCAACAGAAGTGGTGAAAAGCTATCCCCAGTATTTCAACCGCAATATCCAGAAGATACTGGCAACGGACAGTGATCCTTTTATGTTCAAAGGGCTGAAGTATATCAAAACAGTGGAACAATCCAAATTGCTCAACTACCGCGACACACCCATGGTGATCATATCAGCCAGCGGAATGGCGGATGCAGGCCGCGTAAAACACCATATCAGCAACACGATCGAGAACAGCCGCAATTCCATTGTATTGACGGGCTATTGCGAACCTACTTCATTAGGCGGCCGTCTGATGGCAGGAGCAAGAGAGGTCAGCATTTTTGGTGTACACCACGAAGTGAATGCAGAGATCGGCTCCATCCGCAGCATGAGTGCGCATGGCGATTATGAAGATCTTAGCCAGTGGCTTGCCTGCCAGGACCCACGGCAGGTGAAACAACTTTTCCTGGTACATGGAGAATACGAAGTGCAACAGGCATTCAGGGACCGCCTGGTGAGAAAGGATTTCCTCGATGTGCAAATACCTGAAAGACATTATGAAATAGGATTGACCTGACAATCAACCGACTGCAAAGGGTATCAACTTTCACAAGTCTTTAGTAAACGCGGCACCATTTTTTCCGTTTATATAATGGCCTCAGATCAAAACAAAGGATATTATATGAAGAAGAGTTGGACGCTATGGAGCCTGAGTTTGGGAATCGTCTTCCTGGTGGCAGGTTGTGCTCCATCCGCGCATATTGAAAAAGACGATACAACGGATTTCAGCCGTTATAAAACCTTTGCATGGATTGACAGAGACGGAAAATCAAAGATCGGCAGTGCCAATGATCTTGCAGAAAGAAAGATCAGGCAGGCAGTGAATAAAGAATTGGAAAAAACAGCCGGTTGGAGAGAAACAAACAGGAACCCTGACGTTCTGTTGAGCTACGATGTACTGGTCGAAAAATCTGTTAAATCAGTTAACGATCCGGTTTATTCAAGACCATTCACCCGTACGTTCTATAACCCTTATTCCCGCAGGTTCATCAATGTATATTATCCTTCGCAATTCATGGGATATGATAATTATGATGTTCCAACAAGAGAAGGGACGGTTACAATTTCCATGATCGATGCAGATAGTGATAAAACGGTATGGCAGGGTTGGTCGACTGCTGAAGTGGACAGCCGTAAAATGACCAGCAAGGAAATTGAAAGCAGTGTGAAAGCGATCTTCCGCAAATTCGATGTGGCTAAAAAATAATTTTCATTAAAAGGACGGTTGGTAAAAGGCTCTTGCTAAAGCAAGAGCCTTTTTAGTCGGGAGTTCGGAGTCAGGAGTCGGTAGTCGGGACATTCTGAAAATATTTTTGATCTATCTCACACGGCAGTTTGAAAAGACCGGCCAGCAACCGGCACAATCAAGGAGTATTGAACTGATGCGCAAATTCCTTTCCCTGCTGGAAAAGAATTATACGCAGAAGAGAATGGTAACGGATTATGCGGAGGAACTGGTAGTAACGCCCAGCTATCTCAATGAAGTGGTGAAAAAGATATCCGGATTTCCTGCAAGTCATCATATTCAGCAAAGGATTGTGCTGGAAGCAAAAAGGCAGGCAGCTTTTTCCAATGTTACCATGAAAGAAATTGCCTACAATCTGGGCTTTGATGATACGGCGCATTTCAGCAAATTCTTTAAGAATGCATCGGGAATGAGTTTTACAGATTTTAAGAAAAGTCTGCAGGAGGGTCGGGAATCATAAGGCTACTTTTACTTTTTGTAAGTTTGTGGTCCCGTTAATTATTGGATGAGTATGAAAAAGAAAATTGAACATATTCTTTTAGGCCGGGAAAAAAAGATCACGGAAGAAGAAACAGTGAAGCAATCCCTGCCGCATAAAGATTTCCGGTTTGCCAGCCCGTTCATAGTGGTCCATCATGTTGGCCCCACAACCATAACGCCTGGTCAGCAATCGAGGATACATCCACATCCCCACCGTGGTTTTGCACCTTACACTTTTATGCTGCAGGGCGAAGGGTTTCACCGTGATAATGCCGGCAATGATGAAGTGATCAAAGCCGGTGGCGTGCAATGGATGTTTGCAGGGAAAGGTATTCTGCACAGTGAAGGGCCAACACCTGAATTGCTGCGCACAGGAGGTGTATCAGAAATGATCCAGCTATGGATCAATGTTCCCAAAGCCCATAAAATGGGAACGCCTTTTTACCAGGCAGTTTCCAAAGAAGAATTACCACATGTGTTGCAGCAGGAAGGAATTGATTTCCGGCTTGCCAGTGGCGATTATGAAGGGAAAACCGGCCCCATCGAAAACTTTACGCCGGTGATTTCCATGATCGGCGAAGTAAGTGCAGGTAAACAGGTACATTTTCATGCCACTCCGGGATACTGGACATTATTATATGTCGTAAAAGGGACCATAGTGGTCAATGATCAAACAGTGAGCCCTTATAATCTCATTGTGTTCAGTCAGAATGGAGAAGAGATCGACGTGCTTGCTAAAGAAGATGCGCAATTACTGTATTTGTCTGCCGAGCCGATTGATGAACCGGTGGCTGCCCGGGATAATTTTGTGATGAATACAGTAGAGGAAGTGGAACAGGCTATGGCGGATTATAAGAAAGGCCTGTTTGGTGAACTAAGCTATTGATTGAATGTTCGATGATATATACATCAGTTGCTATTGTTTGGCAATTGATCAAAAACTGTTTCATATTTAGATTTGCACGGAAGAAAATGTTCCTGTCTTAATTCTGTTCATCATGCAAGATCAGCAAAGTTCGATCATCTGGATGGTAGACCCCGTGCATACCCGCATCAGGTTTGAAAGCAAATATCTTTTGCTGACAGCCGTATCCGGATGGTTTACTGATTTTGAAGGAACGGTAGTAGCGCCTGATGAAAACTTCAGTGAAAGTGATATCCGCTTAACGATCTATACCAATTCCCTGTACACCGGCAACGAGGAAAGGGATAATCACCTTAAATCCGCAGATTTTTTTGATGCACGCCGCTATCCCACTATTTCATTCCGCTCAACGGCCGTAACGGCTAACGAAGCCGGCCTTCATGTAAACGGCCTGCTTACGATCAGGGACCTTACACAACCAATGGAGTTTGATGCCCGTCTTATTGGTATCTCAAAAGACACTATGAGTAATTCAAAAGCCGGCTTTGAAATGGATACCGTTTTCAACCGTAAGGATTTTAATATCAGTTGGAATCAGGTGATTGACAAATACGGTGTAATGATCGCTGATGAAGTAAAGCTCCATTGTGATATTCAATTGCTGAAATTGTAATCTTTAATTATCTGGCGTATGGGTATCGCAAAGAACGCCAGGAAGTTCGCAAAGGACGCCACGTTTCTTTGCGCTCCTGGCGTTTCCTTGGCGTTCTTTGCGATACCCACACACCAGCCAATTAATGTAAATTAGCTTAACGTAACAATTACCGCCAGATATACATCCTTATCCACTAATTCGACATTGCCCACCACCTGCTTAAGCCGGAAATTTGTACAGGTTTTCACAAAAGCCCATTCCGGATTTCCGGAATATTAACCCAAAAACTAAAGGAACATATATGGAAAACAGGATTCAGGGTTTGCATCATATCACTGCTATTGCAGGTGATGCCCAACGTAATTATAATTTTTATACTTCCGTGCTCGGTCTGCGTTTAGTAAAGAAAACCGTCAATTTCGATGAAACCGGCACACCGGGAACGATCCTTACTTTCTTTCCCTGGACACATGTGAAACCCGGGCATACCGGCACAGGCATGGCTACTGAAATTGGCTATGCAATTCCTGCCGGCAGCCTGAAATTCTGGGCAGACCGGTTCAATGAATACAAGGTAAAACAAAGCGGACCCCTTGAAAGGTTTGGTGAGTTATTGCTGCCTTTCCAGGACCTTGATGGTTTAAAGCTGAACCTGATCGTTCCTGCACAGGAAGACAGCCGCTCACCCTGGACAACAAATGCGGTGACCGCTGCTGAAGCTACTCGCGGTTTTCACAGTGTGGTGTTGACGCTGAAAGATATCAAACCCACTGCAGAGATACTGACAGATATATTTGGTTACACTTTATTGAAACAGGAAGGTAACCGCTACCGTTTCATTACAACTGCTGTAGAGAATGCCGGTATCGTTGACCTGGTGGAATCACCTGATGAAAGACCGGGCCTTGTAGCTGGCGGCACTAACCATCACGTTGCTTTCAGGGTAAAGAACGATGAAGTGCTGATGCAATTCAGGGAAAAGATCGTGGCCAAAGGATTTCATATCACTCCAAAAATCGACAGGAATTATTTCTTCTCGCTCTATTTCCGTGAACCAGGTGGGGTGTTGTTTGAACTGGCTACTGATAACCCCGGCTTTGCAGTGGATGAACCAGTAAGTGAATTGGGGAAAGGGCTCAAACTGCCTGCCCAATACGAACCACAACGGCAAACAATTGAAAAGATATTGCCTGCATTGATCGAAAATTGAGGATTGAATATTTATGTATGAACACGAAAGTATATACAGCCGGTAAAAAACCGGAGCAAGCACAGAAAGCCCTTATCATGGTGCATGGCCGCGGAGGGTCTGCTGCCGATATCCTTTCACTGGCACAACACCTGGATGTGAAAGATTATGCTTTACTGGCACCACAGGCTCCTCAGCATAGCTGGTATCCCTATTCTTTTCTGGCACTTCCTTCAGATAATGAACCGGCTTTATCATCTGCACTGGCTGCATTGAGTGAAACAGTAAAAGAAGCAGAAACTGCAGGCATCGGTAAAGAGCATATTTATTTTTTGGGCTTCTCACAAGGTGCCTGCCTTACGCTCGAATTTGTTGCAAGAAATGCTGCAAAATATGGCGGTGTGATAGCTTTTACCGGCGGATTGATCGGCGATAAGATATATAAAGAAAATTATAAAGGGGATTTTCAACAGACCCCTGTTTTTATCGGCACCAGCGATCCTGATCCGCATGTGCCGGTTGAGCGGGTATTATCTCCCACAGCCGTGCTCCGGAAAATGAATGCATCCGTATTGGAAAAGGTCTATCCCATGATGGGGCATACGATCACTGCGGAAGAGATGAGGCAGGCTGAGCAATGGGTACTGAACAGGAAGCCATGAAATTGTGTTACATCTCTTGTTGAATAGTCGTATTCGGCGTACTTTTAAGATAGCTGGAAGGATTAAACACGGAAACAAAAGAGATGTATGAACTATGCCCAATTGCTGGAGGAAGTAAAACACGAAGTAACTCATTTTTTTCACCTTCACGGAAATGAAGGATTTACTTATCATAACCTGTCGCATACCGAACGGGTAGTGACCAATGCAGGCCTGCTGGCCCGGCACTACCAATTGGACGACAAGGATTTTTTTATTGTTTCCACTGCAGCCTGGTTTCACGATACCGGCTATTACGTGAACGGAGCAACCAATCATGAAGCGAGAGGCGCTGAAATGGCTGCTGCTTTTTTACAGGGAAAAGGAGTAGAAGAAGAGATCATTCATTCCGTACAGCACTGCATCCTGGCCACTTCTCTGCCGCAATCACCTAAAAACCTGTTGGAGCAGATCGTTTGTGATGCAGACCTGTTTCACCTGGGCACGGATGATTTCCCTGAGCAGAATAAACTGATGCGCAGAGAAGCGGAATGGCGGCTGAATAGAAAAATATCCAAGCATGATTGGAGGCAGGGCACTATCCGCTTCCTGGAATCACATCATTTTCAAACAGACTATGGCCAGTCGCTGCTTACCCAAAAGAAAAAACAACATCTTCAAAAGCTGATTGACAAAGAAGCTCCTGAAACTGATGGGGCTACCATTCACACAGTGGCCGGAGCGCCGGTGCCCAAGCCGGTAGATACACCTAAACATTCTTCCGGCGAACCCAAAAAAGCAAAGAACGACAGACCGGAAAGAGGTATTGAGACCATGTTCCGGATCAGTTCCAATAACCACCAGCGATTGAGTGATATGGCCGATAATAAAGCCAATATCATGATCACCACCACTTCTATCATTCTGTCTGTGTTATTAAGTGTGTTGCTGCGTAAACTGGAAGACAATCAAAATCTTATTATACCCACCATCCTATTGCTGATCGTTTGCGTGATCACTATGGTATGTTCCATCCTGGCCACACGTCCCACCCTGCCCCCGGGCATATTCACCCAAAAGGAAATAGATGAAAAAAAAGTGAACCTGCTGTTCTTTGGTAATTTTTACCGGATGAGCTACGAGGAATATGACAAAGGCATGAAGGAAATGATGAACGATCGTGATTTTCTTTATGGTAGCCTTACCAGAGATGTGTATTCGCAAGGAATAGTGCTTGGCCGGAAATACCGGCTACTGCGGGCAGGTTATAATGTATTTATGTTTGGTATTGTTATATCGGTGCTGGCATTTATGATAGCAGCGATCTTCTTTTAACAATCTGGTTTTATGGGTGGCGCTGTTTTTTTCGATAGAGATATCAGTTGGCTTTCTTTTAACGGAAGGGTGCTGTCAGAAGCGGCAAAAGAAACTGTGCCATTATTGGAGAGGATCAAATTTCTTTCGATCTATTCTTCCAATCTTGATGAGTTTTACCGGGTGCGTATGCCGGCAATGATGGCTTTACAGAAGATCAATAAAGAAAAAGCCGGCGCCACGGTGTATGCAGAGGCTGTTGCCATTATCAACCGGCAACAGGAATATTATGGCCGTATCCTGTATGAAGATATTTTACCGGCCCTCCGGGAACAGGGGTATCATCTTTTATATGATGAAGAAATACCTGAAAGCCTGTCTGGCATGGTCACAGAATATTTCTATACGCAAGTGGCCGGTTTTTTACAACCGGTATTGCTGACGGGCAAAACAGATTTTTTCCCGGAGAATAATCAGTTGTATATAGCTGTGATCGTGCAGCCGGAAAAAGCAGAAGAGGAATTATACCTGATCAATGTCCCCTGCAATAGCATTCCGAGATTCTGGAAAGACGGGCACTATATCATTTTCCTGGAAGATATCATCCGCTATAATCTTGTGCACCTTTTTCCCGACCGGCAGATCAAAGGAGCGTGGAATGTAAAGATCACCCGCGATGCAGAGCTTGACCTGGAGGATGAATATGGTGAAGACCTGGCTGAAAAGATCGAGAAGCAGCTCAGCAAACGAGATAAGGGGTTCGCAACAAGGTTCCTGTATGAACCAGGTATACCATTGAGGCAACTGCAGAATATTGTAGCAACATTCAATCTCAGAAAAGCATCTGTGGTGGAGGGCGGCCGCCATCATAACCTGAAAGACCTGGCTTCATTGCCGGTAGTAGGAAAGGAATTGTCTTATCCTCCATGGCCGGCTGTTCAGTTAAAAACAGACACAGCACCCTGGCAGGGTTTGCTGGAGCAGATCATTGAAGGCGATATAATGATCCATCCGCCGTACCAATCTTATAATACGGTGCTCCGTTTTTTTAATGAAGCGGTGATTGATCAAACAGTGGAGGAGATATATACAACCTTATATCGCGTGGCCAGTGATTCACGCATAGCGCAGGCCCTGATCAGTGCAGCAAAGAACGGGAAAAAAGTGACGGTGCTGGTTGAGCTGAAAGCCCGTTTTGATGAGGCGAACAATATACGCTGGGCAAAAAGGATGAAAGCTGCAGGTGTAAGGATCATTTACAGCAATAATGCATTGAAAGTGCATGCCAAGATCGCTTTGATAAAAAGAAAGCACCCTACTCATCCGCTTACGGGTTTATTAGCTACCGGAAATTTGAATGAATCAACAGCCCGTTTTTATACAGATCATATTCTGCTCACCGCTTTTCAGCCAATGCTGCAGGAAATGGAAAAGCTTTTTTCTTTTTTAAGCAAAGGAAAAAAACCGGAGCCTGGTGATCAGATACCATTTCAACATTTGCTGGTGGCGCAGTTCAACCTGCAGCAAAGATTCCTTGAGCTGATCGACCGGGAAATACAATATGCAAAAAATGGAATGCCTGCTTCGATCAGGATCAAACTGAACAACCTGGAGGAAGAGGTAATGATCAATAAGTTGTATGAAGCATCGAATGCAGGTGTTAAGATCGAGCTGGTGGTGAGAAGCATATGCCGCCTGGTGCCGGGATTGCCGGGGCAAAGTGAACAGATCACCATCAAAAGGATTGTTGACAGGTACCTGGAACATGGACGGGTATTTATTTTTCACAATAATGGAGAAGAGGAAGTGTATCTGGGATCTGCTGATTGGATGAACAGGAATATCTACCGCCGTATTGAAGTATGTTTTCCCGTGTATGATCCCCGATGGAAAGCACAGCTTCAACAGATGATCTCATTGCAATTGCACGACAATGTGCAGGCAGTCTGGATAAATGCTGCACAAACCAACCCACCCGTAGAGAAAAAACATCCACTGGTCCGTTCTCAGGAAGTAATTTATCATTGGCTGTCTGGTAAAGTGCCGGAAGCCGTTACAGAAAAAATGGAAGGATGATATATCAACGTTTGATCATACTGGCTGCAGCTCTTTGCATCACTGCAGGTATAACAGGTTGCGCTTCCGGGCAGGAGAAAGTAAAAACACCCAGGGAATACAATCTCGATAAGCCCGAAAGATTTGCCCTACCGGAAAGCCTGCTGGAAATATCCGGTATCAGTTTTCATAAAGGAAATAATGATACCATCTATGCTATACAGGACGAAGAAGGCAAATTGTTCCGGTTGGCCTGGGGCAATAAAAAACAATACCATGTAAAGTTTGGCAAGAGCGGGGACTATGAAGATGTATCGATCCTGCGCGGCAGGGTAGTGGCATTGAAAAGCAATGGCAGTCTTTATTCTTTTCCATTCAGTGACGCTATTTATGAAGAGATAGACAGTGTGCAGGAATGGCCGCGTCTTTTACCTGAAGGCGAATATGAAGGCATGTTTGGTGATGAAAGCTCGGGCAGGCTGTATATACTTTGCAAGAACTGCAAGGTGGATGATAAAGATAATGTGACCGGCTATATTTATCAGTTAAGCGATAGCAGCCTTACACCTGCCGGGCAGTTCAATGTGGATGTGGAATCCATTAAGCCGTTTTCGGGAAAAGTTAAAAAAGGTTTCCGCCCATCGGCATTGGCGAAGAATCCTATTACCGGCGAATGGTTCATCGTTTCCGCGATCAATAAATTACTGGTGATCGCTGATGAGAACTGGAAAATAAAGAATGCTTATCCGCTGAACGGGAACACATTCAACCAGCCTGAAGGAATTGCTTTTGATAAAGCTGGTAATATGTATATATCCAATGAAGGAGATGACCTTTCTACAGGTAATATCCTGAAGTTTGCCAGATTGAAACCATAGCACTCAAAATCAATTGCATCATGCGATCATTCATTGTTTTACTGGCAGTATGTTTTTCCTCGCTGTTGTATGCGCAGGACAGTATCCGCTATCGTGTTATCCTGATAGGTGATGCAGGAGAAATGTCTGAAGAGCAGCAAAAAGCCTTGCAGCATGCAGCAGGGCATATTCTTGCAGGTAAGACCAGCGTATTTTACCTGGGCGATAATATTTATCCGCGTGGCATGGCTTTGCCGGGAAGCGGGAAAGTGCAGGAAACGATCGGTATCCTCCGTTCACAATATGAGCCGATGCGTGCAAAAGGCGCACCGGTATATTTTCTTCCCGGCAATCATGACTGGGACAAAATGGGGCCGCAGGGATTGGCCAAAATAAAATTCCAGTGGCAATACCTCGATGAGTTAGGTGATTCATTGCTGAAGCTTATACCACCCAATGGCTGCCCTGATCCGGTAGCGGTCCCGCTCACCGATAAGTTGATAGTAATCGCTTACGATAGTGAATGGTGGTTATTCCCTTTCAATAAAGACAATACAGATGGTGAATGTGATTGCAAATCGAAAGACGATGTGCTGGCCAAACTGGATGAATTGCGCCATCGCAACCGTGACAAAATGATCATTCTTGCTTCACACCATCCGTTCCAGAGCTATGGCGTGCATGGTGGCAAATACACGATCAAAGACCATATATTCCCTTTAACTGTCGCCAATAAGAATTTATATATTCCACTGCCCGTAGTAGGTTCGCTTTATCCTATTCTCCGCTCCACTTTTTCCAACCCGGAAGACCTGAAGCATCCTTTGTATAAAGACATGATCAAACGGGTGAGCGCTGTGTTCAAAGATTTCCCTAATATAGTTTATGCAGCCGGGCATGAGCATGGTTTGCAGTTGATAAAGGATGACCAGTTGCAGATAATAAGCGGTGCCGGCTCCAAACGGACAATTGCAAAAAAAGGAAAGCACTCATTGTTTGCAGATGCCACACAGGGATATGTGACAGTGGACCAGTTGCTTGACAACAGTCTCCGGCTTACTTATTATATCTATGAGAAAGATACAGTTCACCAGGCTTTCAGTTATGCGCTTCCTTATGAAGCAGTGAAGGCCAGTGAGCAATTAGCCAGTAAAGTGATCACGGAAGACAGCATAACGATAAGTGTTCATCCTTCTTATGATAAACCCGGTAAGTTTCATCGTTTTCTTTTCGGAGAGAACTACCGCAAAGAATGGGCCGCGCCTACGCGCCTGCCTGTGCTGCGCATTTCAGAATTGGAAGGAGGTTTGAAACCGCTTCAGTTGGGTGGTGGTATGCAGTCAAGATCGCTACGGCTGGCTGACCCACAAGGAAAGGAATGGGTGATAAGAAGCGTGGAGAAGATACCGGATGCCTTGTTGCCACCGGAACTTCGGGGCACTTTTGCAAGGGACTGGCTGGATGATGTGACCAGTGCCCAGCATCCTTTCTCTGCATTGATCGTGCCTCCGATCGCCGATGCAGTAAATGTGCCACATGCCAAACCCGTGATCGGCGTATTGTCGCCTGATAAGAACCTGGGCATTTATGAAAGGATATTCTCCAATATGGTGGTATTATTTGAAGAGAGGGAGCCATTGGGAGATTCGGACAACTCAGAAAAGATGAAGAAGAATTTGCAGAAGGATAATGATAATTCCATTCATGCAAAAGAATTTCTCCGGGCACGCATGCTGGATGCATTGTTGGGCGATTGGGACCGGCATGAAGATCAGTGGCGCTGGTTTGATGATGAAAAAGGAAAAGTGAAAAAATATGTGGGAGTGCCGCGTGACCGTGACCAGGTGATCCATCTTACAGAGGGATTGTTTCCCAGACTGGCATCTTCAGGATTTATATTGCCGACCTTGCGCGACTTTGATGCCAACCTTAAGAAGATAAAATGGGTATTGTTCAAAACCCGCTTTGTGAATGCTTATCCTGAGATGCAATTCAGCCGGGAGGAATGGAAAAAGCAGGCCGAAAAATTTGCTTCCCAGGTAACTGATTCGGTGCTGGAAACAGCGTTGCTCCGTTTACCCCAACCATCTTATGATCTGAGGCATGAGGTGTTGCTGAACAAATTCAAATCACGCAGGGATAAGCTGCCGGAAGCCATGCTGAAGTATTATGATTTTATCCAGAAAGTAGCCGATATCCGCACCAGCGATAAAAATGAATTTGTGGAGATCAAAGATGCTCCTGATGGCGGCCTTAATGTGCACATTAATAAAATAAGCAAGAGTGGTGAGCTGGAAGATGAACTGATGAACAAAACTTTTTCTCCTGACCTTACGAAAGAAATAAGAATATTCATGGGGAATGGGAATGACAGTGTTGTGCTGGATAATAAAACCTCAAAAATAAAACTCCGCCTGATCGGTGGAGGGGATAAAAAGGATTATAATATTATCGCTTCAAGGAAGAAAGTTCATCTGTATGACAGGGATAATGGTTCTGATTATAACGGGGATGTTTCGCGCCTGAAAAAAACTATCTCCAATGACAGCTTGAACACTGCTTTCACGCCGGTCAATTTGTATAATACCTGGGCGCCGTTGGTGTTGCTGGGAATTAATGTGGACGATGGCTTTATTTTCGGCGGTGGGTTCAGGTATATACACCAGGAAGGTTTTAGAAAGTATCCTTACAGCAGCATGCACCAACTGCTGGCAGGTCATTCATTTTCTACGCAGGCTTACCGTGTGAAATATAATGCGGAATGGATACAGGCAGCAGGAAAGGCTGATATCACACTGCAGGCACTCGTCAAAGCACCGAATAATACAATGAATTTCTTTGGCAGGGGTAATGAAACTTCTTATGATAAGAGCACGACCGATATCCGTTATTACCGTACAAGGTTCAGCACTTACCAGTTAGACCCGGCTTTCCGTTGGAGAGGCAGCAAAGGTTCTGCTTTCAGCATTGGCCCCTCTGCTTATTATTATACGTTTGATGCAGATGACAATGCAGGACGCTTTATTAATAATACTTCCCGGATCGGCAGCTATGATAGCCTGACAGTGGACGAAAACAAACTGCACCTGGGGGTTGTTATGTCTTATGTAAACGATAAACGTAATAATAAGGTCGTTCCGCAATGGGGAACATTTATCAATATCCGCCTGCAGGCCTATAAAGGAATTGGAACGTATACAAGGGATTTCGCACAGCTTATTCCTGAAATAGCTCTTTATAAAAGCCTGAATGCCAGGTCTACCATTGTACTGGCCGAGCGTTTTGGCGGAACGGTCAGTTTGGGAAAGACCACTTTTTACCAGTCGGCTTTCCTGGGCGGGCAGGAAAACCTGTTGGGCTACCGCCAGTTCCGTTTTGCCGGCAAACATAGTTTTTACAATAACCTGGAATTGCGGATCAAACTGGCAGATATTGCCAATTATATCCTTCCCGGTCAGTTTGGCATTAGCGGTTTCTGGGATGTGGGCAGGGTTTGGCAAAATCCTGACAATTCAAGTAAATGGCATAATGGGGTAGGTGGTGGTATTTATTTTGCACCTGCATCCATGCTTTCCCTGAGCTTTGTGATGGGCAATTCATCAGAAGGGTGGTATCCTTATTTTACCATGGGATTACGGTTTTAAACTATGCAAACAAAGATTATTGATATTGTGCCGATACCATTTCCGGAGCCTGCTCCGGAAACGACGATCTCTTTTGCTCCTTTTATTAATTATTTAAAAAGACGCAAAGAGGAATCTGACTGTCACAAGAGCCGGTTCTTCTCTTATGTTATTGAACAGTTTGAGCAGTATCCTGAATTGTTGCAGTCGGTCAAGCTGGAAGAAGTAGAGCGTTATGCCGAGCAATTGCAATTGATCTATCTCTGCCTTACTCCTATTGTGGAGGATGAGGAAAAACATTTCTGGGCATTGAGCGTGCCGATGCGTCCCGTTCTTATGTATGCTACAAATGCTGTGCACTATTTTATGCAGGATATGATATCGCATAAGCTGCAAAGCAACCGTGTGCCGAAGAGTGTTGAAGAACTGATAAAAGAAAAACAGGAATTCAGTTATTCGTTTATCCTGGAAAGATTGTATGGGATATCGAATTTCCTGAACAGGTATCCGGTGTATGCTGTGGTAGACAAAGAAACCGGGCTGACGAAATATTATGAGCAAAATATTGACACCCGGTTTATCGAGGTACATGTTAAACGCCCCTTGCCTGAATTGAATATTTCTACATTCAAAGCAAGGATGCAAAACAGCCAGGATGTATTGCTTTTATTGCAGGAACTGCTGCCGCTCGACATGTTCCATTTTGAAGGTTTTGGTATAATCAATGTAGAGGAAGTGACAGCACAGTATGCTTTAGAGAATATCAAGACCCTGCTGCTCGATCGTAGTACGGTAAAGGATGAAGAATATTATTCAAGGCTTACCAATTCTCTTAAATCGCTTGTTGGAAATAATGAAGTGGAATTTGGAGCGCTTCCTTTTTTACAGGTAAATAATAAACCGGTTTATATTGATGGAGCCTGCCTCAACAGTGTGTTGATCAGCTCTGCCAGAGAGTATGGCTCTGTGGAAACTTCCTATTCCATACTGGCAACGGAGTATGTAAAAAATCCCAAGATCACTTTCATCAGGGATGTGATGGAGGAAGATGAGAACAAACATGAACTGCTGAGAACGCTTAAAG
>Ga0182746_1000874_pt1 | contig 32861 bp, 29 predicted proteins | sample eDN3rd30CBELigOP_FD_128881 | JGI IMG/M metagenome (GOLD analysis project Ga0182746, IMG submission 128881) | Enriched Organic Plus compost microbial communities from Emeryville, California, USA - eDNA 3rd pass 30_C BE-Lig OP (version 2) (version 2) ...
AGAGACCGCCGTGCCCCCGACAGACCAGCCCGGTTCCGAAGAACCCGGATCCGCCCCGTCCGACGAGGCCGACGCCTGCGGCGCCGGCAAGCTCGGCCGCTGGCTCAACGTGCTGCCGACCGACGACGTCAAGCGCGAGATCGCCGCTACCGTCGGCGAGCGGCCGATCCGCTACTACACCGAGGGTGACCCGATCACGATGGACTTCAACCCGGCGCGGCTGAACGCCGAGCTGGGCGCGGACGGTCGGATCAAGCGGTTCCGGTGCGGGTGAGACGGCCGGCGCGGAGCGTGTAACCTCGACCGTCATCCCGAACTCGTTTCGGGACCCATTTCGCCATCCTCCTCGAGTGCGCAAGTGGAGCGCGGCGCGAGCGGCAAGGGGGGAGCCCCTGTGCGGCAAGGTTGGCACTTCGACATCGCAATCCGCGCCGGCGGATGAATGGGTCCCGAAACGAGTTCGGGATGACGAGTAGGGGGCGTGGGGAGTCTGGGCGGGCAGCGCGTCAATGGCGCCGCAGCGCTCCGCGCTAGCGCCGTCCGCGATAAGGCTCGCAGGCGATCCCGTCGTTGTCGCCGTCCATCTCCGAGCGGTAGCCGGGCTGGCCGCGATAGAGCGGCGCGCGACCCGCAGCGCGGACCTCGGCGCAGTTGCGGAAGTAGACGCCGGCGGGTTCGGCCCTCGCCGCGAGGGCCGACGCGCGCGCCTCGGCCGGCTCGGAGCGCCGCGGCGCTTCGTCGCGGACCCCGTTCTCGGCCCGCCAGGCGCGCGGCTCGGCGAATTCGGAGGCCCAGATCCCGGCCCGCGCGCGGCGCGCCGCGTCGACCGACAGCAGGTAGGCCTCGCTGAAATCCTCGAGCGCGACCGCGTAGCCTGCGCCCGCCATCGCCGCCGAGAGGTCGATCCGCCCGGCGCGGCACACCCCGACCAGGCGCCCGTAGACATCGGTATCGCGCGCCTCGCAGGCGATCTCGCGGCCCTCGACCAGCTCGGCCAGCAGCGCCGCCGCTTCCTCGCCGCAGCGCCACGCCTCGCCCGCGCGGTCGCACACCTGCCCGCGCTCGACCGCGTCGATCCCGAACAACCGCACGCGGTATCCGGTCATCTCGAGCGTATCGCCGTCGACTGCCCGCGCGTAGCCGCTGATCGTCTGCGCGAGAGCAGGCGCCGGCGCGAGGGCGAACAGGACAGCGAGGAACGCGAGCAGCCGCATGACGCGGGGAAATGCGGCAGGAGGGGTTGCGATACGGTTACGATGCCGGGCGCGGTGCCCCATCCGGAACGGACGCAACACCGCTCGACGTATCCGAAATCAGGACCGAATGTGAGCTCTCGCAGTCACGGCCGGGCCGCGTTGATCCTCACGGTGGATGCGCATATATTATGCACATGAACAATGTCGGTCGCACTTCCGCATCGGCGCGCCGCGCGCGCCGCGCGACCAATGTCTCGCTCGACAGCGAACACCTGGCCGAGGCCCGCGAACTCGGGATCAACATCTCGCAGGCCTGCGAGCGCGGGCTGGTCCAGACGATCGCCGAGGCGCGCGCCGAACGCTGGCTCGAGGAAAACCGCGACGCGATCGAAAGCTACAACCGCTACGTGGAGGAACGAGGTCTTCCGCTCGAAGGATTGCGCCTGTTCTGAGATGGCGCAGTTCGACGTCCACCGGCTGGCGAACCGCCCCGGTCTGGTCATCGATTGCCAGGCGGACCGGCTCGATCACCTGGAGAGCCGCCTGGTCGCCCCGCTCGTCCCGCTCGCTGAGCTCCCTTCCCCTGCGCGGCGGCTGAACCCGGTGTTCCCCATCGAGGGCGAGGACCATGCGATGCTGACCCAGGCGGCCGCCGCCATCCGCCGGCGCGAGCTGGGGCCCAAAGTCGTCTCGCTGGCCGATCACCGCCCCGAAATCATGAATGCGCTCGACTTCCTGCTGACGGGGGTTTGAGCCCGGAGTCGACCCCGTCGCGAAGCGATGGAGAGGGCCACCTCCCGCCCCCGCTCGGGCGGGGGACAGGGAGGATTACGCTAGAGCTTGAAGCAGTTGTCCCGATGCCACCCGAGAAACGCCGGATGCGGGCGTAGCGACAGCGGCTCGGGTACGATCGCGCGGCGGGTGGGATTGATGATCGCCTCGATCCCCGAGCGGTCGTTGACGTGCCGCGAGACAAGAATGTCGAGCGCGTCGGAAAACCCGATCAGCCCGCGGTCGAACATCCAGTGCGCGGTGCCCGACAGCGCGATGCCGTTCTGGATCCCGTCGGGCCCGCCGTGCTCGACCGGCTTGATATGCGCCGCCTCGACCTCGGCGCGCCCGCCGCCGTTGATCAGCTTCCACCCGGTGACCGCGCAGCGCGCGTCGTAGGCTCTAAGGCGGGGCGGCACCTTCTGGTTGGCAACCAACTAGATTGTAAAACTCGGAGACTGCTAACGCGCAAGGATGGTGGATAAACTGACTTCCGCTGAGCGCAGCCGCTTGATGTCGCGCGTTCGCGGGAAAGATACCGAGCCAGAGTTAGTCGTACGACGAATGGCGCATCGCTTAGGATACCGCTTCCGATTGCACGTGTCCGATCTGCCAGGCAGGCCGGACTTGGTCTTTCCGGGCCGGCGTAAGGTTGTTTTCGTGCACGGCTGCTATTGGCATCGCCACGATTGCAAGAAGGCGACCACACCGAAATCGAACATCCAATTTTGGCTGAAAAAGTTTGACGATAACGTGACCAGAGATATGAAGAACTTGGACGACTTGGCGAAGGGGGGATGGGACGCCTTGGTTGTTTGGCAGTGCGAAACCGAGAAGCAGGATGAACTCGCCGATAGGCTGACCGCTTTCCTCGGAGGTCGGCAATGACTCCCCAACCAGAAGTTGTCGATCTCTTCTGTGGGGTCGGCGCGCTCAGTCACGGCCTGAAGCTGGCCGGCTGCAAAATTCTCGCTGGGTACGACACAGACGAACGATGCAAGCACGCTTTCGAGACGAACAACGGCGGCCAATTCATCAAGCGAGACGTCGGCAGGATGTCTGCCTATGAGATCATGGGCCACTATTCCGGTGAGGCGCCCACGGTCCTCGCGGGTTGCGCGCCGTGCCAGCCATTCTCAACTTACAAGCAGCGCTACGCAGAAGACCCGCAATGGGAGCTAGTCATAAAATTCGCGGAGCTCGCGGCAGAAGTGCAGCCGGATTTCGTGACCATGGAAAACGTGCCAGCGCTTAAACGCTACAAGGATGGCGAAGTCTTTCGGAAATTCAAAGCCATCCTGAACGACGCAGGCTATCCGATCCGTGCCACGATAGCGAAGTGTGAACTCTTCGGTGTCCCCCAACATCGGCGGCGATTGGTTGTCGTGGCAGCCCATCGGCGCAAAATCGGTAAGCTCAAGCCTGCACAGAATGTTGGAATGACGGTGCGGAAAGCCATTGAAGGTCTGCCTCCTATTGCCGCGGGAGAAGCTCACCCAACGGATAGGCTACACGTGGCGTCCGCGCTTTCGCCCCTAAACATGAAGAGGATGAAAGCTGCCAAGCCTGGCGGATCCTGGCGTGATTGGCCCGAGGGACTGAGAGCCGCTTGCCATCGGCGCGCCTCGGGAAAAAGTTACCCGAGCGTGTACGCCCGGATGGAATGGGACAAACCTTCTCCCACTATGACCACCCAGTGCTTTGGCTTCGGAAATGGGCGGTTTGGGCACCCCGAGCAGGACCGGGCTATTAGTTTGAGGGAAGCGGCGATCCTACAGTCGTTTCCGCCCGATTATCAGTTCCTCCCCGACAGCGAGGAACCCGCCATGAAGGAGGTCGGGCGATGGATCGGTAACGCCGTACCTGTCGAACTAGGTAGAGCGATCGGACAAACCATAATCGCGGGTTTATGAGCTATGGCTATTGAACATGACGACAACAAATATCAATTCGCCATCTCTCTCAGTGTGCTAAATCATCTCGGCCGAAATCTGTATCGAAACTTCGTGACAGTTCTCGGTGAAGCCATTTCGAACTCATGGGATGCCGACGCTGAAAATGTTTGGATTGATATCGATCGCCAAAAGAATCAGTTTATGATTACTGATGACGGTCGCGGCATGACTGCCGACGAGTTCGAGAATAAGTTTCTCAAAATCGGATATTCCAAACGAAAGGATGGCGGCCAAGCCAGCGAAGGGGGGCGTCCGTACATCGGCGCGAAAGGCATTGGGAAACTGGCGCTTCTATCATGCGCGCAGCGAATATCTATCTTCACTCACACCGTGGATACGCCTTACACCGGCGGGGTGATCGACAATTCTGACCTAGACAAAGCCATCCAAGACGATCTTATCCCCGATGACTACCCCTTGGAAGAATTGGATTATAGCCTTATTGAAGATCAATTCACTGTCGATGAATGTGGTACTACCATCGTTTTTCAGGGCGCCGAGAATGTATTAAAGAATACAGAAGGGTATATTAGAAAGATCTTAGCGCTCTCGTTCCATTTCAGCCTGATTGATCCGAATTTCACAATCCACGTAAACGATAAAGCTGTCACCGTCGACGATCTCGCAGAACTTGCCGAAAAAACACAGTTTCTTTGGCGCATCAACGGATACGATGACGACTTCCTCCAAACGATAGGGAGCCTAGCGCTGCCTGCTCAGAATCTGGAGACGGACCACCCGATCAAAGGGTACATCGCCTCCGTCGAATTACCCCGCCATCTCAAGATCCGAGGAATAGATGAAAGGGTCACAGTTGATCTATTCGTAAATGGCCGTGTTCGGGAGAAGAATGTCATTAGGCATGTGCCTACTCAAAGGGTTGTCGAGAGTTACATATATGGTCAGATTCACTTTGATGACCTAGACCGGGAAGACGCAGATCCCTTCACCAGTAGTCGTGAAGGCGTGGTCGAAAGCGATGAAAAATTTCAAGAACTCCTTTCTTACTTGAAAACCAATCTGCTTCCACGAGTGCTGGATGATTGGGATAAATTTCGCCAGAAAATCGGCAAGGAGGGAGACGACGAGAATACGAGGAGGTCAAAAAAGGAACGGAAGGCCGCGGCACTCGTGGAGGCCACGGAGGAGGAGTTTACCGAAGACCTTCCCACTGCCCAAAAAGGTGTTGTGGAAAATTGGATAAAAGACCTTCGACCCGATGCACAGTTCAACGTCAGTGCCTATATGGATTGCTTCTTTTCTGAAAACTTAGCAAGGCGATTCATCAAAGAGACTGGCACAGCGATACACGGCAGCGTTACCAACGAAGTCACTAAATATCGTGGAAGTGAAGCCCAGGCCAAACAGAAGGCTAATATTAATTTCGATGTGCGGCGAGAGGACGATGACCTGCTGTACCTAGGGATGAATGAATTGGCAATCTGCGCCGAAGGCGGCGCCTCTACGGGAGGCCAAGTAAATCCTATGGTGCAAGCAGCGTCATCCTACAAACCGGTCCGAGACGCGGTCTGCCATACAAGCGTTCTCGCTGCTCCGGCGAAAATGCATCTAACGGTCACATATGAAAACATTAAAGGCCGAGTTAAGGCTTTACTGGCCGCCGCGCCGACAAACCCATAGATCGACTACTCCTCCCCCATCCGCAGCGCCGCAATGAAAGCCTCCTGCGGAATGCTCACATTGCCATACTCGCGCATCCGCGCCTTCCCCTTCTTCTGCTTCTCCAGCAGCTTCTTCTTGCGCGTGATGTCGCCGCCATAGCACTTCGCCGTCACGTCCTTGCGCAGCGCCGCGATCGTCTCGCGCGCGATCACCTTGCCGCCGATCGCCGCCTGGATCGGGATCTTGAACAAGTGCCGCGGGATCAGGTCCTTGAGCCGCTCGCACATGTGCCGCCCGCGCGCCTCGGCGACCGAGCGGTGGACGATCATGCTGAGCGCGTCGACCGGCTCGTTGTTGACGAGGATGTTCATCTTGACGAGGTCGCCCTCGCGCAGGCCGATCTGCTCGTAGTCGAAGCTGGCGTAGCCGCGGCTGATGCTCTTCAGCCGGTCGTAGAAGTCGAACACCACCTCGTTGAGCGGCAACTCGTAGGTCACCTGCGCGCGCCCGCCGACATAGGTCAGGTCGGTCTGGATGCCGCGGCGGTCCTGGCACAGCTTGAGGATGCTGCCGAGGTACTCGTCGGGGGTGTAGATCGTCGCCTTGATCCACGGCTCCTCGATCGTCTCGATCCGGCTCGGGTCGGGGTAGTCGGCCGGGTTGTGCAGCAGGATCACGCCGGCCGGATCGGTGCGGCTGGCGCGCAGCACGATGCGGTAGACCACGCTCGGCGCGGTGGTGATCAGGTCGAGGTCGTATTCGCGGGTCAGCCGCTCCTGGATGATCTCGAGGTGCAAGAGGCCGAGGAAGCCGCAGCGGAAGCCGAAGCCGAGCGCGGCCGAGCTTTCCATCTCGTAGGAGAACGAGGCGTCGTTGAGCCGCAGGCGGGCGATCGATTCGCGCAGCTTCTCGAAGTCGGCGGCGTCGACCGGGAACAGGCCGCAGAACACCACCGGCTGGACTTCCTTGTAGCCGGGCAGCGCCTCGGTGGCGCCGTTCTTGACCGTGGTGATCGTGTCGCCGACGCGGGCCTGCTCGACTTCCTTGATCTGCGCGGTGATGAAGCCGATCTCGCCCGGGCCAAGCTCGGGCAGGTCGGTGCGCTTGGGGGTGAAGCAGCCGACGCGGTCGATCAGGTGCTCGGTGCCGCCCTGCATGAACTTGACCTGCAGGCCCTTGCGGATGACGCCGTCGATCACCCGCACGAGGATGACCACGCCGAGGTAGGGGTCGTACCAGGAATCGACCAGCATCGCCTTGAGCGGGGCGTCGCGGTCGCCCTTCGGCGGGGGGATCTTCGCCACCACCGCCTCGAGCACGTCCTCGATGCCGATGCCGCTCTTGGCGCTGGTCAGCACCGCCTCGGACGCGTCGAGGCCGATGATGTCCTCGATCTCGGCCTTGACCTTGTCGGGTTCGGCGGCGGGGAGGTCGATCTTGTTGATGACGGGGACGATCTCGTGGTCGTGCTCGATCGACTGGTAGACGTTGGCCAGCGTCTGCGCCTCGACCCCCTGCGCGGCGTCGACCACCAGCAGCGCGCCTTCGCAGGCGGCGAGGCTGCGGCTGACCTCGTAGGCGAAGTCGACGTGGCCGGGGGTGTCCATCAGGTTGAGCTCGTAGTCCTCGCCGTTGCGGGCCTTGTAGGTCAGACGCACGGTCTGGGCCTTGATGGTGATCCCGCGCTCGCGCTCGATGTCCATGTTGTCGAGCACCTGCTCGCTCATCTCGCGCTCGGTCAGGCCGCCGGTGGCCTGGATCAGGCGGTCGGCCAGCGTCGACTTTCCGTGGTCGATGTGGGCGATGATCGAGAAATTGCGGATGTGCGCGAGGTCGGTCATGCGGCGGCCCTTAGAGCCTGTTTGGGCGGGGCGGAAGGTGGGACGGTGATGGCCCCTCCACCACGCCCTGCGGGCGCGGCCCCCCTCCCCGAGACAAGCTTGGGGAGGATTGCCCCTCCACCACCGCCTGCGGCGGCGGTCCCCCTCCCCATGGCCGCTTTGCGGCCACAGGGAGGATTCGGGTGCTGAAATCCTCCCTGTCGGCGAAGCCGATGGGGAGGGGGACCGCCAGCCGCAGGCTGGGGGTGGAGGGGCCGAGCGGAGCCGCGATCGCCGGGGAAGCTCACCACCCTGCCCTCCCCGTCATCCCGAACGCGTTTCGGGACCCATTTCTCCTCATGCACGGGCCCAACGGCCAGGGCGCCGAGCTTGCCGCGGGGGTTGCGAGGCCCTGCAGCGAACGCGGCGCTCCGGCCGAGGGCTCCAGGCGTGCGGCTGGATGGGTCCCGAAACGAGTTCGGGATGACGAACTTGGGTAACGGGGGAGAAGTCGCGGTTGGGGGAAGCCCCCTCAGGCCGTGCGGCTGGTGCCGGGGTGGACTTGCACCTGGACGAACTTCGGCACCGAGGTGACCACCGGGCCCTGGGACGGCGCCGAGTAGTGGCCGGGCGGGAGGGCCTGGAGGGGCATGCCGGCGGCGGCGAGCGCGTAGGGCGAGATGCGGTGACGGGTGCACAGGCCGTCATTGCCGTCCCTGATCAGCGGCGTCTCGAACTCGAGGCCGATGGTCGCCTCGTGCGAGCGGCGCACGGTGGCGACGGCCAGCTGCCCCTCGCCGAGGTCGACCACGAGCTCGGTGCCGATCGGCACCTCGAGCAGCCCTTCGACCATCGCCCCGGTGCGCGAAAGGTTGCGCAGCACCGCTTCGTAACGGTGATCCTCGTGGATGATGCCGATGCGGCGGAACAGCGAGCGGCGCTCGGCGCGGTGCTTGGCCGGGCCGGTCGGCTGGTAGGTCAGGTCGCCCGAGTTGAGCTTCTCGAGCACTTCCTCCTGCGACACGGCGCCCGAGTAGATGAAGCCCTGCACGTTGGTTGCGGACAGCTGACGGACCAGCGCAAGCTCGTCCAGCGCCTCGACGCCCTCGGCGGTGGTCTCCATCCTGAGCGCGTCGGCGAGGCTGACGATCGCGGTGATGATCGCCGCGCTTGGGTTGTCCTTGTCGGTGCAACCGCGGACGAAGCTCTGGTCGATCTTGATCTTGTCGAACGGCGCCTTGCGCAGGTAGCCGAGCGACGAGTAGCCGGTGCCGAAGTCGTCGAGCGAGAGCTTCACCCCGATCTTCTTGAGGCGCTTGAACATCAGGTCTACTTCCTCGGCGTCGGCCATGAACACGCTCTCGGTGATCTCGAGCTCGAGCTTGCCCGGGTTGAGCCCCGAGGAAGCGAGGGCGTTGGTGACGATCGACGGCAGACTGTCGAGCGTGAACTGGTGCGCCGAAACGTTGACCGCGACGCGCAGGTCGCCGGGCCAATGTGCGGCGTCGGCACAGGCCTCGCGGATCGCCCATTCGCCGAGCTGGTTGATGAGGTTCGATTCCTCGGCGATCGGGATGAACACGCCGGGGTTGATCGGGCCGCGCTCGGGATGGTTCCAGCGCATCAGCGACTCGAACCCGACGACGACGTTGTCGCTCGAGCGCACGACCGGCTGGTAGTGCATCTCGAGCTCGCCGCGGGCGAGCGCGTCGCGCAGGTCCTCCTCGATCTCGCGCCGCTCGTCCGCCGAATCCTTGAGGTCGTTGGAGTAGAACCGGTACTGGCCGCGACCGCCGCCCTTGGCGGCGTAGAGCGCGAGGTCGGCGCTCTTGATCAGGTCGTCGACCTCGAGCCCGTCGTAAGGGGCGATGGCGATGCCGAGCGAGGCGCCGATGATCGCCCGCTTGCCTTCGATCGAATAGGGCTGCGAGATCATCTGGATGATCCGCTGGCCGAGCTCGCCGAGCTGGCCGCGGTCGTCGACGTCGGGGATGATGATCTGGAACTCGTCGCCGCCGATGCGACCGATCTCGCCGCTCTTGGGGACGATCCGCTGGAGCCGCTGCGAGACCTGCTTGAGCAGGTCGTCGCCGGCCGGGTGGCCGAGCGTGTCGTTGACCTGCTTGAACCGGTCGAGGTCGAGCAGCAACAGTGCGCAGGTGCGCCTGGCGGCCTTGAACGCGGCCAGCATCGTCGTCAGCCGCTTGAGCATGCGGTGGCGGTTGGCGAGGCCGGTCAGCGAATCGAACTCGGCGAGACGCGAGGCGTCGCGCTGCTCGGCGAAGACCGCAGTCACGTCCCTCGCCCCGCCGCGGAAGCCGAGGAAGCGGCTGTTCTCGTCGAATTGCGGAACGCCGGTCAGCGCCCAGAACGTTTCGCCGGCCGACGAGGTCACGCGCACCGGGTGGTCGGCGAAGCGGTTGCGCGCGCCGAGCAGGAACGATACCGGGCGGCCGGCGTGCTCTTCGTCTTCCGACACCGTCTCGAGCAACTTGCCGAGGTGCTCGCCGATGACCTGCACGCCGTCGCCGAACTTGCTCATCGCCGAGGCCGAGAGGTAGAGCAGCCGGCCTTCGGCGTCGGTCGCCCATAGCCAGCCGATCTCGGCGCCCTCGAATGCGTCGAGCATCGCGAGGCGCTCGGCGGCATTGAACGCGGACGGAGCGCCGTCGGAACCACGCGGGGACGTGCGGCCCGCAGCACCGCGGCCGCCGAGGTTCTTCAACACTCCGGTTAATGCCATGTCCCGTCCCCGCCGTCGAAATCCTGTCGCGAGTGCCGCCAGTTTGCGCTGTCAGTAAGGGAACAGCCTTACAAAACCGCTAAGACGCCCGGGATTCCGGCTCAGCCCGCCTTGCGCAGCAGGGGCCGGACCGGGCGGGACGCGGGCGCGCGGAGCGCCGGAATCCCGCCGTCCGCGTCGGACTGGAGCGGGGGACTGAACTCGAGCCCCATCCGGTCGTCCTCGCACCAGCGCGTGGTGCCGGTGACCGAATGCGAGCTCGACAGATGGACGGTGAAGACCGTGCCCGGGGGCACGTTCCACAGCCCTTCGACCAGGGCGCCGTTGCTCGAGATATTGCGGATCGTGCAGTCGAACCGCCGCCCGTCCTGCTCGAGCACGACCTTGCGCAGCGTGGTCTGGCGCGCCGGGCGCGAGGCGCGCGGACCGCGGGCGACGGCGTCCGGCCCGGCGGCGAGGCGCTCGGCCACGGCCTCGGCGCTCATCGCGCGCTCGTAGATGTAGCCCTGCACGTGGCTGCAGCCGTGCAGGCGCACGAGGTCGAGCTCGTCGAGGGTCTCGACCCCTTCGGCAGTGGTATCCATCCCGAGCGCCTGCGCGAGGCTGGTGATCGCCGCGATGATCGCGCCGTTGCGGCTGCCCGCCTGGGTCGCGCCGCGGACGAAGCTCTGGTCGATCTTGATCTTGTCGAACGGCGCCTTCTTCAGATAGCCGAGCGAGGAATAGCCGGTGCCGAAGTCGTCGAGCGCGAGACGCACGCCGACGCGCTTCAGGGCCGCGAACATCGCGTCGGTGTCGGCATCGTCGGTCAGGAACACGCTCTCGGTGATCTCCAGCTCGAGCCGCGAGGGGTGGATCCCGGCCTCGGCGATGGCGCTGGTGACGATCGCCGGGAGCTGCGGGTTGGCGAACTGCAGCGGCGAGACGTTGACCGCGACGCGCACGTCCTCCGGCCAGCTTGCGAGGTCCTTGCAGGCGGTGCGCAGCGCCCATTCGCCGATCTGCGTGATCAGGCCGGTGTCCTCCGCGGTCTCGACGAACCTGTCCGGCGGGATCCAGCCCTTCTTCGGGTGCTGCCAGCGCAGCAGCGCCTCGAACCCGACGATCTTCTCGGTCGCGGTCGAGACGACCGGCTGATAGTAGAGCTGCAGCTGGCCGTGCTGGATCGCGTCGCGCAGGTCGCGCTCGATCCGCGCGCGCTCCTCGGCCTCGGCGTGGAGGTCGTCGGCGTAGAAGTGGAACCGGCCGCGCCCCTGGTCCTTGGCGGCGTAGAGCGCGAGGTCGACGTTGCGGATCAGCTCCTCGCTGGTCACGCCGTCGTCGGGCGACAGGGCTATGCCGACGGAGGCACCGATGACCACGCGCTGGCCGTCGATAACGTAGGGCTGTGACAGCGTCTGGATGATCTCGGTCGCCAGCGCGCCGAGCCGGGGCCGCTCGATGCGTCCGGGGACGATGACCTGGAACTCGTCACCGCCGAGACGCCCGACCTGCCCGTTCTGCCCGACCGCCCGTTCGAGCCGCTGGGCGACCTGCTTGAGCAACGCGTCACCCGCCGGATGCCCCATCGTGTCGTTGACGTGCTTGAAGCGGTCGAGGTCGAGCAGCAGCACGGCGCAGTTGCGGTTCTTCTGCTGCGGCGACGCGAGAATCTTGTCGAGCGTCTGCGACATGTGGAAGCGGTTGGCGAGCCCGGTCAGCGAGTCGTAGTGCGCGAGGCGCGAGGCCTGTTCCTGGCTGCGCCGCTTCTCGGTCAGGTCGGTGCCCGAGCCGCGGAAGCCGACGAAGTTGTCGTAGTCGTCGTAGATCGGCCGGCCGCTGACCGACCACCAGCGCTCCTCGGTGCGGATCGCGGCCTTCACCGGCAGCTCCTGGAACGCCGAGCGCGCCGAAAGGTGGAACATCAGCGTGCGCTCGCCTTCCTGGCCCGTCTCGAGGTCGAACAGCGTGACGAGCGGCTGGCCGATCAGCGATTCCGGCGTCCGGCCGAGCGCGTGCGCGACCGGGGCCGAGACGTAGGTCAGCAACGAACGCCGGTCGGTCTCCCAGAACCAGCCCTGGCGCGTTTCCTCGTAGTCGGCGAGAATGTCGCGCGCCCGCGTCTGCACCCGGTCGCGCGCCCGGCGCGCCTCTTCCTCCGCCAGCTGCTCGCGCACCTCGTCGCGGCTGACGATGATCGAAACGACCAGCGCGACGAGCAGCGCGAGGATCCCGGTCAGCGACGGCTCGAGAAGCACGGCACCGGACCACAGCGCCAGTTGCCCGGCGAAGATCAGCCCCGGCTGGCGCCGGAGGTAGGTCGACGCGATGCAGCCGACCGCGATCAGCGTGGCGACGGTGATGTCCCCGGGAAGCCCGTGGCCGTCGGTCCACTCGATCATGCCGAAGCCGAACAGGAACAGCGGCGCGACCACGACGCCGAGTGCCGCGACGACCCGGGCAACGATCGTGCGGCGCCTGACCCGGTCGAACACCAGCGGGGCTCCGGCGGCACCGGCCACGGCCAGCGCGAGCGCCGGCCACACCGGCGACGGGGGGACATGCCGCATCGCGAGAGCGCTGCCGCCAATCGCGGCCACCATGCACAGGACGAGGTAGGGCCAGCTGCGCGGAAACCACTGGCGGCCGTCGTCGCGGTCCGCGGGCAGCGCCAGCGACCGGTCCGGCCGCGGCCGCCGGCGCGATTCCTGCCGGCGGTCTCCGGTAGGCGGGGTCTCGGGCGAGCCCTGCGCACCCTCGAGCGCCGACGCATGCGCGCGCGTTCGTCCCCTGGCAGAGGTGCTGGCTTTCCGGGCTCCGGCCATGATCCGGAAATGCACCCCCCGGCTTTGAGAAATCGTTAAACGCCAGCGGCTTTTGGCAAGCACGAGCGCCCTTGCGGTGCGGTTTTGCACGGTTACAACTCGTGCCCGGGAAACGGCGGGAGAGGACCGCGTGAGGCACTTCGCGATCATCGGCTCGGGACCCGCGGGCTATTACACCGCCGAAGCGGCGCAGAAGGCGTTCGGCGACGAAGTCCGCGTCGACGTGTTCGACCGCTTGCCGGTCCCTTACGGGCTGATCCGCACCGGCGTCGCACCCGACCACCAGTCGATCAAGGCCGTGTCGAAGCGTTACGAGAAGGTGGCGCTGTCGGACAACGTGCGCTTCGTCGGCAACGTCACGGTCGGCCAGGATATCAGCATCGCCGAGCTGCAGGATCTCTACGACGCGGTGATCCTCGCCACCGGGGCACCGCACGACCGGCCGCTCGGCATTCCCGGCGACGATCTCGGCAACGTGTTCGGCAGCGCAGCGTTCGTCGGCTGGTACAACGGGCATCCCGAATTCGCCGGGCTCGAGCCCGACCTGTCCGGGAAGACCGCGGTGGTCATCGGCATGGGCAACGTCGCGCTCGACGTCGCCCGGATCCTGGCCAAGACCCCGGCCGAGTTCGCCGGCAGCGACATCGTCGCCCATGCCCGCGAGGCGCTGGCTGCCTCGCAGATCGAGCGGATCGTGATCCTCGGCCGGCGCGGGCCGCACCAGATCATGATGACGCCGAAGGAACTCGGCGAGCTCGGCGAGCTCGAGCGGGCGGCGCCGCACGTCAGAACCGCCGACCTTCCCGCGCCCGAGGAAGACGCGATCCTCGAACCCGGGCTGCGCAAGTCGGTCGGCCTGCTGCGCGCCTTCGCCGCGACGCCCGAGTATATCCGGGCGGAGAAGCCGGTGGCGATAGAATTCGTCTTCATGTCAGCGCCCAAGGCCCTGATCGGCAACGACAAGGTTGAAGCGGTCGAAATCGCGAAGACCCGTCTCGTCCACGGCCGGGCCGAGGGCACCGGCGAGACCGCGGCGATACCGGCCGATTTGGTGATCTCGTGCATCGGCTACCGCAGTTCACCGATACCCGGGGTACCCTTCGACGAGCGTGCCGGCCGCTTTGCCAACGACGAGGGGCGCGTACTGCCCGGCATCTACTGCGTCGGCTGGGCGCGTCGCGGGCCTTCCGGCACGATCGGCACCAACCGGCCCGACGGCTACTCGGTGGTCGAGAAGATCGAGCAGGATATCGCAGACGGGACGCTGGGCCCGGCGCGCAAGCAAGGGCGGGAAGGCTTCGACGCGCTGGCCGAACAGCGCGGACTCGACATCGTCACCTTCCGCGACTGGAAGAAGATCGAGGAAGCCGAGGAGCGGGCGGCGCGAGAAGGCGCCCCGCGCGAGAAGTTCGTCGATATCGAGGCGATGATCAGGGCAAGGGGATAGCTACCCCGCCTGCCGAGCCAGTGCGACGCGCCTCACGTCGGTCCATCCCGATGTGAAATAGCCGAACACCGTCGCCGGCCCGATTACCGACAGGGCGATCAGCGCAAACGCCCCCCATCACAAGTTCCCAAGACGCATCACACCCGCATCGGCATCAGCACGTACAGCGCCGGGCTCTTTTCGTCCTGGCGGATCAGTGTCGGCGCGCCCGGATCGGCGAGGTGCATCTCGACGGTGTCGCCGTCGATCTGGCCGAGGATGTCCTTGAGGTAGTTGGCGTTGAAGCCGATCTCGAAGGCTTCGGCGCCGTAATCGGCAGGGACTTCCTCGGCCGCGGTCCCGTTGTCGGGGCTGGTCACCGAGAGCGTGACCTTGTCGTGCTCGAGCCCCATCTTGACCGCACGGGTCTTCTCGGTGGCGATGGTCGCCACGCGGTCGACGCCCTCGTAGAAGGTCTTCGGATCGAGCTTGAGAAGCTTGTCGTTACCCGTCGGAATAACGCGCGAATAGTCGGGGAAGGTGCCGTCGATCAGTTTGCTCGTCAGGACTACCCCGCCCTCGCCGCCGAGCGTGAAGCGGATCTTGCTCGCGCTGAGGTCGATCTCGACGTTGGCGTCGAGCGCTTCCTCGAGCAGCTTGCGGAGCTCGCCGACCGCCTTCCGCGGGACGATCACGTCGGGCATCCCCTCGGCGCCCTCGGGGCGCGGCAGGGTGAACCGGGCGAGCCGGTGGCCGTCGGTCGCCGCGGCCTTGAGCACAGGTTGATCGTCGTCCGAGACGTGCAGGAAGATGCCGTTGAGGTAGTAGCGCGTCTCCTCGGTCGAGATCGCGAAGCGGGTGCGATCGATCAGTTCGGCGAGCGTGCGCGCGGGCAGCTCGAAGCTGGTCGGCAGGTCACCCTCGACGATCACCGGGAAGTCGTCGCGCGGCAGCGTCGGCAGCGTGAAGCGGCTGCGGCCAGCCTTGACCGTCATCCGGTTGTCGGCGGTTTCGAGGCTGACCTGGCTGCCGTCGGGCAGCTTGCGGGCGATGTCGAACAGGAGGTGAGCCGAGACGGTGATCGCGCCAGGCTGTTCGACCGAAGCCGCGTCGAGGCTTTCCACCACCTGCAGGTCGAGGTCGGTCGCCATGATCTTGACGGTCCCGTCCGCGTGGGCCTCGATCAGCACGTTCGACAGGATCGGAATCGTGTTGCGGCGTTCGACCACCGACTGGACGTGGGACAGGCAACGCAGCAGCTTGGCGCGTTCGATGGTGGCTTTCATCAGAGCTCAGACCCCCTTGCGCGCTCTTCCCGTTGACAGGGATGGGCCGGAATCGCCCGCAAGCGCCGGAATACGTCGAATATCCTTAGCGGGGCCTCGGCGAGCGGCAAGAATGAATGGGCAGGCGCCGGGATTCGCTGGGGATAAATTCGGGCCGACCGCTGCCGGGGGCGGTTCATCCCGTCACCGCATGGGCGATGGCGTGAACCGCCATCCTGGCGAAGGCAGGGCCCGCCAGCGGTGAGCGCAAGGCGGAGGACGGGAAGGAGGGGACTGTCCCCGTTCTTGGGGCTGACGGGGATCAGGCGAACATCGCCATGCCGCCGTTGACGTGCAGCGTCTGGCCGGTGACATAGCTCGCTTCCTTCGAGGCCAGGTATACGACCGCGGCGCCGATGTCCTCGCCCTCGCCCATCCGGCCCATCGGGATGCGGGCGTTGAGCGCCTCCTTCTGCGCCTCGGGAAGCACGTCGGTCATGGCCGTGCGGATGAAGCCCGGCGCAACGCAGTTGGCGGTAATGCCGCGGCTGGCGACTTCCTGCGCGAAGCTCTTGGTCATGCCGACGAGCCCGGCTTTCGCCGCGGCGTAGTTCACCTGACCGGGGTTGCCGGTCGCGCCGACGACGCTGGTGATGGTGACGATACGCCCGAAACGCGCCTTCATCATCGGCTTGGCGGCCGCGCGCATCAGCCGGAAGGCGGCCTCGAGATTGATCCTGATGACCTGTTCCCACTCCTCGTCCTTCATCCGCATGGCGAGATTGTCGCGGGTAATGCCGGCGTTGTTCACGAGGATGTCGAGCTGGCCGAACGTATCGAGCGCGGCCGGCACCAGTTCCTCCACCTGGGTCGCGTTCGACAGGTCGCAGGTGATCTCGACATGGTCCCCGGAATCGCTTGGGCCGAACTCGTCATTGAGCTCGTCGCGGAACGCACGCAGCTTGGCGCTGTTCGAGCCCGACAGCGCCAGGCGCGCCCCCTGGCGCGCAAGACACCGCGCGATCGAGGAGCCGATCCCTCCGCTGGCTCCTGTCACGAGGGCAGTCATTCCGGTCAGGTCGAACATCTTACAACTCCGTTGATTGATTCACGCGGAGACGCGGAGACGCGGAGGATTGATGCGGCTGGCGATAGTCATTGACCACGCGCCTGATACCTTCCTTCATCGTCGCGCCTGAGAAGTTGAGCAGCAGCCCTACGGGCTGTCTGGTCAGGCGCAAGTAGGTCAGCAATTGCTTGCCATGGACAGGAGCCAGTCGCTCCACGGATTTCACCTCGACCAGAAGAGCGTCTTCGACAACCAGATCGATGCGGAAAGCCGCGTCGTAGCGCACCCCTTCGAACATGATGTCGATCGGCCTCTGCCGATCGACCTTCAGCCCCTTGCGTGCCAGACTACCCGCCAGCACCATTTCATAAACGCTTTCGAAGAGTCCGGGCCCGAGATCGCGATGAATTCTGACAGCGCAATCGACAACCTCGCCGGACAGGTCATCGATCTCGACCATTCCCTCTCCGCGCCTCGGCGTCTCCGCGTGACCCCTACAACTCCTTAACCAGCGTCTCGATATCCGCCATTGTAATCGCATTCAGAACGGTGACATCGGTCACGGTACGCCCGATCATCGGGCCGAGGACCTTGCCGCCGAGTTCGACGAAGCGGTCGATGCCGGCCTCCTTCATGGCGATCACGCTCTCGCGCCAGCGGACGCGGCCGGTGATCTGCTGGACCAGCAAGTCGCGTTCCATGGCCACGTCGGTGACCGGCGCCGCGGTGACGTTGGCGTAGAGCGGCAGGCGGAACGGACCCGACGGCGTCCAGCCGAGCGCCTCGTCCATGGCCTCCGCGGCCGGCTTCATCAGCGAACAGTGAAAGGGCGCCGAGACCGGCAGAATCACCGCGCGCTTGATGCCGTGGTCCTTAGCCAGCGCGATAGCGCGCTCGATCGCCGCCTTGTGCCCCGAAAGCACGACCTGGCTCGGATCGTTGTCGTTGGCGACCTCGCATACCTCTCCTTCGGCCGCCGCCTCGGCGAGTTGCGCAGCCTTCTCGAGATCCGCCCCGAGCAGAGCGCACATGGCACCGACGCCTACCGGTACCGCCGCCTGCATCGCCTGCCCGCGGATCCGAAGCAGTCGAGCGGTGTCGGACAGCGAAAACACGCCCGCGGCGCAAAGCGCGGTATATTCGCCGAGCGAGTGTCCGGCGACGGCCTCGCCCTTCTCGGCGATCGACAGGCCGGCTTCCCTTTCGAGAACGCGAAGCACCGCGATTGCGTTGGCCATGATCGCGGGCTGCGCGTTGGCGGTCAGGACGAGCTCTTCCTCGGGGCCCTCGCGCATGATTCGCGACAGGTTCTGCCCGAGCGCCTCGTCGACTTCCTCGAACACCTCCCGCGCCACGGCGCTGGCATCGGCCAGCTCGGCCCCCATGCCGACCTTGTGGCTGCCCTGCCCGGGAAACACGAATGCGGTCATCATCGACTCCTTTTTTCGCCGCGCGGTTATGAGCGCTCCGGCAATCGGGCAAGGCCGAAAGGCACGATCCTGTTGGCGGCGTCGTGGCCGATGTCGGCCGAACCAAGGAAGGGGATGCCCGAGCGGGCGCACCAGTCGCGGGCGATGTCCCGCGCGGTGGCGCCGAACGGCCGATCGTTCTCGGGCACCGCGCTCACTCGCCCGAGCCGCAGCCCGGCGATCCGGCGCAGGTGCTGGGTAACGTGGAAGAACAGCCGGTCGACCGCGTAGAGGTGCTCGGCCACTTCCTCGACCATCACGACGTGCCCCGACAGGTCCGGCATCAGCTCGGTGCCGCACAGCATCGCCAGCGTCATCAGGTTGAAGGCGACCGCGGGCTGGGCATCGAGCGAGGGTTCGAGGCCCGCCGCATCGCCAGCGAGCCAACCGAGCGCGCGCCGAACCGCCTCCTCGCCGTTGTCGCGGCGCACGTCCACCGGCATCGGCCCATGCACCGGCAGCCCGACACCCTGGCGGTACAGGCCGGCAAGCAGGTAACCGTTGTCGGAGTAGCCGAGGAAGGTCTTGTCGCAGGCGCATCGGTCGAGGCGCACGAGCGCGTCGGCGGCGATCCGGTTGGCGCCGTAGCCGCCCTTGGCGAACCACACCGCGTCGAACGCCGGGTCGTTCGCGCATTCGAGCAATGCAGCGAGGCGAGTGGCGTCTGGACCGGCGAAGTGGCCGTCCTCGACGAAGCACTGCTCGTGGAAGTGCAGCTCGATCTGCGGGAACTCCGCCGCGATCGTCAGCACGCGCTCGGCGACGTCGCGGGTGATCGGCGTCCCGGGGGCGCAGATGGCGATGCGGCTCATCCGGCCCGCTTAGCCCCCCTGTCATCCCGGCGAAAGCCGGGATGACGCGCATCTGTTGCCCGAGCGTGAGTCAAGCGGCAGCGACTCCGCCGAGCCTTGCGAGGCGACGGGTGCAACTCGGTTCGCGCAGAGATCGCGAAGACCGCGGAGAGACCCGCTCTTCTCTGCGTTCTCGGCGAGCTCTGCGCGAATTCAAGGTCTCATCGGCATTATCCGTCATCCCGGCATTGGCCGAGATGACGAGGTTGTCTTGTTGCCGGCGGACGCATAGGCGAGCGGCATGACCGATGCTGCCGCCGATCTGCTCGCCCATCCGTGGTTCTTCTGCGGCATTGGCGGATCGGGGATGCTGCCGCTGGCGACGATCCTCAAGGGCATGGGAGCCGAGGTTGCCGGGTCCGACCGCAGCCGCGACCAGGGGCGCACGCCGGAGAAGTTCGCCTGGCTCGAGGCGCAGGGCTTCGCCCTGTTCCCGCAGGACGGCAGCGGGATTACCTCGGCGGACCAGATCCTCGTCGCCTCGGCGGCGATCGAGGATACGGTCCCCGAGGTCGTCCGAGCGCGCGAGCTCGGCTGCCCGCGGATGACCCGCGCCGAGCTGCTCGCCGCGCTGTTCAACGCGGCGCCGCAGGGGATCGCGGTCGGTGGCACGAGCGGCAAGTCGACCGTCACCGGGATGCTCGGGTGGATCATGCACCAGGCGGGCCGCGACCCGACGATCATGAACGGCGCGGTGATGAAGAACTTCGTCTCGCCGGATGTGCCGTTCGCCAGCGCGCGGGTCGGCAAGGGACCGGTATTCGTCTCGGAAGTCGACGAGAGCGACGGCTCGATCGCGCTTTACCGGCCGGCAGTGGCGGTGCTGCTCAACGTCAGCCTCGACCACAAGGGGCTCGACGAGTTGCGAGTACTATTCGGCGACTTCCTCGCTGCCGCGCCGCGGGCGGCGGTCAACCTCGACGATCCCGAGAGCGCCGTACTCGCCGCTCGGGCGCGCGAGGTAGTCGGCTTCGGCATCGAGGCGACAGACGCGCGCATTTCCGTAGACGCGTGGAGCGGCAGCGCGCTCGGCATTGTCGCCACGGTGATCGATCGCGAGAACAGCTCCTCGCACGAGCTGGCGCTCGCCATGCCCGGTCGGCACAATCTTGCCAACGCGCTCGCCGCGATCGCCGGAGCGGCCGCCGCCGGGGTTTCGGTGGCCGAGGCGGTCGCCGCGCTCGGCAGCTTCACCGGCATGGCCCGGCGCTTCGACGTGATCGGCACCAGCCCCTCGGGCGTGACGGTGATCGACGACTTCGGCCACAATCCCGAGAAATGCCGCGCGACGCTGCGGACACTCAAGGCGCACCCGGGCCGCGTGATCGCGTTCTTCCAGCCGCACGGCTATGGCCCGCTGCGGCAGATGGGGCACGAGCTGGCGCTGACTTTCGCGCACGAGCTCGGGCCGGAGGATGTGACGATCCTGTGCGACCCGGTCTATTTCGGCGGCAACGTCGACCGCTCCGAAGGCAGCGAGCGGATCGTGCGGCTGATCGGGGATGCCGGCGGCCGTGCCGAATACATCCCGGACCGCGAGGACTGCGGCCGGCGTATCGTCGAACTCGCCCGCCCGGGCGACCGCGTGGTGGTGATGGGCGCGCGGGACGACACGCTGACGGAATTCGCGAGGGACCTGCTTTCGCGGCTCGGCTGAGCGCCCTTCACATCGATGGGGGTGAGAAAGACAGGGACAGTCCCTCTTTTCGGACAAAGAGGGACTGTCCCTGTCTTTCAGTCGTCGAGCGCCGAGAAGGGGTCGTCGGGGTCGCCGAGGTCCATGATCGGGCGGCCCTGGGCGTCGGCGCCGTCGCGGTTGTTCTCCTGGCAGACGTACTCGCGCATCTCCCAGTCGGGCTGGAGCGTGTAGGACTGCACCATCACGTAGGGTTCGGTGAACAGCGCGGGGTCGATGATGGTGATCTCGTCGACCAGCCGGTCGGGCGCGACGCGGGTGATCCGTTCGCGAAAGCGCGTGGTCTCGGTCGCGTGGAGGCCGGGGAGCACGCTGACGATCGGGCTGATCCCGACCGTGTCGACCACCAGCGTGTCGCCCTCCCAGTGCCCGACCGAGTGGCCGTTGAAGAACGGGTCGGGATCTTCCGGCAGCGGCCGCCCGTCGACGTAGATCCGCCGGATCTCGCTGTAGGTTTCGATCAGGATGTTCACCCGGCCCGGCGAGTAGACGAACTCGATCGGGTACGGGAGCCGCATGATCCCGGGCATGCCGTTGGGGATGCAGTTGGCCGCCTGGGTCTGCAGGTTCTCACCCCTGGCCTTGCCGGCCTCGAATTCGTCGACGAGCGCCTGCGCTTCGGGAGTCAGTTTCGGCGGTGTGGGTGTCGTGCGCGATGCGGCCGACACGCCCGGCGACCACACCCCGCTCCAGTCGGGCCATCGGGTCACCTCCTCGTAGGCGGTCGCGCGCGGCGTCGGCTCCTGCGCCATCGCCGGCGCGGCCGTGCCGCTGAGCAGGACGACCGCCGCAATCCCGAACACTTTCAAATGCATAGCCACTCCCAGTCGGCTTTGGTTCGCGACGAAGCTGGTCCATTCAGGGACCCGTGCAACGGCCCCAGCGCTTACCTCGCGCGGTCCGAACACTTACCTGACGCGGTAGAAGCGAATCCTGACCGCCGGTCCGCTATCGGGCGGGGCCGGTTCGAGCGTGCCGATGAACGCGGTCTTCGACAGCCACTCGTACTTCCCGCGGGGCGCCTCGAATACCGGGTGAGTCCGCACCGGTGCGAAAGCCCCGCCCTCGCCCGGGCAGATCACCCCCTTGTTGACGACGTTGATGACCACGCCGTCGTCGGTCTCGAGGAAGTAGTCGGCCTCGACATCGGTGCAGCCGTCGGCCCGGCGCAGCTGCCAGTCCCAGCCGCCCGGCCGCACGGTGCCCCTGATCTCGGGGCCCTCGAAGGTTCCCCCGGTAATCGGGATGATCAGCCGCCCTCCCCGCGCGGTATCGCCGGGCGCCGTGGCCTCCCCGAGAGTGACGATCTCCTCGAAAACGAACTCGAGGCTCGGCGGCGGCGGCTCCTGCGCGGCGAGCGGGACGGCGGCGAGCGCCGGGATCAGCGCCAGGCTGCGAAAGGTCGGCACGGGCATCGGTAGTCTCTCCCTCCTCCTCGAACGGCCAGACTAGCGGTATCCACCGGGCTGGCAACGGTGTCGAACCGCTGGCATCCACGCGGCGTCTCCGGCCGCGACTGCGCTCTCGTGGCGGGTTGCATTCCGGCGCGAAAGCTGTATGTGCGCCGCTTCCCGCGGTCCCGAGCTCGTCGAACGGCCCGCCGGAAATCCCGAAGAAAGCCGGAGGGGCCCCGCCAGTCGGGCGGATCAGCCAGCGATCGGCAGGAAGTGAAAGGAACGCGCGCATGCCGCTTTACGAGCATGTCTTTCTGGCGCGCCAGGATTTGAGCCAGGCTCAGGTCGATGCGCTCGCCGCCGCCGCCACGGAAATCGTGGAACAGAATGGCGGCAAGGTCAGCAAGACCGAGACCTGGGGCCTGAAGAGCCTCGCCTACAAGATCGACCGCAACCGCAAGGCGCACTTCGTGCTGCTGAACATCGAGTGCCCGGGCAGCGTGGTGGCCGAGCTCGAACGGCAGAACCGCATCAACGAGGACGTGATCCGCTGGCTCACGGTCGCCGTCGACAAGCACGAGGAAGGTCCGTCGGCGCAGATGCGCAAGAACGAGCGTGACCGCAAGCGGCGCAGCGAGCGCGAGGAGCGATTCTGATGGCCCGTCCGTTTTTCCGCCGCCGCAAGTCCTGCCCGTTCTCGACCAAGGACGCTCCGGTCATCGACTACAAGGACGTGCGCCTGCTGCAGGGCTTCATGTCCGAGCGCGGCAAGATCGTCCCGAGCCGCATCACCGCCGTTTCGGCCAAGAAGCAGCGTGAGCTGGCCAAGGCGATCAAGCGCGCCCGCCACCTGGGCCTGCTGCCCTACATCGTGAAGTAAGGGAGCGCTCGTCATGGAAATCATCCTGCTCGAACGCATCGAGAAGCTCGGCACGATCGGCGACGTCGTCACCGTCAAGGACGGCTACGCCCGGAACTTCCTGCTGCCGAACAAGAAGGCGCTCCGTGCCAACGAGGCCAACCGCAAGATCTTCGAGGCCAACCGCGAGCGGCTCGAGGCCGAGAACGCGGCACGCCGCGCCGAGGCCGAGAAGGCCGGCGAGAAGGTCGACGGCACCGAGCTGGTGCTGATCCGCGCCTCGTCGAACTCGGGCCAGCTCTACGGCTCGGTCAACGTGCGCGACATCGCCGAGGCGCTGAAGGCTCAGGGCCACGACATCAACAAGTCGCAGATCGTGCTCGAGCGGCCGATCAAGACCATCGGCGTGTTCGACGTCCGCGTCGCGCTTCACCCCGAGGTCCACGTGACCGTCAAGGCCAACGTCGCCCGTTCGGACGACGAGGCCGAGCTGCAGCGCCAGGGCGTCGACGTGATCGGCCAGATGGCCGAGGAAGAGCGCGCCGAGAGCGAAGGCTTCACCGAGGCGTTCGATCCGAACGCCGAGCCCGGCGAACTGCCGCCGGCCGAGGAAGCTCCCGCCGAGGGCGAGGAAGCCTCGGAAGGCTGAGCTCGGGGTCATACGAATACCGGGAGGGCGCGGTCCGCGAGGATCGCGCCCTCTTTCGTTTCGGGACTCGAAAATCGGCCCGAAGGGTTCACATTGCGCTCTCGGCAGGCCAAGGGCAGGGTATGGCCGAAGCGACGTCCCCCTCGCCCGCCAATCCTCCGCCCGACCTGCTCGAAGACGCAGCGCTGTTCCTCGACTTCGACGGCACGCTGGTCGAGTTGGCCCCCACGCCCGAGGCGGTTCGCGTCGACGAACGCCTGACGAGCCTGCTGTCGAGGCTGTCGCACCGGCTTGACGGCCGGCTGGCGATCGTCAGCGGCCGGTCGGTCGAAATGCTCCGCGGGTTTCTCCCGCCGGCGCTGGCCCTGGTGGGAAGCCACGGGATGGAGTTCGGCTCGCCCGACGGAACCGTTGACCTCCCGATGCGGCCCGCGGCCCTTGCCGCGGTAGTCGAGCGAATGGCCAGGCTGGCGGAGCGACATCCGGGCGTGATCGTGGAAGACAAGCCGCTCGGCGCCGCCCTCCACTATCGGCAACTCCCGGAAGCGGAGGCCGCCTGCCTCGAGCTCGCCGCCGCGCTCGCCGAGGAGCACGGCCTGCACCTCCAGCCGGGCAAGCTGATGGTCGAGGTGCGCGCCCCGGGTGGAGACAAGGGGACGGCGATCGAGCGCCTGATGCGGGAACCCGACATGAAGGGTGCGCGTCCGGTATTCATGGGTGACGACCTGACCGACGAACCCGGCTTCAGGGCCGCGGCCGGGCTCGGGGGCAGCGGGATTCTCGTCGGTCCGGAGCGCGAGACCGCGGCATCCTTTCGCCTGGACGGCGTGCCGGCAGCGCTCGCCTGGCTCGAAAGCTTCGTGGCCAGCAGCGCATGAGCGGGCTCGACCTCTTCCCGATCGGCAACTGCCAGGTCAGCGGGCTGGTCGACACGGCCGGCAAGATCGTCTGGGGCTGCGTGCCGCGGGTCGACGGCGATCCAGTATTTTCCGCCCTGCTCGGCGGAGAGGCGCCAGAGGCGGGATTCTGGTCGGTCGAGATCGAGGATCGTGCGTCCACCGAGCAAGCCTACCTGCGCAACACCCCGATCCTTTCGACGAAGCACGTCGACGACAGCGGCAACGCGATCGAGGTAATCGACTTCTGTCCCTATTTCCGGCGCCACGGGCGGACCTACCGGCCCGTTGCCTACGTCCGGATCGTCAGGCCGATCGCAGGCAGCCCGCGAATCCGCGTGCGCCTTCGCCCGACCTGCGACTGGGGCGGCGAGTGCACCAAAGTGACCGGTGGATCCAATCACCTCCGGTTCGGGCTCGCGGCGATGACGATGCGGCTGACGACCACCGCACCGGTCGGGCTGATCGCCGAGGAACGGGTGTTCCGGCTCGAGCGCCCGCTACACTTCTTCCTGGGGCCCGACGAGAGCTTCGCGGGCGACCTCGCGGCATCGATCGAGACGATGCTGACCGAAACGACGCTGGAGTGGCGCGAATGGGTGCGCGGTCTCGCCATCCCGCTCGAATGGCAGGACGCGGTGATCCGCGCGGCGATCACGCTCAAGCTGTGCCAGCACGAGGAGACCGGCGCGATCGTCGCCGCGCTGACGACCTCGATCCCCGAGCACGCCAACTCGCAGCGCAACTGGGACTACCGCTACTGCTGGATCCGCGACGCCTACTACACCGTGCAGGCGCTGAACCGGCTGGGCGCGCTCGACGTGCTCGAAGGCTACCTCGCCTACCTGCGCAACGTGGTCGACCAGGCGCGGGGCGGCCATGTCCAGCCGCTCTACGGCGTGATGGGCGAAGCCAGGTTGCCGGAGACGACCGCCGGGAAGCTTCCCGGCTATCGCGGCATGGGGCCGGTGCGCCTGGGTAACGAGGCCTATTCGCAGGTCCAGCACGACGCCTACGGGCAGATCGTGCTGTCCAACGTGCAGGCGTTCTTCGACCATCGGCTGTTCCGGATGGCCGGGCTGGAGGATTTCGAGTCGCTCGAGCGCGTCGGCCAGCGCGCCTGGCTGCACCACGACCAGCCCGATGCGGGCTTGTGGGAACTGCGTACCCGGCAGAGCGTGCACACCTATTCCTCGGCGATGTGCTGGGCCGCCTGCGACCGGCTCGCGAACGCGGCGCAGGTGCTCGGTCTGCCCGACCGGGCCGCCTTCTGGCAGGACCGGGCCGACCGTATCCGCGCGACGATCGAGCGGACCGCCTGGCGTCCGGACAGCCGGCGGCTCTCCGCCACGTTCGGCGGCGACGACATCGACGCGAGCCTGCTGCAGCTGCTCGAGCTGCGCTTCCTCGCGCCCGACGATCCGCGGTTTCTCGGCACACTGGAAGCGGTCGAAGCCACGCTCCGGCGCGGTTCGCACATGCTGCGCTACGCGTCCGAAGACGATTTCGGCCTCCCGGAAACCGCATTCACGTTCTGCACGTTCTGGCTGATCGAAGCCCTGCATTTCACCGGACGCGGTGACGAAGCCAGGGCGTTGTTCGACGAAATGCTCGCCCGTCGCAGCGTGGCGGGCCTGCTGTCGGAAGACATCGACCCCGTCAGCGGGGAATTGTGGGGCAATTACCCCCAGACCTATTCGCTGGTCGGCCTGATCAACTGCGCCGTCCTGCTGAGCAAGCCGTGGAGCGCAATCCGATGAGTCGCCTGATCGTCATATCCAACCGGGTTTCCGCCGTCACGGAAGGCGAACCGGGGGCGCAGGGCGGACTGTCAGTGGCCCTGACGGCCGCCTTGCGCGAGATGGGCGGGATCTGGTTCGGGTGGTCGGGCGAGCTGACCGACGAGTTCACCGGCCAGATCACGTTCGCCCGGACCGACGGGGTCACGACAGCCACGGTCGATCTCGAGGAGCAGGACGTCGAGGAATACTACAACGGCTACGCCAACCGCACGCTGTGGCCGCTGTTCCACTACCGGATCGACCTCGCCGAGTTCGAGCGCGATTTCGCCGACGGATACCGCCGCGCCAACGAGCGGTTCGCCGACACCGTGCAGCCGTTGATCGAGCCCGACGACGCCGTGTGGGTGCAGGACTATCACATGATCCCGCTCGGCGCGGAGCTGCGCAAGCGCGGTATCGACAACCGCATGGGATTCTTCCTCCACACGCCGTGGCCGCCGCGCCGGCTGCTTTCCACGCTGCCCGAGGCGAAGGAACTCGTCGGGGCCATGGCGGCTTACGACGTAGTCGGTTTCCACACCGACGAATGGCTGCAGTCCTTCCGCGATTTCGCCGTGTTCGAGATGAATGCGCGGATCGAGGGCGACACGCTCCATATCGGCAGGCGCAGCGTGCGGATGATCGTCTGCCCGATCGGGATCGACGCGTCCGAATTCCGCACGCTGTCGCAGAGCGACACGGCCCGCGAGACGTACGAGCGGATGATCCGCAGCGCCAACGGGCGATCGATGATCGTCGGCGTTGACCGGCTCGACTATTCGAAGGGGCTCGAGGAGCGCTTCCTCGGCTACGAGCGGTTCCTCGTCGAGCATCCCGAGGAGCGCAACGAGGTGTTCCTGCTGCAGATCGCCCCGCCCTCGCGCGCGGCGGTCGACAGCTACCAGCGCATCCGCGCGACGCTCGAAAAGCTCGCCGGTCACATCAACGGTGCCCACGCCGATCTCGACTGGGTGCCGATCCGCTACGTCAACCAGGGCTATCCGCGCGACGTGCTGGCCGGCGTGTTCCGCGCGAGCCGGATCGGGCTGGTGACGCCGCTGCGCGACGGAATGAACCTCGTCGCCAAGGAATACGTGGCGGCGCAGGACCCGGAGGATCCGGGCGTGCTGATCCTGTCGCGTTTCACCGGCGCCGCCAATCAGATGACCGAAGCCCTGCTGGTCAATCCGCACAGCGCCGAGGAGATCTCGGACGCGATCCGCCAGGCCCTGCAGATGCCGAAAGCCGAGCGCATCCGCCGCTGGACCGCGTTGATGGACGGGGTCCAGAAGGAGGACGTGATCTGGTGGCGCCGCAAGTTCACCGACGCGCTGCTGCGCGAGACGGTCGACGCGTCCTGAAGCGGACGGCAGCGCTCAGCGGGCGGCGACCTGCCATTCGTCCTTGACGCGCGTGAGACGGGATTCGCACAACCAGCAACGGCAGGTCCAGTGGCCCTCGTGGCGACGAAGGCTGGGCAGACCCGGCCAGTGACCGAACAGGTCGCAGAAGAGTTTCATGCCCGGTCTCCTCGCTGCGAAGTACCGACCGAACGCGCTAACGCCCCGAGGTTGCACGCGGGTGGCGAGAACATTTGATTCCAGCCATGTTGCGCCGGACGGTTCAATCCGGCCCGCAGAATGGACAGGAGGGCGCGTGCACATTCTCCTGGTCGAGGACGACGAGCGCATTTCGGGCTTCATCGCGCGGGCGCTGCGCGAAGAGGGGCACGTCGTCGACGTGGCTGCAGACGGAAAGACCGGGCTGACCCGCGCAGCGTCCGAAAGCTACGACGTCATCGTGCTCGATCGCATGCTGCCGCTGCTCGACGGGCTCAAGGTGCTCCAGGCCCTGCGGGCGATGGACGATCACACCCCGGTGCTGATCCTCAGCGCGCTCGGCGATTCGGACGAACGCGTCCGCGGGCTCCGGGCAGGAGGAGACGACTACCTCACCAAACCGTTTGCGCTCGACGAGCTGGTCGCGCGCGTCGAGGTGCTCGGACGCCGGCGGAGTCAGCTGGCGCTGCCCGCGCGCCTGGCCTTTGGCGATGTCGTCATCGATCCGGTCGCGCGCGTGGTCTCTCGCGGCGGCAAGCGGATCGAGCTGACCAACCGCGAGTTTCGCATCCTCGAATACCTCGCGCGCAACGCCGGCCGCGTGGTCACGCGCTCGATGCTGCTCGAACACGTGTGGGACTACAATTTTGATCCGCAGACCAACATCATCGACCAGCACGTCAGCCGCCTGCGCCAGAAGCTCGACCGGCTCGGGAGCGAACCGCTGATCGAGACCGTTCGCGGGGCCGGGTATTCGATTCGTCAGCCGGCCTCGTGACCCTGCTTCGCAGCCTCTCGTTCCGCCTCGTGGTGCTCTACCTCGCGGTCTTCGCCGCATCCGCCGCGACGATCGGCGGGTTCCTCTACTGGGTCGAGATCGCTCGGCCGCTCGCCGAGGTTCGCAGCGGAATCAGGGCCGAGGCCGAGGCCCTCGACGAGGTCTATCGGCGCGAAGGACCGGGCGGTCTTGCCGCGGCGCTGGAGCGACGCGCCGCGCGCAACGCCCCACGCGCGCCCTATCACGCCCTGCTCGACGCGAGCGGCGAAGCGGTGACGGCGAACCTGCCGAGCTGGCCCGGCACTTTCGTGCCCGGGTGGAAGCGGATCGAGGCCGACGTCGCGCGCGAAGGCGACGAGGACGAGTACGAAGCGCTGGTCCTCGACCGGCGCCTTCCGGGCGGGGAGCGCCTGCTCCTCGGCCGCGACGTCGATGACATCGACGAGCTGCAGGAGCGGGTCGGCGATACGATGCTGTGGATCGTCCCTGCGCTGCTGATCCTCGGCACGCTCGGCGGGGCGCTGATGAGCCGCGTGATCGGGAAACGGCTCGAAGCGATTTCGGACGCCGCGCTAGCGGTGATCGACGGCGACCTGTCCAGCCGGATCGAGATGCGCGGCGCGAGCGACGACTTCGACCGGCTCGCCGCCACGCTCAACCTGATGCTCGAGCGGCTCGAGCGCTCGCTCGAAGCGGTTCGTCGGGTGTCGGACAGTGTCGCGCACGAACTGCGGACGCCGGTCGCGCGCCTGCAGACGACCCTCGCCGAGTTCCGCGACCGGCCGGAACGCGAGGGGATTTCCGAGGCGCTTGCCGAGGCCAGACGGCTCCAGGCCGCAATCGATGCCGTGCTGCGCATCTCGCGGATCGAGGCCGGCCGGCACGAGATCGTGCGACGACCGGTCCCGCTATCCGAGCTGCTGGGCGACGTGGCCGAGTACTACCAGCCCGAGGCCGAGGCGCGGGACCAGGTACTCGAGACCGATATCGCCCCCGCGCTCACCGTCGAAGGCGATCGCGACCTGCTGTTCCAGGGCTTCGCCAATCTGCTCGACAATGCGGTCAAGTTCACGCCGTCCGGGGGTAGGATCGCTCTGTCGGCGGCGGCGGAGGGCGCCTTGGTGCGGATCGAGGTGCGGGACAGCGGCCCGGGAATCGCACCCGAATATCTCGGCCGCATGACCGAACGGTTCTTTCGCGCGCCCGGCGCAGAAGGCGTCGGGGGACTCGGGCTCGGACTGTCACTGGTGGCCGCGATCGCGGGGGCACACGGCTCGCGGCTCGCTTTCGCCAGCGACGCCGGCCTGCGGGTGACCTGGCGGCTGCCCCGCGCGAACGCCTGAGCGCTATTCGAACACCTCCAGCCCGTCGCCGCCGTCGCCGCTGGGCAGCCGTCGCAGGACCTTGCCACTGGCGAAATCGATCTCCGCAACCGTTTGGGTTGCGGTCTCGGCAGCGTAGAGCCGCTCCCCGTCGTCGCTGAACACGAGTGTCACCTGCTGGCGGCCCTGGTCGCCCGAAACCGGCACCGAACGGGCGACGGTACTGGTCCCGGCGTCGATCACCGTCAGTCCGCCCTCCCCGGAGTTCGAACTGACCACCCAGCCGCCTTCGGGGTGCGCGGCGACGCGGATCGGAACCGGGCCCGTCGCGATTTCCACCTCGACCTCGAGCGTGTCCGGATCGAGGCGATAGACCTTGGCGGCCCGATTCGCTCCGACCCACAGCGCCGAGCGATCGGGCGTGAGGGCGATGCCCTCGGTCTGGCCGCCGAGCACCTTGCGCCCGGCCTCGCGGCCGGCGGCGAGGTCGTAGCGCACGACCGTACCAGTCGGGATGATCGTGCCCCAGGCAAACGCGCCCGCCTCGTCCACGACGACCATGTGCGGGCCCGGTGGCTCGCCGCCGCCGATTTCCCGCACTCGCGGGCTGTCGCTGAGCGGCGCCTCGACGGCGAAGATCGATCCCCGCCCCTCCGCGCTGGCGAACAGCGTGCCGTTCGCGTGCCAGACGACCCCATGCGGCCGGGCGTCTTCGGCCAGCTCGATGTGCTTGACCGCCACGAGATCGGAGGTGCGGAGAATCTCGAGCTCCTGCCCGCTGTAGCAGGCAAGGGCGACATGCGTGCGGTCGGGCGAGACGGCCAGCTCGTGCGGGTTGGCGCAGGTGGCCACCTCATGGGTCTTCTCGCCGGTCGAGAGGTCGACCCGGACGAGCGTGTTCGCGCGCTTGTTGGCAACCAGCATCGTGCCGGCGACGGCATCGGCGGCCTGGACGGCGGGGGGAGCGGTGCAGGCGGTGGCGAGCAGGGCGGCGGCAGCGATCGGACGGACGATCATCACGGTCTCCCTCGTCGAACAGCGGCTCAGGCTTACCGCATGGACTTTGAGTTGTCGTCTTTTCCGAGTTAGGTGTGGCAATGGATTCCCGAACGATCATTGCCGAACTCGCCGCGATCTACGACGCGGCGATCGACCGCCTTCGCTCCGACATCACCGCCTACGCCCGCACGAGGGAAACACCGCCGCCCGAGCGGCGGCACGACGGTTCCTACTGTTACCCGGAACTGCGCGTACGCTTCCTCGGCGGAAGCTCGTCGGGCGACCGCTCGCGCGCCTTCGCCCGGCTGCACAGGCCAGGAACCTATGCGACAACAGTCACCCGTCCCGCCCTCTACGCCGACTACCTGACCGAACAGCTTGGCCTGCTGCAGTCCGATTACGACGTGGAAATCGACTGCGGGCCCTCGCGGCAGGAAATACCCTTCCCCTATGTGCTCGACGCCGAACGCGGCGCGGCCATGCTCGGCGTGACGCCCGCCGAGCTGGCCCGGCACTTCCCGACAACCGAACTGGCGCTGATCGGCGACGAACTGGCCGACGGATTCGATTTCGGCGCGCCGGGCAAGGCCAATCCCCTGTCGCTGTTCGACGGCCTGCGAACCGACTTCTCGCTCGCCCGGCTCGCGCACTACACCGGCACGGCGCCCGAGGATTTCCAGCGCTTCGTGCTGTTCACCAATTACCATCGCTACATCGACGAGTTCGTCGACTGGGGCGCGCGGCAGATCAGCCAGGGCAGCTACACCGCGCTGTCGGGCGCTGGCGGCCTCTATCTCGACCGCCCGACCGAGAACGCCCACGTGCAGCTCAGCGAGACCACCTGGCGGCGGCATCAGATGCCCGCCTATCACCTGATGGCCGAGGACCGGATGGGCATCACGCTGGTCAACATCGGCGTCGGGCCGTCGAACGCCAAGACGATCACCGACCACCTTGCCGTGCTGCGCCCCGAGGCCTGGCTGATGATCGGCCACTGCGGCGGCCTGCGCCCGACGCAGAAGATTGGCGACTTCGTGCTCGCGCACGCCTACCTGCGCGACGACCACGTGCTCGACGACGTGCTGCCACCGGAAATTCCGCTGCCGGCGATTGCCGAGGTCCAGCAGGCGCTCGCAGCGGCCGCCGAAGAGGTGGCCGGCGTGCAGGGCTCGGATCTCAAGCAGCGCATGCGCACCGGCACAGTGGTCACCACAGACGACCGCAACTGGGAGTTGCGCCTCTCGCACACCGCGCGGCGCCTGTCGCAAAGCCGCGCCGTGGCGATCGAGATGGAGAGCGCGACGGTGGCTGCGCAGGGCTATCGCTTCCGGGTACCCTACGGCACCCTGCTGTGCGTGTCGGACAAGCCCCTGCACGGCGAAATCAAGCTGCCGGGGCAGGCCAACCACTTCTACGAGCAGGCTATTGCCGCGCACCTGCAGATCGGCATCCGCGCCTGCGAGCTGCTGCGCGCCGAAGGGCCGCGGCTGCACAGCCGGAAGCTGCGCGCATTCAACGAACCGCCGTTTCGGTGACACGGGAGGCGCGCCGAGCGGCGGTGTGCCGCCATGCATGATCCCGGCGGGGAACATTCGGGTCGGCGAGGCCGACGTCCTCGCGAGGGCGTACGCTAGAGCTGTACGGCGAGGAGAACCCCGGCCAAGGCCCAAACGGCTATGACGCCGATCTTGCCCCAACGGATCAGCTGCTGCTGGCGCCGGGCCATCCGTCGGCGCCCTTCGTCACTCATCGGTATTCTGGCCACTGCTGCCCCCGTCCAGTCATTTCTCCCCCCTGCTATTTCTTGTACAATTAGGGTCCGGACTCATTAGAGCCACCATATGACGACGGCGGCGATGGCGATGGTGGCCATGAAGGTGTTGATGTTGCGGTCGAAGCGGGTGGCGACGCGGCGCCAGTCCTTGAAGCGGCAGAA
>Ga0182746_1000877_pt1 | contig 32775 bp, 26 predicted proteins | sample eDN3rd30CBELigOP_FD_128881 | JGI IMG/M metagenome (GOLD analysis project Ga0182746, IMG submission 128881) | Enriched Organic Plus compost microbial communities from Emeryville, California, USA - eDNA 3rd pass 30_C BE-Lig OP (version 2) (version 2) ...
ACATGCCCAGCACCAGACCGATCAGAAGAATATAGTACACGTTTTTCTTATGGTTGCGAAACAGCAATACATATAGAGCGAACGAATACGCCGTCATGATCGCCGTCGAAAAAACAAAACTCCACACTTTTGAGCGCACAAGTTCACTACCGGAGCCTAAAGCCATCAACATCAGGACCTGTGAGAGCACAAAAAGATGTTCATAGCCCATCAATGACGGCGTCAGGATCCTGTTTGCCGAGATCGTCTGGAACACGATGGTGGAATAGGCCAGGGTCAGACTGACCAGTACCAACGTAAATAGTCGCTCCAGCCTACCTGTCATGATGAAAACGTCGCTTATATCGGCGCGAAAAAACACAAATAGCACCATCATGAGCAGGGCTGCCAGATTTATGATCACTGCCTGTCTGCTCATCTTCCTTTTCTGATTAAGATGAACAAAAACAGCAGCGCGCCCAGCGAACCGACGATCATACTGCAGGGTATCTCGTAAGGATAAATTACAACCCTGCCCATGATATCACAGACAACCAGCGTTATCGCACCGTAACAGGCCATGTAAGGCAGGTTCTTCCTTAAATTGTCGCCGTGTATGAGCGATACCAGATTGGGGATCACCAGATCGATGAACGGAATAGAACCTACGGTTAGCAGGGTTATGCTGACCATGATGGATGTGAGCATCAGTCCTACGCAGGTTACAGCCATGTAATTAACCCCTATGCTGGCAGTAAAATCCCTGCCCAGCCCCACGATCGTAAAACGGTTGGCATAGCAATAACAGACAGCAAACAGCGGTAGCAGGATATAGATCACCTCGTATTGCCCCTTCAATGTTTTGGCAAAATTGCCCACCATCCAGCTTTCCATATTCTGAACAATGTTGAACTGCACGCCAATGACATTAGCGACGGCATTCAGGATGTAACCGTACATCACGCCAAAAACCGGTATAAGCACAGTGCTCCGTTTGACGACCGGGATCATGGAAAAGGTAAAGAGTGCAGTCAGCGAAAAACAGAAGAACATACCAAAAATAAGTTTTGTCAATAATCCCGACTGCGGAAAAAACAGCAGGCCGAACAAAACACCCAGTTTGGCAGCATCCAAGGTCCCCGCCGTTGTAGGGGATATAAACTTGTTCTGCGTAAGCTGCTGCAGGATGACACCGCAGATGGAGAGCCCTGCCCCTGTCAGGATCAGCGTTACAGTACGCGGGATACGGCTGATCCATAGCACGTCGCGATTACCTGCCCCCGGGTGGAACAAACTGGCCAGATCCAGCCGTTCCACACCCAACAAAACGGAGACAGCAGCAAAAAGTATTAAACAGCACAGCAGCAAAGACCAACGCACTTTATATAAACCTATCTGGATTCGAAAAATAAAATAGTTGTCTCCTCCTTTGCATAAGGTTTATGCCAGGAGCCTTTAGGGATGACCACAAATTCACCCGTTCCGACCTCGATGCTATCCCCATCGGCAAACTCGATGAACAGCACACCCTCGACCACATAAAATAGCTTTTCACCATTTTCATGTGTATGCATTTCAAATTCGCCTTTGATCTTCGCCATATTGACCACATGATCATTAACCTGAGCAACCTGCTTGAGCGACCAGAGTTCCTTCAATGCCGCCGATTCATCTTTTAAATTTACTTTCAAGATTTCCATATATGATTATTTATTTTCCAAACGGACAAAGCCACTTACTTCCCCACCCCTGATGACATTAAAAGCCGGTGAAGCAGTGTGATCTGACAAGTTCACACGATAATATCCATTGAGTCCCTGTGTCCGGTTTACCACCCGTAAAAACACCTGATTATCGACAACCTCCACATTACCGGTAGAAAGCCCAAAGACCGTCAGCGGTGCACCGGTGATCTCCGTAGCTTTTTTAGTGGCGATATCCACTTCAAAAAATTTATATATATTGGTATTCAGGTTGGTCAGACCCGGAACAATAATTTTATCCTTCGAACAGTCCACATATAACTTGCCGTTCAGCTCCCGGAAACTCCACAAAAGTGCCCCTTCCGGCATCCCTAGATCTGTCGCGCTCAGCTCCCAGTTTTTGTCAAAATCAGTTTCACCGGCCTTGATCCTGAAAATAAAGGATTTTTCAGCCTGGAGAATTTTGTCCTCATTGGTATTCCAGCCCGTCGTCAATACATATAATGCGCCGTCGCTTCCCTTGATCCAGGCAGGGAACTCGGAGGCAGAATAACCGTGATTTTTGGCTACTGGATGAATGATGACCTTTTCCACCCTTTCCGTAGCAATGTCCACGACAGCCAGGCGGTAGTTGCGGGTATTATCATTATGCCCATTACCATCTTTGCGGGAATAAGTTACATTGACAAATAACTTGCCCTCCTTGGCAATCAATGTCTGGTTACCGATGTATACATTGGTACTGATGTCCGTTCCTTTTTCAACGACTGATGACAAGTCAATTTCTCCTGTCCGTTGCATCGTCGTCGGATTGAACTTTTGAATCTTGGTTTTGCCGCGGTCTGCATCGAAATAAAAGCCGGTGGTTTCATCTACCTCAAGATGCTGGGCGGAGGTGCCGCACTTAATAAAGCCCGTTTCCTCGAATTTTCCGTTTGCACCGATTCCATAACGGACAATGCCCGTTTCACCTGACAGTCTCTGCCGGTTGAACATCCAGTTTTTGAATGTACGGAAGCCGCCATAATTTCGGGACTGCAAGGAATAGCCGCCGATGTTGTCTACCTCACCTGCCGGGACCTCATTATAGGCTGCATAATAGCCCGAGCCATCACTCACTGCCCACTCGGCGGTTAGCAGGACATATTTTTCGTTCGTCGCAGGATTATTGCCATTCCCCTCACCGGAGGTTTCGTCTTTCTTACAGGAGATGAGTGCCGTGCCAGCCAGCAGAACCAGCGCAAATGCACTTAACAGATGTTTTCTCATGATTGTATTGATTTCAGTTATTAATATTTCAGGATATAGTTTAATTTCAGGTGGAAGCTGCGTCCAGCGTTCTGAACTTTAAAGTTGTCAAACACAGCTGCATCAAATAGATTTTTGCATTCCACATTGACGGTCAGGGGCAATGCGGACGCTGGCTGCCATAGCAGTCCCACAGCATGTACCGTCTGTGAAGGAATAATATTGGGAGCATCGACCTTGGCTTTGCCCCAAAGCCCCAAAAATCCATCAGGTTCTGTATTTCTGGGAATGTAATTCAGATAGTATTGGTGCACATAGGCCATGTTATAGTAGGCCTGTAGCTTGTCCGTTTTCCTGAACACATTGGAAAAAGCCGATGATGCGCCGACATTCGCAAAAAAATAAGGGGTATTCCGCAGGCGAGCTCCCTCCAGATAATCCATCAGGGGATTGTCGATATGGTATAAGCGGAAGTCCTGATAGGTACCATTGGCGTATAAGGAAAGCCAGGATCCGGGAGTGTAGCGGATATCCGCCTCAAAGCCTATTCCCCGCACAGATTCGACATTGACACTTTGCGAATACAGCAAATTGACAGGCACTGTGATGATCATATCTTTGGTGATCCGGTAGAAACTGTTCAGTTCGATATCAACCTTATCGTTTGGTCTCGTTCGGATACCTATATTTCCGTTGGTACTTTTCTCGGGCCTAATGGCAACATTAGACAATACATATGCACCATTGCCGAGGATCTCGGTCTGTTCAGGCAGTCGCGTCGCCAATTCGCCCGAAAGCCTCAGATAAGTGCGTTTGGATAACTTGTATTTAATGGACTCCGCGACACCAAATTTCGATACATCTGCCCTGGACGTATTTTCGTTGAGGTATCCGGTATTGATATTGACTTCCTGCCCCGCAGTTTTTGCATAATAGTATTTTACCTGGAACAGATTTTCCAGCTTATTTTTAAATAATTCGGTTTTCCAGCCCAGACCGGCAACCACTTTTTGATAGCTTGCCGGCAGGGACTGCAGGTCCACAGGGTTGCTTCCCGCGGTCGTGGGACCGTAAGGATCCTTTCCCGTACGGCCGTAATCGTTATATACCACATTGAATGATAAGCTACTATTAGCGGCAGTTCGATAGACCAATCCTGTCCGTGATGTAAAGTTCGAGTACGTATACGATGCTAAGGTCGGGTTGCCGGATTCACCGCGTCTGTCGGCATCCACTGGTGGATGATAGGTCCCATACCAATCGTACGAGCCGCTTAACGTATCGATCTGACGGCCGCGGATCCTGCTGTATACCAAAAACTGGTCTATCGTTAATTTATGCTCCCAAAAATCTTTCTTATAACGTACTGTCGGAATGATAGCCGCATGTTCACTTGCTTTGGCTGCTCCGAAAGGCTTTTCCATCAAGGCCGCGAACTGGTTGTCGCGATCAATTCGAAAAGCTGTCCACCCCACACGGAGCTCATCTGCCCAACTCAGATTGGACCAGCCCCCATAGAGCTCAGCATATGCCTGTTTAAACTGATTGTGAAATAATCTGACAGTCTCCGCAGCCACCGTCGATTTGTCCGGATCCGGGATATTCGCGATCACTTTATAATCATTATCCGAATAATTATAGAACCCATCCAGGCCCCAGTAAAAATGACTTTTCCCGGCACTACTTTTCAAGTTGACGGAGGCACGATATGTGTTAAAGGATCCTATTTCATAGGATAAGGCCGCATATCGTGAACTTTCCGTTCTCGAGACCATATTGACGGCACCGCCGAGCGCGTCAGCACCGATTTCAGTCGGCAGCACCCCTTTGTACACCTCCACCCTTTCCAGCATATTGACCGGTATAGACGAAATATTATACGAAGCACCGAGGTAATCCGTGGGAATACCATCTTTAAATAGCTTGATGGACTTACCCTGAAACCCGTTGAGCATGACGTTTGTGTTGCTGCCCAGTCCTCCCGATTGCCGGACGCGTACACCCGCTGCACGATTCATCAGTTCCACCAAGGTTACAGCCTTTGCCTGTGCAGCCTTCGTATCTATAATCTCAGCCTTGACAAGCGCATTCCGCGCTTTCTGATTCCGGCTTTCTCCGCTTACATGAACTTCCGAAAGGCTGGTGATCTCGTCGACGAGAATAAACGATAGCCGGCTGTCGCGGTTCTTATGCAAATAAACATTTTTGACCTGGATCCCCTTACCCAAAAAGCCGGCCTGAATGCTGTATTCTTTGTCAGGCGGCAGATCAAACGAAAAGCGCCCACTGCCATCCGTCGTGATCTGCATGCTACTGTTGCGCACGATGACTGTCGCTCCAGAGACGGGATGCCCTTTTTCGTCGTACACATAGCCCTTGATGAGGCCGCCTTTTGTCTGTCCTTCGACAGGACGTACCCCTACAAAAAGCAGCAGAAAAATATAACATAGACACTTGTGAATCGGCTTCATCAATAAACACTATTTAGAATTAGTTTAAATTAAAGCCAAAATTATCTATCTTTGCCTACGAAATCTGCAGCAATATGTACAAATTCTGCAATCGCGGAACCTAAGTTGGGGATGGGATCTCTTACTTGTTATTTACGAGGAAACAAGCTACCATGAATATAGAACTGTTGAATACGCATCGAAATGAACTGCTCTCGCTCCTGGAGGAGCCCGAAGGCTACGTTATTCCCAAGGAATATGACCTTATCGAGACGGTAGATATCAAGCAAGACAAGGACATGTACCTGGAACGCAGGCGTATTCATCTGGATGGTGTGTACATCAATGTGTACAAGCGGTCGCAGGCGCATGAGCGCGAAATATGGGTACGCTCTGACGCCCCCTATCTACAGATGCATTTTGAGATATCAGGAGGATCAGCTTATTATTTTCATCAAAACAAAACATTTGCCGTGCCGATTTCCGAAGGCGAGTTCAGCTTCTTTTATGTTCCGGAATTAAACGGCAGGTTGGTGGATCCACCATGTAAGGATGCCGTTACCGTCGAGATAGAAATTTCAGAAAAATGGATCCGGCAGCATATCGGGACATCCCCCTCCCCCGCGATGGATTTTGTCGATGACATTGCATCGGGCAGACCCGCATTGTTAGGAGGCAGATCGCATCTGATTTCGCCCCAGATTTTTCGTGCCGTACAGGATCTTTTGGAATGTCCCTATGCAGGAAACATCAAACGCCTGTATCTCGAGGCCAAACTCATGGAGTTATTGGCTCATCAACTTTTTCAGGTTCAGGGCACAGGAAAGGGCAGACAGCAGCAGCGCTACTCCAAAGCAGATATCGAACAATTGCATTTTGTCAGAGAAAAGATCATCTCCGACCTCACAAAACACCATAGTATTGATGAATTATCCTATTTGTCCCATATGAACCGAACGAAATTACAGGCGGGATTTAAAGAACTCTTTGGTGTCACGATACATGATTTTATTGTTGAGCAGCGGATGAATCTAGCGTACAAATTGCTGACCGAATCTTACGCTCATTATTGGAACATTTCAGAAATTGCAGGCAAAGTAGGCTACCAACGGAGCAATCATTTCTCTGCAGCCTTTAAAAAAAGATTTGGACTCTCGCCCAGTTCATTCTTAAAAAAGTAAAAGTCAGCTTGACTGAGAACGTCACAGCGCCCTGCATCGCCCACTCGTGCCTGATTTCGGTTTACCTCTTAAATATCCCGTGAATAGGCCCGTTCGTCCCTGAAGTTGGCGCTTTCGTCCCTAACTGAAAAACACAGTAGTGCGCTAGGAAAGGGGAAAAAGCCAAAGGCAGGCCGTTCGTCCCTGAAATCGGCTGCTCCTCATCAAATTCATCCAGATGACTCATCAGAAGGCGTCATTTTCAATTCTTTCTTAGTTGCAACGGTGACGTCAAAGACAGAAACTATCCCCCGGATTAAAAGCGCAATGGAAGGAAGAAAGTAGACCTAAGGGCACCGTTCCAAAATATTTTGGGTCAACTGCTTGAACTCATAATAACTCTTTTGAACAGCATATACATGTGCACCGATCGCCCCATCAGCTGGCTTTAATAAAAAGATCGGTTTGTGTGCTTCCATAGACATAGGCGCCAAACTTCTATAATGCTTCAACAAAGCAATGCAATTTTCGTCAGTTTCCACATTCTTTAATTCCGCCCCTTGCGTTCCCAAAACAAATTCTCCGAATACCTTAGGTATTCTATTCGCCCATTTCAAATAAGATCTCACAGGCCGGCTTTCTTTGGCCGTATATTGCATCACAATATATCCGGCAGGGACGGTATTATTCTCTGGTATACTCACACTCAAATGGACCGGCTTAAGTTCTTTTCGCTGCGTCCACTGCCTTTTCCAGTGACCCAATGTTGTCCCAAGGTTTTTAATGCCCTGCAAAGAAAACAAATCAGAAGCCACGGGCATCAAAATATAGTCCGAGCTGATGGTGACAGCCCTATTAATTGCGCCCAAATTTGGCCCTACATCGACAAGTACAACCTCAGCTCCAAACCTAGCGGAAGCTTCGTCAATTATTGTTTTAAATATACTGGTAACCCGAAAGGAATATATTTCTCCATTCAGGCATTTCAACCAAGCATCACTCAAAGTGTCCTCAAACGTAGACAGGGCCAGATTACCAAGTATAACACCAAGATTATCATTTATATGCTCGATATGCACAGGCACAGCCGGATCGCCATTTACAATGGGTGTGATAGCATCCAAAATTGTCTCCGGCAAATTGTTTTCATAGATCTCTTCCAAGCGTTCATCGGTCAAAAACATGGATGTCAGATTAGATTGGGGGTCCAAATCGATAGCAATCGTTTTTATCCCCATTTCAGATAACATCCAAGCAACATGGTATACCGTAGTTGTCTTGCCTACCCCACCCTTATTATTAAAAAATGTCAGTGTTCTCATTTACCAGTGCTTATTTATAGGAATAGTAACTTTAAATTTAGTAACCAAAGTTAAGTCAAATTCTGGCTCCCCGTTTCCATTCTGTACTAGCTCTCCCTTTGCCCTTTTGACGCCATAATTAAAACGGTTTACATATCCCAAAACTTTCATCGCTTCCGCTAAGACTACATTTCTATAATCACTCGCATTGGGGAAGTTTTGTGGTGTAGCCTCCCCATATAATCCTCCGGGATTGATAATTTCAATTCGGTTGGAGAATTCATAGATATAGATTGGCGCATTTGATTCATAGTTCCTATGCATTATGGCGTTCATGACCAATTCCCGTAAGGCCCAATAAGGATAGTTTCTACCTGTAGATTCTTGGAAGGAATCCGACCTAAGTGGTCGATCTTTCACAATATTTGCTTTTATAAAATCATCAAGTATACGAAGCTCCGTAATTAAAGCCCCCGAAAATTTCTTTTCGAACTCAACGTCATCCGTCATCTCAGGGCCAGCAAACTTGATATACTGAATATATGCACCCGGAAGAAAGAACTGTGGATTTAGACCGAAAACTAATATACCTGCATTACTAGGACACTTTTCCTTTATATCATAAAACCGCAAGGAAGCTAACTGTTCTTCACTCGTTCTTCCATTTTCCATTAATGTGTCTCTATCGATCGCTAAGGGAAGATAACTGGTTTTAAAATATTCTATACTAAGATCGTCTAGACTGGATCCCATTGCAGGAACCAGGTCGTATGTTTTTGCATAAGAAGCTCTCCTTTCGGTAAGAATACGCTCCTCCTCCAATGAAGCTTTATCTCTTCTGGGCCCCACCCTAATCCAGCATCGACCGTCATATCGAACCGGTGGATAGCTTGATGGTTTTACCTCAACAACAACTACGTCACCATCTTCAAAACTGAATACTTGGCTTACTACAACAGAAGGTTGAGGTAGGATTTTTCCATTGGTCTTCATACCGCCTATTTTTTGTAAGTCATCGTCAGACCATCTTTTTCCCGAAAGACTTCCATCATCGTTTACACCTAATAAGAGATAACCAGGTTTTTGGTGGTTCGGAAAATCATTACTAAAAGCGCAAATAGCCTGCCCCAGCTTGTCATCGGCCGTAGACCTTGTTCTTTCTATCCGGTCGCTTTCCATATCGGAAATTAAGTCTAAAACGAATTCTTGTGTCATATTCATATTGCTATCGCCCGCTTACGCATGAACTTTTAGTGAAAATTAAACCGATCTCCACATAAAATAAGGAGTAAGTTAAATACGAAGTTAAGAATTATTGATGAATTAGAGATTCTTGACATGACTAATAGTAGATCATGGGCTGTTGATCACAGCAGCTATCTGATACCTTGCAGTGTTCACCAGGCCATTTTGCATTTCGCCCATCGAACAGGTCGTTCGCCCCTGAAAATATATTCACTCCTGAAAGTATAAAAGCCACATCTCGCGATGTGGCTCCAATAAACACCTACAACTATTTGCCTGCTGTTTCCAGAAAATCTGCTGTTCTGGAGGGGCTCAGCAACTCCCAAAGGGAAGCAACCGTCCATCCTGGGGCGAAGATATCGTTGTAAAACCCTTTTCCATTTTTTCCATAATCCCAATTGGTATGCTGGACGACCTCCGGATAATAGCCCACTTTGGCTATATCGAAAAGACGGCCTTTCACCGGCATCAGCTGTAACATCGAGCTCTTGATGACATTTGAAAAAGCCGCCAGCCGCTGTTCTTTGGTTTCACCGGCGAGCCAGTCCAGCACAGCCGCAAATTCAAAAATAAACACATCGACGTGGTTGTTTTCCACAGATACATTTCCCCAGCCACGGGATTTAAAGCCCACATCGCCCAACATCTGTCCAGTGGCAAAGGGCACATCCCAGGTATAATACCAGGTCAGACAAAAATAGGCCGCTTTCTTACACTGCTCTACATAGTGCTGTCGCTCCTTTCCCTTACTGACCTGGGCCAGGTAATACATCGCCGTGGAGGCATACAAGGAAGCCTCTTTATCTTCGCAATTGGCATCCAGGGTCGACGAGAAGTAATCCGACCTGGAGATAATCTCCCGCTCGAGATAGGCCGCAGATAGCTGGGCCTGCCGCAGATATTCTTTTTGTTTGAAATACACAGAAGCCATGACCAGAGGCACGGTTGCCGACGGTGTACTGCCGCCGCTGCCGTCTTTTACCTGAAGCTGATCATCAAATTTGCGCGGGAAGCTGCCGTCCGCCTGCTGCAGGGCAGCAAAGTTGGTCAACAGCCGTTTAATACGCTGCTCCCATTCAGGATGCTTCCGGCCCTTTTTCTTTTCGTAGCAGAGATAATTCAGCACCGCAAAGATGCCCTCCGACTGTCTGCGGATACTGTATTCCTGGGTCTCGTTGCCGTGGGTAAAGTCCACAAACTCACGAAAAAATCCATTTTTGGTAAATCCATGCTGGAGATAGCTGTCAAAGATTGCCTTCGCATGGGCAACCAGCTCCGTTTGCTCCTGCGCTTCGCCATACTCCAGCGCGTTGTAGGCGTTGAGCAATACCCGTCCTACAAAGCCGACTTCCGCGGAGCCCGTGCTCGCGCAGTCGGCCGTGCGCATGTGTACACCTGAATAGTATTTTAACGGCTGGCTGTCTACATAACTTTCCTTAAAGAAGTTTGCCAGAATGTCCTTGGCCTGTGCCGGCGTATAATCCGGTGTAAGTGCCGCCGGTTTTTGCCTGTCGAAGGAATAAGTCCATACTTTGGATACAAAATCCCCGTAACTGGAGGCCTGTCCTTCGCTGATCTCCCAGGACAGCTGGCGTGTCTCCCCCTTTTCCAGTTTTTCAAAGGTGACAACCTCCGGAGCCAGCGTCAATTTTCGGAGATACGTCTTAGGAGCTTCATGATAAGGGAAGCCAAAGACCAGCGCCGGAGCGCCCCCTTCGTTTTTAAAGCCCGTAAATCCGAGATCCGTCTTCCCACTTAGGATAACTTCACCGCTCTGGTGTGTGGTCAGCGCATCCCGGTTGATTTTGTCCAGCCGGATAACCGTATAGTATGTATTGGACGGTGCATTGAATATACCGGTCAATGGTGTACTCAGGCGGTCCTCCCGTACCTGCCAGCTGTCACTGGTCTTAAATGAAGGCGCCTCCTGCGGCGAACGCATATTTTTATGATACCAGAAGCCGGGCATCAGAAATTCGCTTTCGGCATGCACATATTTTGGAATTCTAAACGTTTTTTCAAAATTAAAATATACCCGTTCTCTGGCCGTCAGCGACACGTTGACGATGGTTGTTCCTGCATTTTTAACAATGGTCTGCTTCACCTCCAGCGGTATGGCCTCGGCAGCCTCCAGCGTCTGCGCGCCTCTGTCGAGCAATTCGACACGCCTGGCCGGATTGCCCGGAGACTTCAGCAGGATCGCCTGGCTCATCTCCTGCGCAGTCAGCGCAAAGGCATTAGCGGCAAGTAAAAAAGAAATTAAAACTTGTTTTTTCATTCGAATGATTGTTTGTTGAGTACCCATTTCTGGCTATTATAGCTATAAAGTTGCTGATTTATTTTCTTTTTATTTTCGTCCGTATTATTTCCGGAGATATTTTCATGAGGGGGACCGCGTCGCTGGTCCAGGTCACATCAGCAATATACATGGCCCGAGGGTGGATGCTATCTTTGCTGTGATGCGCATGGAATACAATCTTGAGCTTACCCTCCTTATCGCGGAAAAGCGCGTTATGCCCCACGCCGACCAGATCTGCCGGTAGCTGCAGGATGGGATTGCCGGCATATTTTGTCCAGGGCCCTTCCGGCGAACTTGCTGTGGCCAGCCCGATCCCATAGCGCTGGCTTTCATAACTATTGGCCGAGTAGGTCATGTAATATCGATCGTTGTGTTTGATCACAAAAGGTCCTTCATTCACCAGCCCCCAGTCTCTTTCCCATTCCTGCGATACCGCAATATGCTGTTTCAGGGTGCTGCCTTTGATCGTCTTCAGGTCCGCATCAAGCTCGGCGGACCATACGGCCGATCCATTACCAAAACGCACAAAATAAAGGTAGGGCGTCCCGTCCTCATCGACAAAGAGGCTATTGTCAATAGCCTTTTCGTTTTCCAGCATCGGCACTTTAGGCTGCTGAACAAAGGGCCCCAAGGGGGAGTCCGAAGTGGCCACACAGATGTGCTCGTCGGCACTGTAATACATGTAGAACTTCTTTTTATCCTTGATGTAATAGACCTCCGGCGCCCAGAACCAACGTCCGCCCCAGGAATCGCCGCTGTTCAGGGCCAGATTGCCCGCCTTGCTCCAATAACGCAGGTCGTCTGAGGTATAGACTTCAATGCCATTTTCGGCATTGGTGCCGTAGGCATAGTAGGTGCCTTCATGCAGCAGAATAAAGGGATCCGCCAGCGGAACGGCGGGTTCGAACACAAAATCACTCTTTTCGGATTTTGAGCAGCTGAAGCTATAAAGCGAAAATAGCAGCAGCCAACAGATATATATCGTTTTTTTCATATGCAAATATGTATTTCAGGAGCTCACGACGCTCCGTGTGCCTTGTAAAAATCCTTTGGAATGTCCAGCCATTGTCCTTGCTGTTTGCTGTGTTGCAATCATGACAGTTCAGTTCCGTACAGCATATCAGCATTAATAATTCGGATTTTGTCTGACATTTGGATTATTGTTGACTTCATCCGAAGGAATTGGCAATGAGCGGTGTTTTCCGATGGTAAAATTGTTGAAGTCCGCATCCCTTTGTTTCAATTCGGCCAGTCCTTCCTGCGAGTCTACCAGTCCCCATCGCTTCAGATCCGCCCATCGGTGTCCCTCCGTGGCAAGCTCCAACACCCGTTCGGTCTGCAGTCTTTTTAGGAATGCCGTCCGTTCAGCTGCCGCTTCCGGATGGTTGACGGCCAGTTTGGGCATATTCACCCGAGCCCGCACACGGTCCACCAGGGCCACAGCCTCTGACAGCGAACCGTTGGACGCAGCGATACATTCCGCGTACATCAGCAGCACATCCGAAAAGCGGATCAGCCGCACGTTCGTCGGATTGTAGTAATCGTCATAATCACGGAAGTAATCGGAGCCATATTTTCTAAAAAAGACGCGTCCCGGCCACTTGCTCCACTGGGCCGCATCGCTGGTGAGGCGATAAATTTTGTTGTTGTCCGGAAAATCATCCTGCATACCGCTATAAAAGGCCGTATACCGCAGCCGTATATCAAATCCGTTGGCCATATTCTTCTCTTGCTTAAACGCGTCGACCAGCCAGGGCCGCAGTTCACCATCTGTCCAGCCAATCCCCGGAGGCGCAAAAAACTGTCCCCTGTTCAATCCCAGGTTCGGTCCCACATCCAGGTCCCCGTCTCCTGCGGGCGACGGGTTGGCATCCGAATACTGGATTTCAAAAACAGATTCCACATTATTCTCTTTGGCTTTGTCGAAATTGTCGAAATAATTGGCTGTCAGGTCGTAATATCCTTTCCCTGCCCCCACCACCAGCCAGGCGAGATCCGCCTTTGCCTCATTCCACTGGCGCAGCTGCATATAGGATTTTGCCCTGAACGCCATTGCGGCCCCCTTCGTTGCCCTTCCCTTTTCGGTGCTGTTCCATACCTCCGGCAAGAGGCTTTCGGCTTTGCTGAAATCGGCAATTGCCTGCGCAAACACTTCAGCTTCGGTATGACCTTCCGGCTGAATGCCCGGTGTGGAGGGTTCCAGCACAATGGGGAGGCTGGGATTGCTGCTGCCCCATAATAGTGCGAGGTAGTAATAATACAATCCTCTCAGAAAGTAAGCCTGCCCAAGGATGGCACCCTGATCAGCCGGATTGGCAAAGGTAATGTCCGGCGTATAATGCAGGACCTGATTTGCACGGAAAATAGCTTCATAACAATCCCGGTAAGACCAGGCATTTCCCTCCCAGAAATTATAGTTGTTGTACCGGAACTGCGTCCATTCTTTGAGTTCGGCCCAGGGGCTCTGGCTAAATCCCTCATCGGAGGTGAGATCCAGTCGGAACCACATCCAGCGGCTGAAGGTCCCGGGCTTATAAAACATATTGTAGACAGCATTGACTCCACGTAAGGCATCCTGTTCGGTTTTCCAGAAAGTGTTGACCGTGATGGTGTTGGGATTTTCCACATCCACTTTGCAGGACTGCATCAGTCCCGTTGCCAATAATATATAAAGTAGCTTTTTCATTGCGTTCAATCGATTGGTTTAAAAAGTAATCTGTGTACCAAAAGTAAAACCCTTGGCATTGGGGAATGCCCCACCGTCATAGCTTCGGTCCCAGATGTTGCCGTTCAAAAATTCGGGATCCAGGCCACGGTATGAGGTAAAGGTGATCAGGTTCTGTGCGTTGACATAAAAGCGTACCTGATTCAGCGTCTTCCCGAGCAGGGTACGTGGCAGGTTGTACCCCAGGGCCAGCTGTCTGATCTTGACGTAATTGCCGTTTTCCAGCCAGCGGTCCTGATCACCGCGCACATTTCTGGAGTCCGCATAAATCGGACGGGGATCTTTGGCATTCGGGTTTTCGGGCGTCCACGGGTCGTAGTCTGCACGGTAGTTGGAATTGTCATCAAAGCGGTCATAGGCACTCCGCGGCCCATTGAAAGACTTGAATCCAAAGGCACCTGTCAGCTGTACCTGCAGGTCAAAGCCTTTATAATCGACCCCCAGGTTCATCCCCAGTTGATAGAGCGGAATACTGCGGCCAAGATACTGCCGGTCTGCGTCGGTAATCTGTCCATCATCATTAAAGTCAATAAATTTGACATCCCCGGGCTTGGCATTCGGCTGGATCAGCTGTCCTTTGCTGTTTTTATGTGCCTGCACTTCCTCCTCCGAACGGAAAAGGCCGTCTGTACGGATCAGGTACCAATTGCCGATGGAGCTGCCCACTCTGGATTTTGTATCCCATTGCGTAAACTCCAGCTTGTCATAGCCCAGCTTGAGGATCTTGTTTTTGATGAAGGAACCATTGAGTCCGATCTGGTAGCCCAGATCACCGATCTTGTCATGCCATTCGGCGGCCAGCTCAATACCCGTATTGCGCAGGGAGGCGGCATTCACATTCGGATTCCCGCCGTTGTTGCCCGTAGCCATCAAAATCTGCATGGGGGTCAGCACATCCTTGGTTTCTTTGACAAAATAGTCCATCGAGAGGCTGAGTTTGCGCGCGAATAGCTGCGCATCAAATCCCGTGTTCAGCTGGGCCACCTTTTCCCATTTGAGGTCGGCGTTGGCCAGCTTGACCTGCGTCATGCCGGTCTGCACCTCCTGCTCAACACCAAAAGCAACCTGCGGAAACACATTGACAAACGAAACCCAGTCCCAGACCCCGATATTGGACGTCCCCAGCACCCCATAATTGGCTCTCAACTTCAGGTCATTGATCCAGGGCACCTGGAAGAAACGCTCCCTGCTGATGCGCCAGCCTCCCGATACCGACGGGAAATAGCCTACCCGATAATCGGGGTTGAACTTGGACGACTCGTCACGGCGCATCGTGAAGCTGAGCAGGTACTTGTCGTCATACGTATAATTCACCCGGCCGAAGACCGAAAATAGCTTTTCCAGATCCTGATAATTCCCCGTCTTTGGATTGTCAAGGGCGGCATCCAGGTTGTTATAATAATTTTTACCCGACATCAGCACATTATTTTTGGTTCCCCAGATCTGCTCATAGTTGGAGGTCTGGTAGCTGATACCCGCTACAGCCGAGATGTCGTGCTTCCCAAAGCGGTTTGCATATTCCAGGGTATTGTCATATACCAAGCCCCGGTACTGCGCCTGATTCTTGTTTAAGGACGAAGGATCATAAGGCTGCTTATAGGTCCAGTCACCTACTTTTCGAAGGTACATATGCCGGTCATTGCTCAGGTCAAAACCGAAGTTAAACCGATATTTGAATGATTTGAACAACTGCAGTTCGGTAAATACATTTCCCCGTGCCCGCAGATTTCCATTCTCGGTCTGCTCAAAATCCTCTCTGGCAAACGGATTGGTTCCAAAGGTCACATCGCGGTCTTCATCACCGAAACCATACCCGCCTTTGGACGCGTTGTTTGGATCGTAGATTGAAATCGTGGGCAGCATGCGGTACACATCGACAATAGGGTTGGTGTTGAGTTCATGCACGTTAAAATTGCTCAGCACCATATTCTCTCCGATGCTGAATTTAACATTTTCGCCAAAGCTTCGTGAAGTGGACATATTCGAACGCAGCGTATACCGTTTGCTGGAAGCCCCTATCGTCGTCCCGCTATTGGACTGATAGTTGCCCGAGATATAATAACGGCTTTCCTTGCCGCCGCCGGAGAAAGCGACCTGCTGATCCTGCAGCCAGCCCGTTTTGAACACCTCTTCCTGCCAGTCCGTATTGCCATCATAATGATTGGCCGGCTGTCTATTGGCATTGCTGAACGCCAGGTCGTTTAGACTCAGCCACAGATCGCGGTCGGCCAGATTGTACCGGGGGAGCCACTGTGCTGTAGCACGCGAAGAAAGTTCAATTTTCATCTGACCTTCTTTCCCCTGCTTGGTCGTAATGATAATCACACCATTCCCTGCCCTGGAGCCATAGATCGCTGCGGCCGAAGCATCTTTCAGCACCTGTATGCTCTCGATATCATTAAAATTGAAATCCCGGTTTGCTCCCGACACGATACCATCGACCACATACAAAGGTGTGCTCGACCCGAAAGTCCCGGTACCGCGGATCTCCACCTTACCCTCAGCTCCGGGGTTGCCCGCCGTACGCACGCTAAGCCCCGGCAAGGTCGCCAGCGCTTCCCCCACGGTTCCCGTGACCGTCGTATTCTTCATCTCTTTGGGGTTAAATACCGACACGGCGCCGGTCAGATCCGCTTTTTTGATCGTCTGATAGCCGATCACCACGACCTCGTCCAGATCTTTGTTTACTTCCTGAAGCGTGACATCCAGCGTGGGCTCACCATGATATACAAGTGATCTGGAGGAGAAGCCGATCAAGGAGAAGAGAAGTTCCTGCCCCCGGCTGGCAGCAATGGAATAACGGCCGTTTTCGTCTGTCGTTTTTGCCATTCCAGTTGCTTTTATGGTAACGGTCACACCGGACAGCGGCTGCCCGGCTTCATTCAATACCCTCCCTTGGAGGCTGCTCGTTTGTGACTTAACTGTAAGGGACAGCAAGCACAAGAAAAGAATGAAAAATTTTCCCTGCATAATTTGATTAATTAGCGTATAAAACTGGTTATTTATAAATGGGAAAGACAGGAGTCCCTAGCCGGCCCCGGTCTTTACCTCTTCCCAAATGTAGCAGACGTTACAAAAACAAAATGGCAGATATGATCCAAAAAATGGTAAAAATGAACCATTTTCGCTTTTTGACCAGTTTCTACATCTTTTAACCGGCAATTACCATTTATCGCTCAGCGATGCTATCGACAGAATCATTTATAAGTTTTATTTTAGTTGTTATGAAAGGGGCCTACATTTTTGTACTTGCGTTATTCTATGTGATCTGCTCGGCCAGGTGTCAGGCGCAGCGCTATTCCAATTTTCATTTTAGAAAGCTGCAGGTCGAGGACGGTCTTTCCGAAAACACGGTTTATTGCATTCTCCAGGATCAGCAGGGCTTTATGTGGTTCGGCACGAAAGACGGGCTGAACCGCTACGATGGAACGAGTTTCAAAAATTACCATTATCAGCCCCTGAAGAAACAGTCGCTTGGCAACAATTTTGTCAGGAGCATGGCCGAAATATCTCCCGGGCAACTGTATATCGGCACCGATGACGGTCTCTACCTGATGGATAAGACCACGGAGGCCTTTCAGAAAATCGAGCTCCGCAGCAGCGGCCATGCCGCTGTCAGCTCCGCGATCAATGCCCTGCAGGTCGACAGGCGCGGCGATCTATGGATTGCCACGATGTCCCAAGGGATATGGACCTATAGCCCGCGCACCCGGCGCATGGAGCAGATCCCCCTTGAGGGCGCCAGTCTGGGGCACAATGCCACCTGGGCACTCCTGCAGGACCGGTCCGGTGTGATCTGGGCAGCCACGCGTCTTGGGCTGCTGCGTTTCAACAGCCAGCAGCGGCATTTTGATGCCGTCGCCCCCCTGTTCAGTGCCGCCGGCGACCCCCAGTTTGAAATCCTCTCGATGTGGGAAGATCCCAAAGGCGACCTGTGGCTGGGCACCTGGTCCAAGGGCTTGCTGCGCTACAACAAGCAGTCCAACGAATTTAGCCGCTTTCTGAATCATACCAGCTATCCTTATGTGACCCATATCCGTGCACTGCGCGAATTTCGGGAAAACCAGCTTCTGGTCGGTTCGGACGACGGACTCTTCCTCTTCCATACAGGGACCGGCACATCCGAAAGGCTGGACATCCCCTATTATAAACACGGACTGAGCGATCAGAACGTCTATTCCATTACCCGTGACCGCGAAAATGCCATCTGGATCGGCACCTATTTTGGCGGCATCAACTATCTCAATACCGCATTGCTGTCCGTGGAGACCTTTTTTCCCGATATCCTACCCGGATTTCTGTCCGGCAAAGCGGTCAGTCAGTTTTGCGAGGATCCGCAGGGCAATCTGTGGATTGCGACCGAAGATGGCGGTGTCAACTACTACGACAAGAAAAAGAAGCAGATTTCGCAGCCGATCAAAGCCTCCTATCACAATACCCATGCACTGCTTCTGGACGGCAATGATCTCTGGATCGGTACTTTCTCCAGAGGTCTCGACCGTTATGACCTGCGTAGCGGCCGGCGGGAGAATTTTAGGCACGATGCCGGCGATCCCGAAACGATCAACGACGACTGCATTTTTTCGCTGTACAAAACAAAAAATGGCGACCTTCTCATCGGCACGCCCGCCGGGCTCAGCCGTTATGACCGGTACAAAAAGAAATTCGCCCGTATCCCCGAGGTGTCGCAGTTTATCTACGACATCAAAGAAGACGACGAAGGCAATATCTGGCTGGCGTCCTACCAGTCAGGCCCGATCAAATTTGACGCACGCAGGCAGACCTGGATTCACTATAGCCGCCTCATGCCCAATGATCCCATCTCCAGCAGCAAGCTCACGAGCATCTATATCGACAGCCAGCATCGCTTACTATTTTCGAGCGAGGGAAAAGGAATCTTTATTTATGATAAGACAAAAGATCGCTTTCACAACATCGGCCAGGCCCAGGGGCTGCCCAACAATGTCATCTATGGCATACTTGACGATCCACAGGGCAACCTCTGGCTGAGCAGCAACAAAGGCATTATCTGTTTTCACCCCGACGACCCTAAAAATTACAGGCTCTATACGACCGAAAACGGGTTTTCGACCAACCAGTTTAACTTCAAGGCCTCCTTCAAAGGCCGAGACGGGCGATTTTACTTTGGCGGGATCAATGGATTTACCAGTTTCTACCCCGATGAAATCAGCACGGTAAAAAATCAGGCCCGCCCCCCGGTGTTCATCACCCAGATCCAGCTGTTGAACAATCGCGATCCGCAGGTAGAGCAGGACATCCAGGTACAGTTGCACCGCAGCGAAAAGATCGTCCTGACCCACCGGTTTTCATCCTTCACGATCTCCTTTGTGAGTCTGAGCTTTGCCTCGCCCAGCAAAAATCAGTATGCCTATAAACTCGAGGGCGCCGACGAAGAATGGACCATGGCCGGCAATACAAAAAGTGTCAGCTATGTCAATCTATCGCCCGGCACCTACGTCTTCCATGTAAAAGCGTCCAATAATGATGGCCTGTGGAACGAGACGGGTGCCGCCGTACAGATCGAAATATTGCCGCCGCTGTGGCTTTCCCTTCCGGCCAAGGTCGCCTATGTACTGTTGATTCTGGCCTTATGCTATGTGTGCCTGCGCTATTACATCCGGGCCAACAAGCGCAAGCAGGCCCGCCATCTGCTGGCCTTCCAGTCGGAGCAGGAACAAAAATCCTTCCGGTCCAAAATAGACTTCTTCACGAATATCGCCCATGAGATCCGGACGCCCCTGAGCCTGATCACCGCCCCTTTAGAAGAGATCATCCAGCAGGAAAATAGCGATCAGGAAACCATGCACAACCTCCGGATCATAGAAAAAAACTGTGAGCGGCTGACCGTGCTGATCAATCAGCTGCTGGACTTCCGTAAAATGGATGAAAACGAACAGTCGCTGCATCCCGAGCCCGTCGATCTGGGAAACTTACTGGAAGATCTCTACGACAGGTTCAGAAAATCAGTGTACCGCAACAAAGTCCGGTTTGACCTGTCTATCCCCCGGGATCAGGCACTGATTGTCGAGACCGATCTGGACGCCCTGATCAAGATCCTGAGCAATCTGCTCACCAATGCCAGCAAGTTTGCCCGGTCCTACATCCGGGTACGTCTGGACAGACAGCCGGACGGTACCTTTACCATTAGCGTTTCAGACGATGGGCCGGGAATACCCGACGAATTTAAAAAGCTGGTATTCGATCCCTTCTATCAGCTCAGTTCCAATCAGGACCGCGGCGGCACGGGCATCGGGTTGTCGCTGGTCAAACACCTGACCAACCGGCTGGGGGCCGAGATAAAAATCGAAGACGAGCAGCCCAGGGGCAGCAGGTTTATTTTCAGTCTCCGGGACATGCCAGCTCCCGCAGCGGAAACAGTACCACAAAAGGCGGAGCAGCTTTCCTTGGACAGCAATGAGCCCCACCAGACGCAGATTCTCGTCGTCGACGACAATCCCGACATCACGGCCTTTATCAGCCATGCACTGGCTCCCGCCTATCATATCGATATTGCCGACAGCGCCAGCCAGGCCTTGCAGATGCTGGACAACTGTGTTTACAGCTTGGTGATCTCCGACATCATGATGCCGGAGATGGACGGGATCACCTTTGCCAAGCGTCTGAAAAATGACATCAACTATTCCCATATCCCCGTCATTCTGCTTTCCGCCAAAATACAGAATGCGACCAAAATAGAGGGGCTGCTGTCGGGGGCAGACGTATTTATGGAAAAACCTTTTTCGGTGGCTTTTTTAAAGGCCCAGATCAGCAGCCTGCTGCAAAACCGGAAGCATCTGCTGGAGAATTTCCATGCTTCGCCCTTGTCTCCCTATTCGTCTCTGGCAACAAATGCCCGTGATGAAGCCTTCCTCACGCAGCTCAATGCCGAAATCGAGAAACACCTTTCGGACGAGCAGTTCAATGTCGAATCGCTGGTCGATATATTTAAGATCAGCCGTTCCAACTTCCAGCGAAAATTAAAGGCGATCGCCGGTACATCTCCGGGCGACTATGTGCGGAATTACCGGCTAAAACGTGCCTGCACCCTATTGCTGGAATCCGATTATCGCATCAACGAAGTCGCCTTTCTGGTCGGCTTTACCTCAGCCTCCTATTTCACCAAGGCGTTTATCAAAGCCTTTAACCAGACGCCAAAAGAGTTTATCCAGCGATCACGCGCACCTGCAAAGTAAAGTCCAGAGTGCTGACATGCCTTTGCGACGAAGGGCTTGTGCGATAAGGCGGAGCCGTCCTGTGAAGTTTAGTCCGTCGCGGCGTATCCGGCAAATTCGTCGATATCGTGGTAGCCGAACACACTGATCTGTGGCTGCGAAGCGATCAGCTCACGGATCCGCTCCACGGTAGCGATCCGCATCACATTGTCGTCGGCTCTGGCTTCGGCCAGCTGATGGACAGGATGTCCGGGATCGTATAGTTCATCACGCAGATAGTAGGCGTCGGCCACATACAACATCCAGCGGTCGTCGAGCTTTACAGCCACACCACAGTGGCCGTGGGTATGTCCAAACAACGGGATCAACAAGATTTCCGTATCCAGCGCAGTATGCACCTTGCGTGCTTCCAGGCCAAACCAGCGATCAGCTGAGCTGGCATACGTCCTGACCGGCGGATTGTGCTGCAATGGGGTTGTCAAATATCTGGGGTTGCCCGACCGGAAATTGGCGTACTCTTCCGTTCCGACATGCACGGTAGCCTGGGGGAAATCCGCCAGCCCCCCGATATGGTCATTATCCAGATGCGAGATGATGCAGTCGCGGACATCTTCCGGATCCAGGCCCAGGGCTTTGATCTGCTCAATGGCCGTGGTCTTTTCATCAAAGCGGTAACCGACCATGTTTACCAGTTCGCGCCCTATCCTTTCCTCCGGATAACGCGTATCCAACAATCCGATGCCCGTATCGATCAGCGCCATCTGCTTATCCTCTCTGATCAGCAGGCAGTGTCCGCTCACATTCTCACGAAAAGGAGTGACGATCCTGACACAATTTAAGTGATATACTTCTGCCATAGTAAAAGATTTTAAATGTCCGTTCAGCCTTGGTGCAGGCGGCAGACTTCCGAGGTAAATGTACACTTTCTTTATTAAAATTAGAACTATTGTTCTAATTATGACGATCCGATAGTAAAACCAGCTCCGAAAGCTTATTTTCCGGACCAATGATACCAATTGCCCTTTTGAGCTGACAAAACATATCATAAATTGCAGTCTTGAAACAACAAAATATACTATAAATTGTAGTTTGGAAACTGCAATTTATAGTATATTTGTAATCTAGCAAAGCGGTATGGAAACTTTAATTCATTTTCAGGACATTCTTTTACAAAGCGTCAACAATGATTTCCGGCGATATCTTCACGAACAGATAAACTGGAACCAGCGTATGATAGGCATCAAAGGCCCACGTGGAGCGGGAAAGACAACCCTCTTATTGCAACATATAAAATATGACATCGGGACTTTAAAGGAGAAAAGTCTGTATGTGACTGCAGACCATACCTGGTTCTATAACCACAGTTTGCTAGACACGGCGATGGAATGGTTTAAGCAAGGTGGAGAGCTGCTCGTCATTGATGAAGTGCACAAATACCCAAACTGGTCCAGGGAGCTCAAAAACATCTATGATGGCATCCCTCAACTCCGTGTTATATTTTCCGCCTCCTCGGCACTCGACATCTACCGTGGCCAGGCAGATCTCAGCAGAAGAGTGGTCAGTTATGCATTGGCAGGGCTGTCTCTGCGTGAATATCTCCTGTTTTCCGGTACAGCCTCGTTTCCAGCCCTATCATTTGATGATATACAGGCAAGCCACCGTGAGATTGCTCTGGACATCACGTCAAAGATGCGTCCCTTACCTGCATTCGCAAAATATCTACAGCTGGGCTATCTTCCGATATTTACCGAAGGAGAACAGGAGTATCTTCCTAAACTCGAACAGGTGATCGACGCCGTAGTAGACACTGATCTGGCCTATACGGCCTCATACAATGCGGGGACAGCGGTAAAAGTAAAAAAATTATTAGCTGTCATTGCAGAATCCGCTCCGTTCAAACCCAATATTTCTGCTCTGGCAGCAAAAATGGACATTTCCCGGGACCGCATTCTGGAATTTATATACCAACTTAGCGACGCCAGACTTCTGAACGTCCTGTCTGTTTCGGGCAAGGGGATATCCCGGTTACAAAAACCAGACAAAATATTCTTAGAAAACACAAACCTTTCGTACGCCATGCATCCGGAGCCCAATCAGGGAAATCTAAGGGAGACCTTTTTGCTGAATCAATTCATTAATGCGGGACTGGACGTATCCGAGCCAGAGACCGGCGATTTTTTAGTCAACAATATCCATATTGAAGTCGGAGGCAAAAACAAAGGCACCAAACAGGTCCGCGACACCGGCAACTACCTCCTTGCGGCAGATGGTATAGAGACCGGCTTCGGCAATAAAATCCCGTTGTGGCTATTCGGATTTTTGTATTAGTACTGAATTCAAGTAAAGCTAAGTCGATTTTTATGATCGGTACAAATGTTTAGGAAACCAATATGCGAAATTAAACTCGTTTTTGACAAACATACCGTAACATGAATTCCAGTAGCCCAGCCAAAGGCAATATATAAACAGCGGAGAATTACATTTGGACAAATCATCTTCATAGCCGCCGCCGGTTACAGGCTTCTTGATAAAACCTTTAATTTTACCCTGAACATCACCTGTTCGCCCAATTGACGGGTAACAACATACAGATCCATTTTGGAGACAATATGTATTTATACAGATATGCGTTTAGGCGTTTTGGCCTATGTGAGTGAACAGGCATGGATAGCATGTGCTGTATACGGTATAGGATTAAAACCGGGCCAAAATCTTCAATTGGACCTGACAATCTGCAGCGAAGTGTATGCGCACCATCATCCAATTATTATTCCCGATGCTTCCTCCTGCGATAATTCACAATGGAAGAAGAAGCTATCTGTCAAAGGTTTTAAAAGCTACATATCGTTCCCCGTATTCAATGCAGATGGTTCATTCTTCGGTACGCTTTGCACAATCGATACGAGACCGGTGAGTATCGTTCAAAAAAAATCACATCACTGTTCAACGTACTTTCTGAATCCCTAACCTTTCATCTTGGCACCTTGGACCGCATGACATACACAGAAAATTTATTAATCGAAGAAAGGCAATACTCCCGACACCGGAATACGATCATATCTGTATTGGCACATGACCTGAATAACCCCTTGAGTGCGATCATTTCTCTTACTCAGTTTATGTATTTCAAGACGGAGGACACGCATCAAAAGAATACCGCAAAAGTCATGTACGATGCTGCCATCAGAATGAAAGACCTTATCAATAATGTGCTGGATTTTGCCAGAGGTAAATTTTCAGGGGGCATCAAAGTGGATAAAAAACCGCATCAGATGGAGCCTATAATTACTACGGTACTGAATGAAGCCAAAGTAACGCAAGGAAACAAAACAATCACAACACATTTTAACCTAACCCCGTCCGTAAGGTGTGACAAAGTCAGAATGAGTCAAGTTTTTTCAAATCTTATTTCAAATGCCATCAAGCATAGTAGGACTGATGCCACCATACATATTGATGCGCAAATTAGTAATGGACGATTTAATTTCAATATTACGAACGAAAGTACCCCTATACCCGATTCTATACTTAGAAATATTTTCAAGCCGTTTGTGCGGTTCAAAGATCGCCATACGGGAGGCCTCGGTTTAGGTCTATATATTTCCAAAGAGATCGTGAGTGAACACGGAGGGGACATTCGGGTAACCTGTAGCGACGGCTGCGTGACTTTCAGATTCAACACCTATACTGCCACCATGCATATCCACTATGTTTTTTGCTAAGTATAGTCCTATCCCGAATCCACTGATATAATCTTTTTTGTTCCGATGTGCCCGATAAAATTTTTCAAATATCAGGCCTGTCTCCGCTTTGGCTATTCCTTCGCCATTATCTCTTATTGATATTTTCAACAATTCTTCATTTACGCTGACCTGAACATGAATCAACCCACTTACCGGAGAGAATTTTATGGCATTTCGGATAATTTCCAAGAAGACCATTCTATTTTTTTACAATCGCAACATATACTTTCATTTCCGACATTAACGTCAAACGAGATTTTATCCCGTACCATATTCGCAGTGATGGATCTAAAGTTACTAACAAGATCCATCACAGTTACTTGCCTTAGGTTCAACTCCATGTTTTCTGTTTCAAGTTTCACTAACTCCAAAAAATTCCCGATAAGCATCTTAAGCCTGTCTGACTGCTCTAAAGCTTTTTTCAGAATCACCTTAAAATCAGGAATATTCTGTTGCTGCAGTTTAAGTTCAAGTATCTTTAAAAAACCGACAAGTGAAGTTAGGGGTGTCTTCAGTTCGTGGCCTGAAACATTCAGGAAATCCAATTTTTGCTGTTCGTCCAGCTTCTGTTTGGTAATATCAATAATTAACCCGTAGAAAATCGACATTTCACTATGTTCATTTTCCACTCCTCTGCCGTTGAGTCTCAGCCACCTGCTCCTTCCGTCCGGCGCTATACACTGATAGATATACTCACATGCTGTATTTTCTTCCATCGCCTTTATTATCTCAGGTTTACAGGACTCAAGAAAGTGTTTTATATTAAGCTTAGCCAAATCGTTCGCACGGCTCATATCGTCACTATCAAACGAAAACAACATGTGCGAGTTTTCGCCAAGATGGATTTGGGACATTTGGGCATCATAAATAAGCGTGCCCATCTGGGCACACTCAACGATCAACTGTAACTTGCGTTTCTTTCTGGCTATTTCAGCATGATAAGCATCCATTTTCTTTTGTTGAACAACTGTCTGGGTAATATTCTGTACAACACCTGAAAAAAAAGATGTTTGACCACCATTATCAAGATACACCTTTCCGACCATATGCAACCACCTTACATCTCCTGCAACATCTACGGAAGTCCTATACCTTATATCACACAGTCTATTGACATCAGAATATATTCCCATTTTTACTGCTCTTAATACCCTTTTTAGATCCTCGCGTTCAATGTAGTGCAGTACCTGTTTATAATGGACTACCTCCTGTTCAGGAAAATCAAAAAAAGACCTTGTCCGGTCATCCCAGCTAACAAGACCATTACGCAGATCAAGGCTCCATCTACCGAGATCTGATACATGGAGTGCAATTTCCATAATGCTCACCAATGTCATTCCGTCTAAGAATTAAATTTACAAACGATGGTCTCTAAATTTTCGTTTTAAATGATAAAAGCGAAACAATAATCCGTCATACCATAATGAAAAAAGAAGCAATAATATGGGAATTAACAGTGTATTTAATTTAAAAAAAGAATAACTTACGCCACCTATTACTCCCCCTCCAAAAAAACATAGAATAATAGCTAATTTCAAAGATATGCCCCTATGCAATTGTTTTTTCTCCGCTGTTTCCTTAGAAAAGAGCAACTGTGAGAGCTCAATCCCGAGATCAGTGAATAATCCGGTAAGGTGCGTTGTCCTTACCACGGAACCAGAAACTTTTGTAACAAGGGCATTCTGTAAACCCATTGTAAAAAGTAATGCTAATGTAAAAGGAACATGGTATAACGAATCGTACTGTATGAAAATATGAGAGGATATTACCAAGGCGCACATGACACCAATCTCAACGGAGACTGGCAATACATAGGAAAGCCGGGATTCTTTGTATGCTCTTGACATTAACTCAATAAAAAATCCCGACACAAATGCGCCTAATAAAAAGAACAAAATATAAAAGAGAAAAACATAAGCTTTTTTAAAGTATCCAAACACGAGCTCCTCTGAGAAATAAGCAAAATGTCCTGTCACATTCGTTGTTAAAATTTTGAATTCTAAAACACCAGTAATATTGACTATACCAGCGACACTGGATAAGATGGACGCTAATTTAAGATTGTGGGCATACGTTCGTCTCTTCCCTCTATGCTTGAACATTTACTTTTTTTATGTTGAATTTATAAAAAATAAAGCACATGACAAATAATCTACTTCGCACCTTTTTTTAAGAGCATCCAGAAGTACGACTACAGCATGTTCATACCTCTTTGATGATGACATTTAACAATTCAATATGGAGGTCGGAAAAAATATCAATTTACCTGATGTTACCTAGGGAAGTCCTAGATTATGTAGACCAGTTACTGACAGAAAACATCGATAAGCAACGATAAATAGGTCTCGAGAAAAAAATAAAGTTCACGGACCGCTATATTCTCTTTCTCCAAAAATTCAGAGCGCCACCACAGGCAGTGTCTACCATTTCAAAACTGTCAGGAATTTCGTCCCAGCCACTCCAATAAGTGACAACACGGGTGCCTATCGGTGCCTTTTTCAACTCCTGCCTAAGATAGTTGGTATAAGTATGATATAAGTCGATGTTAGGAATTACAGTATCATCGATTGGACAGGAAGTATCCAGATTTTCATAGAAGGAATTGTAAAAATAAAAGGCATCATAATCTGTAAATGAAATCTGATCAATATTTGCATGAATGAATTTGACATTAGTTATATTGTACTTCTTAGCCAGATCGCTAGATATCTGCACCAATGGTTTCCGTTGTTCAACACCGTAGAAGATGCCTTTGGTGCAAGCTGCGCCTACGAGACAAAATTTACCTGCTCCTGCACCAATATCCAATACCCTATCATTGGGGTACCGCACCAAATACTCTGAGGCCAATTTCGCGACATGCACTGGCGTCCAGTGCCTCTCGGCCAGTTCACTTATTTTAGGAGGATAAATACCATTAAAAACATGGTCATCCACTTCTATATCCGAACGCAGAAGTTTAAAGATCATCTATTTATTGATAAGGATTACACTGAAAACTACACGACATGATGATTTAATCAGATGTAACAAGCTGAGATAAAACGCACTAATACAATAAAGACCAGACAAAAGCTTATCTGGTCTCATCAGGAATATAGTTATCTAAACCTAAGTGCATACCAAGATACGTTTTTCTTAAGATATTTAAAAATTTTGTTGTCTTCTATAATAAGTACGTTCATAGACCAGTGCTGGCCCAGCAAGTCCATGAACAGCCATGGCTATTTGTCCAAAGCCGAAAAGACCGAATTCTGCGAGCGGTATTCAGGGACGATTTCCTTGATCATGCGCACAAGTTCCATTTTCCCCTCATTCGGGTCTGCCGTGCGTGCAAAGCTGCATAAACGCTGTACCCGGTCTTTTTGCAGTTGGATATCCGCCGTATTGACCTTGGCGATCATGATCTTCTCGTGATACGTCTTTTCTGTGTTCTCATCATTGGCCAGCAGTTCCTCATAGATCTTTTCACCCGGGCGCAGACCAACGATTTTGATGTCAATATCTTCCGGATAGTGATACCCTTTGAGGCGGATCATCTGCTTGGCCAGATCCATGATCTTGACGGGCTGTCCCATATCGAAGACGAATATCTCGCCGCCCTTGCCCATCACCGCAGCCTCCTGCACGAGCTGGCAGGCCTCAGGGATGGTCATAAAATAGCGGGTGATCTCTGGATCCGTGATCGTCAGCGGTCCGCCCTTCTGCATCTGCTTTTCAAAAAGGGGAATCACCGAGCCGTTGGACCCTAATACATTTCCAAAGCGCGTCACGATAAAATTGGTCTTTGACTGCAGGTTTACCGCTGTCACGGCGATCTCCGCCACCCGTTTTGTTGCCCCCATGACGTTGGTCGGGTTGACCGCTTTGTCGGTAGAGACCATCACAAATTTGGACACCCCGTATTTATCCGCTAGCGAAGCCACATTATACGATCCCCAGACATTGGTCAGGATAGATTCATACGGATTGGCTTCCATCAGCGGCACATGTTTATAGGCAGCGGCATGAAAGACGTATGTCGGTCTATACGCCGCAAACAACTTGTCCATAAATATTTCGTCGCGGACGTTGCCTACAATAAAGACACATCGGTCAAAGTTGGCGTATGCACTCAGTTCCTGCTGAATATCGTACAAGGCCGATTCCGCCTGATCCATCACGATCAACTGTTTGATATCCACCAGCGCCAGCTGCCGCACGAGTTCGCCGCCTATGGAGCCGGCACCACCGGTCACCAGCACCGTCTGATCCTGCATTTCCGCCGCAATAGCCGGGTTATCCAGATCAATCGGCTTGCGGCCCAGCAGATCCTCGATACGCAGACTGCGGATCTGCCGTGTTGCCACTTCACCGGCAAGCAGTCGTGCCGTATCCGGAATGATCTTCACGACCAAAGGGATAGGCTCGGCCAGTGTAAACACCTTGTTTAAGCGCTCAGGAGTACGGTTATCTATCGCCACAATGAGTTCGGCGGCATTACCGTGCCGCTGCACAAACTGCTTATTGAGATTATTGATATCGTGGATTTTAAAGCCCTGGATACGGTTGCCTATGCGGTGCGGGTTGTCGTCCATGATGGCGACAATGCGGTATTTGTTGCGTGAGGTGGTATGGATAAAATGGAAGGTTGTATTCCCCATATTGCCTGCGCCGAAGAGGATGACCGGAATACGGTTGTCCTTGTTGCCCCAGACCAGCTCGTGGTACAGCGCCCGATAAAGAACCCGGCTGAATGTCATCCCAAATCCCGCTATCAGCGCATGGAACAGCAGCTGCGTATCCGAAAAAGGAAGAATAAATGTTAAAAAGTCAAACGAAGGATGAGCAAATTCGATCAACTTGCCGATCAGTTCGGCAGACAGGTAGGCCAGCACAACAGCGAGTACAATACGCTGCAGCTCGCGGATACCAACTTTATGCACGACTCCCTTATAGGTGCCGAAAATACAGAACCAGATGAGGTACACTGCTGCCACCACTATGGATTGGGCGATCATCTTATCGATCACGACACCTCCACGATGTTTAAAAATTAGTACATAACTGACAAAAAAAGCGACAGCTACCAAGATCATATCCAACAGCAGTATGATCCAACGCGGCTTGTTGACGGACAAGCCTCCTCTCCACAAATTACTCATCTAGTATAATAATCAATCATTCAGTAAAATGAAACGCTCCCTTCAACATTTTAGTACACGTAATCGCTGGCACTACACACAATAATCAGGCCACTTAAGGGCCCACAAAGGTACTCATTTGTGGTGAAGATAGGTGCATCTCTGTGCAGTCAAAAAGCGCCACTCTGCTCGCCAGTTCGAAGATCTGAAGAACGGCGTTTTATCGACCTGAAAGAAAATAGCTTTCACAATGATATCACAATATAAAAAAGCACGATTTCATTTGAAAAACAGCGTTTTTATTGATTCCGGGCATACAGACCGGTTAGTATATAGCTCTGACATGCCTCTTATTAACAAAAAAATAAACCAAGATCAGCAGCTGGCACGCAAAATAACAAAAATGTGATACCTATGTGATACATACATTTTAGGTATTTATTTTCATTGCGCACTATATTTGTGGACGTTGAAGTCCAACATATATTTCAATGTATTAGGACATTAGGCCTCGAAAAAAGGATCATGTATAGATGAAGCACTTTTTTATTCAGAGAAGGCCATTATTAGGGTAAAAGCCCATTAGATGCGATTATCCTCCATTTACCATAGGTTAACACGATAAACCAAATAAATAGTACAGTAAACATGAACAAAAAAATTGAAAAGAAAATGTACATCAAACCTGTAATCGAAAGATTGCAGCTGGAGATGGAAGAAGGTGTAGCCGCGGGCTCACTAGGTTCAGGCCAGCCGGGAGGCGGCACTGGCGTAAAAGAAGAAGAATGGATTGACGGAGGTTCTGAAACACGAGACCACCACTTCCATTTCCTCCTCCTGAGGAGCCGTAGTAGCCACCGTAATAACCGCCATAGTTGTCATAGCCATAGAAATAGTAACCGCCATAGTTAGCCCAACCGTTATCATAACCAGAGCTGCCCCAAGGATTCCAATAGCCATTGTTATAGCCGCCATAACCGATTACCTCCATTTCCGGAAGATCTATAGGATTATTATAGCCGCCATATCCGCCAAAATCTCCCCAGTCACCATAACCACCATATCCGCCCGGAGTATATGTGCCTTCCGGTGGAATATAGCCGTTCTGCATCGCATTCCACAGATCTCCCATAGAATCATAGCCACCATACTCTCCGGATCCCCCTTTGATCCCTCTTAAATATTTAAGCTCCAAAGTTTCCAGCTCCTGGCCTAATTGATCCAAATTCAATTTTAACCGTTTCATTTGTTTCCATCTTTTGTCTGATTTAGGTGTAAACCTATGCCAGGACAAGACATAATCAAACGCCTACAAATACACAGGATTATTCCTATCTTCAATATAATTTTTTATCATTAGTTTCCTGTAATCTCCTATTGCCGACATGGTAATGGTATTGTCCGGATTGAGGCGAACATAGATATCAATCAGACCTCTTTTAGGGCTGCCGCTCTGAAGTTTAGGCATAAAAAGACCGTAGGTATACAAATATTTCTCTTTGGACTCAGAAAAGTCAGTATATACCTTTAAAAAATAATCATATAAAGGACCGGTATTGCCATAAAGTATTTCATGCGGCTTTAACAACCAGCCATCCGCTTCTACGATGGCTTGCAAGATCAATAAGGAATCAACAACAGGTGTCTTCATTTTTGAGAGACCATTATTTAAAAGATCAAAAAAAGCTTTCTTCCTTCTTAGATTAAAATGAGCTCCGGGGCCGGAAGCAGAGCCACCTACGGCTCGAAAATAAGTTCCTTCTCGTGTAAGCGATATTCGAAAGGAGCTTTTATCCTTAGGCTTTTTAATCTTATCAATCAATTTCTTTTGAAATACGAATTCGTAAATCCCCGCATATCTGTTTTTTAAAAAAAATTGATCACTTTCAAATCCTAACATATAAAAAGAACGAACCCTTCTATTTTTAATGGTACTATCCATTTTTTCGCTATTTACTAAGGGAGGCTCATCTAAATATAACAAATACGGTTTATCATTTGTAAATATAAAAGCTACTGAATCTAAGTTGGGGTACTGATTAAAGATCTCTTTGGCTCTTTTTTGAATGGAGTGATCTTTAAATACTGATTGACCATGAGTTATTAAGCCCGCCAGAATAAATGCAAAAACTAGCATTATTTTTTGTATTCTTTCCATTAATATTTTCTTTTTCACGCATTAAAGTATTTCTTTAATAGGGATTATAGAACTTTTGTTCTAGGTCTCCATATATTTCTCTATTTCTATAAGCGTTGTAAAAATCATCTAAGTTTTCATAGTGCTCTACGGCAGCATTGTCTGTTTTACTCCAAATTTCGCCTGTATCTGGATCTCTCCGAATTGAATGAGCTAATCCTCCGTCAACACCATAGAAAGAAATTATTGTCGCATCAGATGCATTAGACTCGTAATTTCCATTCATCATATTTCGAAAAGGTATATCCTCATGCACAGTATCATTTGGCCCTGCAGCTGGGACCAAGTACGAGCTAACCTAATCATTATTGATGATGTTATGCTTTTCCCTTTAGAAAAAAATGTTGCAGTTGGCTTCTTTAATTTTATTAATCAAATATATGAATCAACATCTATTATCGTAACCACT